>BNJT01001924.1_pt1 | contig 148847 bp, 277 predicted proteins | sample 8540491 | NCBI WGS metagenome assembly BNJT01 (sample SAMD00202455, study PRJDB9452) | human saliva metagenome | host: Homo sapiens
CGCTCAACGCTGGATCGGACATCCTCCTCCTCGCCTACTTCGACAAACGTTGCACCTAGAGGCTTATTCATAGGGGTGTTTTGGCTTTCCCCAACTGACGCTTTTATCCGAGGGGATGTGAGGGCGGCTTGCCCGATCTGAGACAATTCAAAGGTGTAGAAACAAGAACCTCAGATGAAAGACAAGCCGCTGCCGTGAATACTACCACGATCCTTGAGCGTGATCAGATCCTTGACCTGTGTGAAATGATCACACATCCCGTTCCGGAAACCTTCCCGTAGCAGGATCCCGTGTCCTAGGATTGTTCGCTGTATCCAAGTCACTTTATTGACGCTCAGACACAATCTCACCCAAGAGTTACTGGCCGACATCCACGGTTTCCCAATCCACCATCTCGAGGGTGATTACGGTTTTACACTCCTTGATCGCCGAGGCCCTCCAAGCCTGGGTGCCCAGCACGGGGACCCTCGACCCAGACCGCCAGTACATCATCGACGGTACTCTGGCGCCCTGCTGGTCATGGTCAAGCGTCCCGAACTGTACTCAGGCAAGCACCACACAACGGGAGTGAACCTGCAAGTGGCCTGCACCCTGACCGGACAGCTCGCCTGGATCTCAAAACCATCAGCAGGCAGTGTGCGTGACGCAAAGGCCATCAAGGAATCCGGATTCCTCACGGCCCTCAATGCTCACAATCTATATCGGGGACAAGGGCTACATCGGATTGGGATGATCACCCCCGTGAAGAAACCCGCCTATGGTGAACTCACCGACACCGATAAAAAGAAACAACACGGCCATCAACCGTGTCCGTTACCTCATTGAGCGTGTCATCGCGAACCTCAAGACCTGGCGTGTCCTGCACACTGATTACCGTCGCCCTTACAACACCTTCGAAACCACAATACAAGCCGTCACGGGGCTCATCTTCGCCTACACCCTATGAATAAGCCCCTAATAGTTAGGGATGTGGATAGACTATATCTACATTCGTGATCAGGGGGGTACTATGACATTAGGGCCAGCGCAGGTTGCGTTCCTCGGTTGTGTGTCCGAGGCTCGCGCGTGCGCCTCACGAGTGCCTGCGGACGTTCGAGGCCGTGCGCCGATCCGGTTTTCACCAGCGTTTTCCGCCGACGCGCCGGCCTGCAGAGGTTGGGCTGGTCCTGATGCGGGCTCCGTTGTTCTCCACGCAGCTTCTCCTTGTCCCGAAGGCGTCGCTCTCGGTACGTCGCCTTCGAGTCGGCGTGAGGGGTCGGTCGCCTCAGGCAACTCGCCCACCGTTGATTCGAGATAACAGTTCGAAAAGACCGCAGAGGTCCCGAGCCCCTCTTTCGGAGTTGAAGATTGGAGTGTAAGAATGAATGCAACCGACATCGTCATGCTGAACGGCGAGGATCTAACGGTCGAGAGCGTCGTTCGCATCGTACGTGGAAATACCAGGTGGCTATCGTCGAGTCTCGCGAGAGCGAATGGTGGCCAGCCGTGATCTCAAACTCAACCTTGTTGGGTTGAATAAGCCGATCTATGGGGTGAGTACTGGCTTCGGCGACAGCGCGGATCGCCAGATCTCATCCGACAGGGCGGCACGCCTGCGAAGAACCTCGTTCAATACCATATCAACGGCACAGGCCCAAAGGGCCCCTTCTGAGGTCGTGCTCGCCACGATGGTTGTTCGTGCCAAATTGCCTCGCTCGAGGCATCGGCAATCAACCCCGCCATTGCTGGACCGCCTTGTCGCCATGATCAATGAGCGAGTAATTTCCCGTCATTCCCGAGCGTGGTTCGGTCAGAGCCAGTGGTGACCTGGTGCCTCTCTGCTACTTGGCTAACGCCATCATCGGCGCCGGCGAAGTGCGGTGGCGAGGGTCGTACTATGGACATGGAGATGGTTCGGGCAGAATTGGGTTTGGGAACCAATCGGGCTTGAGGCGAAGGATGGGTTGGCGCTGATCAACGGAACATCGTTCTCTTCCGGGTTCGCTGTACTTACCCTCGCTGACGCCGAGCGCATGGCAACCATCGCAGAGGTTGCGACCGCGATGGCTAGTGAATCCTACTGGGCAACAGAGGCATTTCCGCCCCTTCATCTTCACTGTCAAGCCTCACCCGGGTCAGGCGCAGGCGGCGAAAGCTACATATACGAGATTCTGGCGGACTCCACATCTCGCCATGGACCACAGCCAAGTCGTGGACATCAACGATGAACTTGCTGACAAGAAGTTCCAGAAGCTCACTCGTAGTGTTCAGGATCGCTATTCGATTCGATGCGCTCCACATATCATCGGTGTCCTCCGCGACACCATTGACTGAGCAAGTGAGTGGTTGCGACTCGAGATCAACTCATCGAACGACAACCCCTGTTTTCTGTGGAAGACGGGGAAGTGTATAGCGGAGGCAACTTCTATGGCGGACACGTGACCCAAGCGATGGACGCGCTTAAGGCCGCCGTGGCGAACATTGCGGACCTGCTGGATCGACAGCTTGCCCTGCTTGTCGATGAGCGCTTCAGTAACGGACTGCCGACTAACCTCGCGCCCCTGGCAGCTGGAGATGAGATTGAAGCGGGGCTGCACCACGGTTTCAAGGGGATGCAACTCGCCTGCTCGCGATCACGGTAAAGAGACGCTCAAGGCGACGATGCCTCGCCAGTGTTTTTAGCCGATCGACGGAGAGTCACAATCAGGACAAAGGTGAGCATGTCGGCGATTGCCGCTCAGCGATGCCCGCAGTGTGCTACGTCTCTGTGGAGGGAAGTTGCGGCGATTCATCTTCTCGCTGGTGCCCAAGGCATTGAACTCCCGCGGTGTCGGAATCCGCCTCGACAGCCACCCGCCGTGTACACGACAAGATCAGGGAGAAATCTCCATTCGTTGGCGAGGACCGCAGTCTCCAAAGCAGACATTGATGCGGTGCTCGAAGAGCTGCGTACAAACGGGCTTATCAATGCGGAGTGGACCAAGTAGGCATCATGTCGTGCGTCGAGTATGTGGCAGGGGTGTTGTGTAGGTCTTGAAGGAGAGTCTGAGCATAGGGGAGGCCGTCCTTGGGTCCGGTGGCGGATCGTGTTGAATGTGTTGGCTGGTGAGGTGTCCATCGCGGAGGCAGCACGTGGGGAGAAAGTCAGTGAGCAGTCGATCGGAGGGTGGAAGGCCGAGTTTTTTTGAGGCCGGTAAGACCGCTCTTGTGGCGGGTAGGTCCGGGCCTTGGAGCAGTTGGAGGTCGAGGTCGTCGAGTTGAGCCAGATGCTGGGGCGGGGCGCATCTGGAGGCCTGGCTGTGGAAGAAGTCGGCTGAGGTCGGTTGGCTTTGTTTGGTGCATTCTCAGGCTCGTTTGTCCTCGATGTTCATGCATCGCCAGTCAGAGCAGCTTCACCGCGGCGACGTCGTTGAGGGAAGTGCCCGCGGTTCCTGGGTGATCTTGCGCAGCTGGTAGTTCAGTGACTCGATCGCGTTGGTGGTGTAGATCACCTTGCGTGTGGCTAGTACGAAGTCCAGGAACGCCATGAAACGGTCCCATGTCGTCTCCCAAGCCTGGACGGTGGCCGGATGCTTCTTGCCCCAGGTCGAGTCCGCAAACACCGTCAGGCCATTAATGCCGCGTCCGGGCCAGGGGCGTGTAGATCGGTTTCAACGCTGCAGCGACCTGATTTGCGGTCCTGGTGGGCCACGAACCGCATCGAGGAACGGATCAGGTGCACCACACGTCTGGATCGTGGCGTAGGGGCCAGGTTGCGATGATCGCCTTCGGCAGAACTGTCAGGCCATCGCAGCACGATGAGCACATCACGCACGCCCCGGTTGGCCAGATTCACGTGGACCCCGGCCCCACACTTCGCGCCTTTGGTGGCTTTGGGACCCAGATACCCAGCACGTGCTTGATTCCGTCGATGTCGACACCGACCGCGATGTGGGCTGAGCGGTTGGCCAGCATGGGCGCCGTCACGAACCTTCACGATGAGCGTGTAAAGGTAGACCACCGGATAGAACGATTCCAAAGGGGCGGGCATGCCAGCGGGTAACCTCCTCGGCAACAGCCTCGGTGACCTCGCTGATCGTCTTGTGGACAACTCCGTCCTCAGTGTCGCGACGAGGTGGTGCTGGATGTCGCGGATGGTCATACCGCCCGCATACAGGCTGATGATCATGCCCTCCGCTCCACCTAGTCGACGCTGATCCTGGGAACCAACACGGAGGGTGAAACTCGCGTTGCGATCGCGGGGCTGGTCCAGCTGCACATCCCCGACCTCCGTGACGACAGTCTTGGGTGTGGTCCCGTTGCGGACCTGACCGCAGCGCGTGTTCATCGTGGTCAGCCACGGCTCGATCCGCACCTAAGCCCACGAGTCCGGGTCCCGGAACCAACGCACCTTTCGGTGACGATGCTCATCGATCCCGAGCTGGGTGATGTGGAGCGTGTTGATATCGGGCAGCGTCTCGATCGCGCTGTTCACCGTCTTCTGGACGGTCCACCAGGCAACGTTGAAGGAACCACTCACCCTAGTGACGGGTCGACCGTGACCGATCACCGCCTTCAATATGGCGTGCCGCAGCCGGCTCGCACACCGTGCCCGGAACGGCAGTTCAGGCGTGCTTGGGGTGAACGTCCTGCGCGTACAAGCTTGCTCGACACACCAGCCGCGGCTTCACCACAACGAGTTCAACATCGCCCGCGTGCGGGAGGTCCTTCACGCGTTGAGGGCACCATGCGTGCACCCGGGCCGATACGACCCCGCAATCGCGGGCAACCCTCAGCGATTGTGTCGGCCCTCACGATCACGCCTCGACCGCCCGATGGTAAATCGATTGCATCGAGCACCTGATAGTCGGGCAGATTGAGGATCACACTCGCAGTGTCACGCCGCGAGCACATAGGGATCGTTCACAGCTCGGGAGGATGCTTCGCAACACCCATCCCAGCGCAAGGCCACGGGCCCTTGCACCAACGACTCACCACACTCAACTACGAGTAGCCCCGTATGCACGCAAGGTACTGCTCTCCGAAAAGCGGGAACGATGAGACTTATTCATAGCCATCCTAGAGCGTGCTTTGACTAGAGGCTTCGTTGACCGACGCGTCGCCCAAGACTAAGCCTTGATATGGGATTTTCTGTCTCTGCCATAACAGGTGTCGCGCGACAAAAACTCTGAATAATGGGTTGTGCTGACATCGGGAGGTTTTGAACTCCCATTCGAAGAGGCCATTATGACGTTAGCGCAGTCCGGGCTCTTGAAATGGCTCCCATGACCCTGTAAGCGCCAAAGACGAAAAAAGGTCTTAAAGGCGTTATTCATGAGGGTTATTTCTCGATGAAATGCCGCCAGTAATACAAAAAGCATCGACTGTTTCATGACATGATTGAGTTGCAACATAAACCAATCACGAAAAGCAGCCGATGCGTTACCAGCTGATCGCAACGGGGCTTTGCGAGAAAACAATTGACGAGATCACCTGCCGTATCGCCGATGTGATCGAAGGTCGAGGATGGACCTGTCCGGATGCAGGGATCTCCCTACGGGACCAGGTGGTGGCCTGCCTGCTGATCCTTCGCCAGAACCTGCCCCAGATGGTGAGTCGCCGACCTCCTGGGAGTCTGTCAGCCCACGATCTCCAGAATCCTGGCGACGTATCACCGTCCTCCTCGAAACAGTCCTGCTCTTCCTCCCTGGCGGACTCGCCAAAGCGATCCAGCAAGGACACCTCATCCTCATTGACGGCACCCATGCCCCCTACCAGGAACCGCCCAGCCAGCCACAGCTACTCCGGGAAACGCTAGCTCCAGTGCCTCAATGTCCAGGTCGCCTCCACCGACCGCGGTGACCTCATCGCTGTCTTTGACCCGGTGCCGGGATCCCGACACGACTCGAAGGCCATCAACCTGTGCAGTTGGCAAAACCTCCTCGACTCCTCCGGCGCCACCTGGATCGCCGACACCGCCATCACCCCGATCAAGAAGCTGCCCAACCGGTCCCGCGCCAACCATGACAAAGATTTCAACACTGCTATCGCCCGAATCCGCGTCAACATCGAACACCGCATCGCACAACTGAAAAGCTGGAGAATCCTGTCACACGGCTACTACGGACACCTCAAAGAACTCCCGGATCATCCACCTCGTCACCAACCTAGAAATCCCTAAGAACATACACCCACAATCAACCCCATGAATAACGCCTTAAGTTTCCTGAGGGTCAGTAGGTGCTTTCGTGAGAGTGGCAGCAATACCTCGAGGATCGTCCGCGGTCACCTTTGAGGTCGCTCTCGGTGGTTGCCTTGTCGATGGATGCATGATCTGCGAATGATGGCCAGTTATTTGCAGCTCGCGAGTGACGTAGGCTTTCCACTAGGTTGACAACCACTTGATTGACTTGGAGAAGCAATGGATCCCTACACGTATCGTCGCCGACCACCTGATCTGGGAATCCATCCGTGCCGAGTGCGCAGAGGCGGCTGCCAACGAGCCGCTGCTGGCCGGGTTCCTGTCGCATGTGGTGCTCAGCCAGCCCGACCTGGAAACCGCGCTGGCCTACATCCTTGCCGCGAAACTCGACAATGCCACCCTCCCGGCCCTCAGCCTTCGTGACATCATTCTTGACGTGCTGCGCGACGAGACGTGTATTCAGAACGCCATCCGCGCCGATCTGCAGGCCGTGGTCCACCGCGATCCCGCCGCCGCTGGATACGCCAACCCGCTGCTCTACTTCAAAGGCTTCCACTCCATCCAGGCCTACCGGGTGGCGCATTCCTACTGGGAACGTGACCGTCACTGCCTGGCCCTGTACCTGCAGTCGCGGATCTCGAGGTGTTCGCCGTCGACATCCACCCGGCAGCGCGGATCGGCAGGGGATCATGTTCGATCACGCCACCAGCGTGGTGATCGGCGAGACCGCTGTGGTGGAAGATGATTTTTCGATGCTCCACGAGGTCACCCTCGGCGGCTCCGGCAAGGAGGGCGGCGATCGCCACCCAAGATTGGACGTGGCGTCATGAGTCGGAGCAGGAGCCAAGGTGCTTGGCAACATCCGGATCAGGGCGGGCGCAAAAATAGGTGCAGGTTCAGTGGTACTGAAAGACGTCCCCCGCACACTACGGTCGCAGGGAATCCCCGCCAGGGTGGTCAGCGTGCCCAGCGCAGCACTGCCCGCCCTCGACATGGATCAGTTCCTGCCTTCGGCGCAGTAGTGATCAGAGCTACTCGGGTCGATGATCTCACAAACCACGTCCCCAGCATTGACGGGCTGTCCTGGGGCGAAGGCTATCCTCACAACCCTGACCGGGCCGGTGAGCGGGCAGCGGTTGTTCCATCTTCATAGCCTCGATGACCGCTACGACTTGGCCTTCCTCGACAACCTCGCCCTCCTGGACAGAGAGTTTCACGACGGTTCCCTGCATGGGACAGATCAGGTCGTTTCCGCTCGGGCAGAGACCTTGGCGCCGCCGCGGTCGCGACGGGTGGGGCGTTTCAGGGGTCTTGCTGCGGGTCTCGGGGCGGGTTCCGGAAGCCGGCGGGAAGCTTCACTTCCATGCGGCGCCCGTTGACTTCACGGTGATCACCTCCGGTTCGCCCAGGTTCTCGGGTTCACCTAGCACTCCCGTGTAGGCGGGAATCTCGTTGGTGAACTCTGGGTCTCGATCCAGCGGTGTGAACCCCTGAAATCGTTGTTGGCAGCCACGAAATCGGGCTCCTCCAGCAGAACCTGGTGGAACAGGACAACCGTCGGCATTCCTCGATCTGCAGTTCGCCCAGGGGCGCGCGCGCCCTGGCAGAAACCTGGGTGCGGTCTGCGCCGGTGACGATGAGTTTCGCCACGAGCGAGTCGAAGGCTCCCGGAACGGTCATGCCCGAGTGATATCCCTCATCGACACGGGATTCCGGGACCAGTGGGGGCATGCCACTTGACCAGGGTACCCGGGGGCGGGCATGAAGCCGCGCCCGGCGTCCTCGGCGTTGATGCGGAACTCGATGGAGTGGCCGTGGGTCTCGGGGTCGTCGTAGCCCAGCTCCTCGCCCTCAGCGATGCGGAACATCTCGCACCAAATCCAGTCCCGTGACCTCCTCGGAAACCGGGTGCTCCACCTGGAGACGAGTGTTGACCTCCAGGAAGGAAATGGTTCCCATCGAGGCCGACGAGGAACTCGCAGGTCCCCGCCCCGACATAGCCAGCCTCCTTCAGGATGGCCTTCGACGAACTGCGCAGCAGCGTTTCCTGTTCCGGGCTGAGGAACGGCGCCGGTGCCTCCTCGACAAGCTTTTGGTGCCGTCGCTGCAGTGAGCAGTCACGAGTGGAGACCACCACCACGTTGCCGTGCGCGTCGGCCAGGCACTGTGTCTCCACATGTCGGGGTTTGTCCAGGTAGCGTTCAACAAAACACTCGCCGCGTCCGAAGGCGGTGATGGCTTCCCGGGTCGCGGAGTCGAACAGCTCGGGGATCTCCTCGAGGGTGCGGGCCACCTTGAGACCGCGACCGCCACCTCGAAGGCAGCCTTGATGGCCACGGGCAGGCCGTGTTGTTCCGCGAAACGCACCACTTCTGCGGCATCGGCGACGGGGTCCGGGGTTCCCGGCACCTGTGGGGCGCCCACTTTCTGGGCGATGTGGCGGGCCTTGACCTTGTCTCCCAGGCTCTCGATGGCCTCGGGTGGGGACCTATCCACTTCAGGCCCGCGTCCATGACGGCTCTGGCGAAGCTGGCGTTCTCAGCCAGAAAACCGTAGCCCGGGTGCACAGCGTCGGCACCGGAGCGACTCGCCACGTCGAGGACCTTCTCCACGTTCAGATAGGTGTCCGCGGGGGTTGCCCGCCCAGGGCGAGGCCTCGTCCGCGAGCCTCACGAACAGCGAATCACGCATCGGGTCGGCATACACAGCAACCGAGGCGATGCCCGTCGTGCGCGGCCCGGATCACCCTTACTGCGATCTCCCCACGGTTTGGCGATCAGAACCTTCGAGATGACCTCGTTGTTCACCTTCTGCCTCCTCCGGTAGAACCTCTTTGGCGGATTCTACTGGCAACCATGAACCTGTGCCCGTCCACCATAATCAGGCGCGACTTCCGCACCAGAGCCTAGGATTGAGCCATGCCGACACCTCAGTTCATCCTCGAGCTGCGCCGCCACATCGGGAACGAACCCTTGTGGCTGAGTGGAGCCAATCTGGTGGTACTGCGGGAAGGAGAGACTGGGCCGGAGGTGTTGCTCATCGCCGCTCCGATGATGGCAACTGGGCTGCGATCTCCGGGATCGTCGAACCGGGCGAGAACCCTGCCGACACGGTGGCGCGGGAAGCTCGGGAGGAGGCCTGCATCGAGGTGGAAGTGGAGCGGATGCTGTGGCTGGATGTCATGGACGAGGTCATCTTTCCCAACGGGATCGCTGCCGTTTCCTGGATCACGGATTCCGAGGTCGGCTGGTGGGCGGCAGCCCCAGGGGTCGGCGATGGCGAACTCAGCGACTTCGGTTGGTTCCCGGTAGACCGGCTTCCGAGCCCGCGGCAGGCACGTTTGGCGGAGCAGGTGCGTATCTGTCTGGAGGATCCCCGCGACGTTGTGCTCGGGTTGGGGAGCCGATGAGAAGAACGGCTGCCGGAGTGCTGGCATTTCCCTGGCACTCGCGGCTGCACCCACCCGCCGCCGCAGCCGGCCACCCCGGAGGTCACCTGGAGCGCCAGCGCCCCAGCTGATGGTGCCACCTTGACCCAACTCGGGTTCAGTAACGGCCCGACCGACTTTCGGCTTCCCTCCGGGGTGGTGATTCGCGACCGCATCGATCTGGAATCCAATGTCACCGTGACCATCACGTCTCCCGGTGGGGGAGAACTCGCGGCCTGGTTGAGACGAAATCTGCCCGCAGCCGAGTTTGAGATCACGGCTGACGGGCAGGACTCGTTGTTGTTCCGGCGCGGTCGAGTGGCAGGGGAGCCTTCACCGTCACCGCTGAGCTCTCGGCACTTTCGCTGCGCACCGATCGCGAACAGTGACGGATCCGAATCATCTGGTCTTGGCGCTCGTCTTGGACGAGCTGTTCTTCTTCGTGATGGCTTCTTCGATAGCCACATCACCTGGAGCTGGATCGGGCTGGCGGCGGGCGCCGGGTTCTACTGACAGGGCGCTGCCTCCCAGAGTGGATAGCATCTGACGGACATTCGCAAGCTGCTCGGTGATGGAGTCGCGGCAGGGCGGCCAGGGGCGCTCAACTCACGCTCCGACTCGCGCTTGACCCGCTTTCGGCGGCGATCCGCGCGTTCTCCAGGCGCGACTTTCGCCTCGGATGCGGCACGTTCCGTTCCTCCTCCGCGGAGGCGTGGGCCTCCTCAAGGACGCGGGCCGCTTCGGTCTGGGCCTCCGTCAGCTTGTCGTTGGCCACCGCGAGGGCGCGCTCGTGGTTGGCCATCTGGGTGGCGAACTCGGCGGTTGCGCGTTCGCGGCGTTCTGCGAGAGTCGCCTCAAACTCGGCTGCAGCGGCGCCGGCTGCGGCGCGTTGCTGCTCGAAGACGGCCTCGGCCTCGCGGCGACGTGCGGAGGCCTCACGATCGGCGTGATCCAGCAGCTCGTCAGCCTCGCGGTTGGCCTGCTCGATGATTCGGGCCGCATCGGCCTCGGCTTTGGTGCGAGTTTCGGTGGCATAACCATCTGCGGCGGCGCGGGCATGTTCCACCTCGTGCGCAACCTGAATCTCCATCGCTTCCGCGTCCTCCTGGGCCCGCAGCCGGATGTCATCAGCTTCTTCCTGAGCGAGGTTCAGCATCTGGACGATACGTTCCCCGAGGGATGCGGGAAGTCGGTTCCTTGGCCGTTCGAACTATGTGTCTGGGCCTGGCTCATCTGTTCCTGGAGTTCGCTCACCTGCTGCTGCAACCCTGTGACACGACCCTGGGAAGCCTCGAGTGCCTGATTGAGTTTGTTGATCTCAACTGTCTGCGTGGCGGCCTCTTGTAGAGCTGCGGCATGTGTTTGTCGCATTCGACGCAAAACGGAATCCACTTGGGCTGGATCGTAGCCTCGGCGCACCGTTGCGAATGTTTCGTCGGTCATCGGTCTCCTAATTCGTTCTCGCCGGGTGCGGCCAAAGCCTCAATGACCCCGGACAGTTTACTCAACTGGGTTGTGATCTCGTCGCGTTGTTTGGAGAGCGCTTTGATCTCTTCGCGTGCATCCCGCAGCCTGCGACGTGTCGTCTGCGCGGGCGTGCTCCGCTTCTGCGCGGGCCTGTTCGAGTTCGCGTTTGGCGGTCTCGCGGTCGGTTCGTAGTTTCGTGTAGTGCTCCGAGTGGAGTTGCTCCAGCTCGGTCATCGTCTGTTCCCGCAGCGTTTGGGCCTCATCCTTGGCGACGGAAAGAATCCGGTTGGCTCGTTCGACCAGTTCCCGTGACTCCTCTGCGGCGATGCGGCGACGGTTCTCGGCCTCCTGCTCGGCGGTACGACGAGTTCGTTCGGCTTCCTCCTGGGCTGCGGAGAGCAGGCTTCCGACTCTTTCGTTCGCTCTCGAACCGCAGCGATGGTGGCGGCTTTCTGCCACCGCCAGCTCGTGGCGACGAGGAGACGATGAAGGCATCGAGATCGTCTTTCTGGCTCTGTTTCCAGACTTCAAGCTCTTCTGCGGCCTCGGCCCGTTTCGCCTCCACCTCGGCCTCGACGCTGCTGCGCAGATCGGCCACGGTCTGTCTGGTCCAGCTCAGCTGTGAGGAAGCTTCCTTGAGCAACTGCTGGGATTCCTTCTGGGCCGAGGCGAGCAGGTCGTCACGTTGTTTCTCGGCTGTGGCTACCGTTGCTTCAGCCGCGGCGACGTATTCCTCACGCCATACGGTGGTCGACTCCTGATCCGCTCCGCATCCTTGTGGGCCTTCTCGACGATCTCTCGGGCCTCCGTGCGAGCTGATGTCAGGAAGCTTCTTGTCTCTGCTTCGGCCTCCGCTCTGCGTGCGGCGATGTCCTTCTCGCATGCCTGTTGTTGTTCGGTCCACGCGGCTCGCAGCTTCTCGTGCTCGACGTGTTGCTGCCTCGTGACCTCCTCGGCTGCTTTTCGGGCCTCCAGGATCTGCCTCCGCCTCGTCGCGGCTGCGATGGATTATTCGTTTCGCCTCCGCGGTGGCATCGGCGCGCAACTGGTCGCAGGTTTGCTCCGCTCCGGCTACCAGGCGAGCGGCCCGGGAAGAGGCGTCGCGCATGGTGGAACGCGCTTCCTCATCTGCTTCGGCCATCCGCTGACGTGCCTGATCCCGGGTGCCGGCCAGTTCCTGTCTGGCCTGTGCATTTGCTGCCGCGAGGTCCTCGGCGGCTGCGCGTTCCGCCTCGTGGCGGCGCAGGATCTCAAGACCTCTGCTCGGGTTTCGGCTCTCAATTGATCGGCCATCGCCTGAGCTTGGTCCAGAATCCTGGCAGCCTTCGCCCCGACGCGTCTGTCAGGGGGAACGGGCGAGGCAACGACATGCCCCATTCCTGCTGCTCGGCCAAGCTGTCCTTCAAGTCCCCGTCGGGACTGGTCAACCGGTGATAACACTTCAGGAAGATTTAATAATAAATCATCTCGATTCGGGAGGGGCTCGTTATCCCTCGAGAACCGGGCCGAAAAATGTGGAAGCATTGCCCCATGGCCGTGACTCTCGCTGATGCTCTGACCGACTTCGCCCTGTTGGCTGTGGAAGGGGCAGCAGGCCCTACACGACGAAGCCGGCGAAACCGAGTGGGAGGCCGACTTGGATCAGTGCAGACTCTGGTTGGGGAGCGGTCTTATGACATCGCGATGATCAGGGACCTCCTCCGAAATTTCGAACACATGGATGTGGTCCTGGGCAAACCCTGGATACGGTGCCTCACACCCCGCGGTGTCTGCGATCCTGCCGGGGTGTGCAAAGGACGTGAAGCCGGTATCCCGGAGTTCGCCGTGGAATCCTTCTCCTGGAAGGAGTTACGGACTACGGCATGAGGCCGGGATCAGCCGTCGCCTTCCTTGCCGCACGGCTGTCGGGGCACCAGCCATGTATGCCGCCCCGTACGGCAGTGGTGTTGCCTATCTCGCCATTTTCAATCTCGAACTGCCTGCCCCCACGCCGGAGACGCTGCCGCGAATGATGTCGGCCTGCCTCGAGTACTCGAGGAACCATCGTCAGACAATCGGTAACTTCGGTGCTCAACGAGGCCTCAGGCCAGCACGGACCAACGACGGCGGCATCGTTTTGACCTATCCGAAAGGGACGCGTGTGCACTGCGCTTTCGATGACTGGAGCCGGGTCACCCGGGTGAGGATGGAGCAATTCGAGCAGGCGTGAGATCAGGGTTTCGGTGCCCCCACGCCACAAACTCGGCCAGGTGACGCCCAGGTCGAGCAGGATTTGCCTCAGCAGGGGAAGGGACAGGCCGACCACGTTGTGTGGATCTCCCTCGATGCCTGTGACGAATGCGCCACCCAGCCCGTCAATGGTGAAGGCGCCAGCTGCCCAGCAGGGGTTCGCCGCGCGCTACGTAGGCGGTGATCTCCTCATCCGTAATATCGGCGAACTTCACCGCTGTGCTCGCGGTACGCAATGCCTGTCGGGCCTCGTTGTTACGGCGAACCAGCACGAAATGTCCCGTGTGCAGTACACCTTGGCGTAGCGCATCCGCCGCCACTGTGCGGTCGCGGCCTCGACGCTACGAGGTTTTCCATGGGCGCGTCCTCGAACTCCAGCACGGAATCACAGGCGACGAAGATGGCATCGCCCGCGACCCGCTCGGCCACCGATTCCCCTTCGCGGCTGCCAGCCGAAGTGCGAGTCGTACGGGTTGAGAATCGGTGACCAGTGATTCATCCACGTCGCTGGCGTGGACCTCGGGATCCAACCCGGCTCGACGCAACAGTTCCAACCGGGAGGGGACTTGGAAGCGAGTATGAAACGCATCGTCAGAACCTGATGTAGGTGCGCCAGGCGTCGCGTCCGTAGACGAGCTGCTGGCGCACGGTCCGGTAGTAGGGATTTCCAGCCTCCCGCGAGTGGACGGTCATCGTACGCCTTGAGTTTGTCGTCGGCCATGTCGCGGGCCCTGAGTACCACCACCAGAGCGGCGATCTCTTCTTCCGTCGCCCCGCTCGCCCGGATGTCGTAGCGCCCGGTCACAGCGGAATGTTCCCGTGCTTCTTGGGTGGCAGTTGCTCGCGTTTCGTGCGCAGCAGCCGCAGCACCCGGATGATCTGGGCCCGTGTCTCGTGTGGGTAGATCACCTGGTCGATGTAGCCTCGCTCCGCCGCGACGTACGGGTTTGCGAGTTCCTGATCGTACTCGGCGATCAACTCTTGGCGGCGCCGGTCGGGATCCGTGGTCTCCGCCAGGGTCTTGCGGTGGAGAATGTTGACTGCACCCCTGCGCGCCCATCACCGCGATCTGTGCCGTTGGCCATGCGAAATTCACATCTGCGCCGAGATGCTTCGAACCCATCACGATGTAGGCGCCACCGTAAGCCTTGCGGGTGATGACCGTGATGGTGGGCACTGTCGCCTCGGCGTAGAGCGAAGATTAGCTTTGCTCACGCCCGGATAATTCCCTGGTGCTCCTGATCTACCCCGGAAGGAAACCGGGGACGTCGACGAAGGTCAACACCGGGATGTTGAAGGCGTCGCAAGTTCCGGACAAAACGTGCGGCCTTTTCGGAGGCGTCAATGTCCAGACAACCAGCGAACACGGTCGGTTGACTGGCGACGATTCCGATGGGGCGGCCTCAATCCTTCCGAACCCCGTGATGACGTTGCCCGCGAACAGCTCCATGACCTCGAGGAATTCTTCGTCGTCTAGCACGTTGTGGATGATCTCGCGCATGTCATAGGGCTGGTTCGCGGAATCCGGTATGAGCTGGTCGAGTTGTCGGTCGTGGTCAGTGATGGTCAGATCCACCTCGGCATCGTCGTAGACGGGTGGATCCTCCAGGTTGTTCTGCGGCAGGTAGCTGATCAGGTCGCGAACGTACTCCAGAGCGTCGTTTTCGTCCGCCGCCAGGTAGTGCGAGTTCCCCGACTTACTGGAGTGGGTGCGGCCACCGCCCAGTTCCTCCATGGACACGTCCTCGCCCGTGACGGTTTTGATCACCTCGGGGCCGGTGATGAACATCTGCGATGTCTTGTCCACCATCACCACGAAATCCGTCAGGGCAGGGGAGTAGACGTGACCTCCTGCGTACGCTCCCATGATCAGCGAGATCTGCGGGATCACTCCGGAGGCCCGGGTGTTGCGGCGGAAGATTTCTCCGTACAGAGCCAGGGAAACCACTCCTTCCTGGATGCGTGCACCGCCACCCTCGTTGATTCCGATCAGAGGGCATCCGGTCTTCAGAGCGAAGTCGATGATCTTGACGATCTTCTCGCCATAGACCTCGCCCAACGCGCCGCCGAAGATCGTTACGTCCTGGCTGAAAACGCAGACGGGGCGGCCATGGATTGCGCCGGTACCGGTGATCACGCCGTCCCCGTGAGGGGCGGCGGGCGTCCATCCCGAAGTTCTTGGAGCGGTGCCGGGCGAACTCGTCCAGCTCCGCGAAGCTGCCCTCATCCAGGAGCGTCAGCACTCTTTCACGAGCTGTCATCTTGCCCTTGGCGTGCTGCTTCTCGACGGCGGCGGCGGAACCAGCGTGGACCGCCGCATCGATGCGACGCCCCTAGATCCGCCAGCTTGCCGGCAGTGGTGTGGATGTCGATGTCCATGCATGGAACCTTAGCGTCCGGGCGAAAACGGGTACCGCGGGACCGGCTGTGGTCACCCTGTTCATGAGTCAGTAGCGATGCCGGGTCAGGAGGCCGATCAACCAGCCGTACGGGCTGGCCAACTGACCAGCCAGCCCGTAATGGTCGGGAATCACTTCTCCTTGGCCAAGTTGGTGGAACACTTCTCGCGCGCCTTGTACACACTTTCAAAACCCTCCGCGGTGGCTTTGCCATTCAGGTCGATCTTGCCGTCGGCGAGTTTCTGGAGGCGGAGTCGTTCAGGCCGTCGTAGGTTTCATCCACTATGCAACCGGCATAGCTGTTAATCAGGCTATCGTCGGTGACGCCACCACCGTTGTCCTTGTAAGACTTGGCCACTCCTGCCTTGACGGCGTCCTTGCTCGGTTTCCCTCCACTGCAACTGGTCGCACCCAACGCGATGGCGGTTGCGGCCAGAACGGCCACTGACCCCTTGAACAGTCGAGAATTCATGCTGTCGTCTCCTTCTCCCGGCGTCCAGACGACGCCGTCGGGCAGCAGGCTGGTCTTCGGTGGGGTCGTTCCGGGTACAGCTATCAGCAGCGGTAAATGCCGGCTCCCTCCGGGCTTCCTGGGAATGCCATGGCGAATGCGGTCCCGAGCGGCGGACCTTCGCTTCTACCCAAACAGGGCAGAACGATTTCCGGTAAAGTCGCTCGCACGCCGTCGAAGACCTTGTAGTCCTCGTTTCTGGCCCTGGACATGATGCCTTCGATCTGAATTTAGTGCGATGCTTCCTGCTGTGATGACGTCCTTTCCCCGTTCGGGGGTGAGGTTCTGTTGATCGACTGCAGTGGGGGTGACAGTGCCGTCGCGTCTCGGCCACGCAGGCTCTAAGGTGACAGCCATGTCTGTGAACATGTGGCGTGAGGTGCAATGGCTGGACCACACGGGATCAACCAATTCCCGACGTGGCTAAAGAGGCTCAGAGAGGTGGGGCGGAGGGGTTTGTCGTAGCGACCCTGGAGCAGCGGGCCGGTCGTGGACGCATGGACCGTGCGTGGGTAGCTCCCCCGGGCACCTCGCTGGCTTTCTCCATGCTGCTCGAGCCGACACAGGAGCGGCCTCGCTGGGGGTGGTTGTCGCTGCTGGCAGGGCATTGCCGTGCATGAGGCCATCGATACCCTGGCTCCCGAGACGGACGGGTTCAGCTCAAGTGGCCCAACGATGTGCTCATCGACGGGCGCAAGGTATGCGGGATCCTCAACAGGCTCGTCGAGCACCCTGACGGGGACCGCGCCGTGGTCGGTATTGGCATCAATGTCTCGATCAGCGAGGAACAGTTGCCGGTCCCGACCGCCACATCGCTGAGGATCGCTGGACTGTGCGAGGAACCGAAGCGGCTCTTGGGGTCAGTCCTGGAGTGCTTTCAGCCGCTCTACGAGCACTGGCAGGAAACAGGGAGAGGTTCGTGACGAGTATCAGCGACGGTGTGCGTCCATCGGGACCCCGCTGCGGATTGTTGTTGATGAGCGACGAATTGTGGAGGGAACCGGGTACGGGGTGGACGAGCACGGGCGGCTCCAGGTGGCGACCGCATCCGGGATTGAAACCTTCGCGGTTGGCGACGTCATCCACGCCCGGCTTGCCCAGTGAACGTGAGAGACTTGTTCCATGGCGCTTAGGAAGGACATGTTGGCCCCGACGAGCAGGTGGTTCTGCACCTGCGTACCCACCTCAAGTCGCTCATAGGGGCGATCCTGATCTTGTTCCTGGCCAGTGCGTTGCTGACCATCTCCTTGGTGTGGCTTCCCGAGCAGGTCAAACCGTGGGGCACCTGGGTTCTGGTCATTATCTTCGTGGCCGTGATTGCGTGGCTGGTCATCAGGCCCTGGCTGCTGTGGCTGACCTCCACCCTACACCATCACCAACCGCCGGATAATCACCCGCAAAGGGATCCTGAATAGGACCGGCCACGATTTTCCCGATGCGCAGCATCAACAATGTCAACACTGAGAGCTCGTTGCTGGACCGGATGTTCGGTTGTGGCACCCTGATCCTCGAAACGGCTGCGGAGAAGCCCCTCACTCTGGAGGACGTCCCGAACGTGGAGAAGGTTCATGTGGTGATCGCCGACCTGATCTTCGACGGGAACCCGAGGTCGAATAGTAGGCTGCTGCCTCGTGGATCGTCGCTATCGGGTCGGAATCGTCGGGGGCGGGCAGCTGGCCCGGATGATGCAGCAGGCGGCCATCGCGCTGGGCATCGAAACTCATTTGTTGGCCGAGAGTTCCGGCTCCTCCGCGGCGCAGGTGATCCCCGCTGACCACGGTCGGCGACTACACGGACCTCGATACGCTTATCGCTTTTTGCGCGGCAGTGTGACGTCATCACCTTCGATCACGAACACGTCCCCACCGGGCACCTGCGCGCTCTGGAGGACCGGATCGTGGTGAAGCCCGGACCAGAGGCGCTCGAACACGCCCAGGACAAGGCCCGGATGCGGGAACGATTGTCGGGGTTGGGCGTGCCGTGCCCGCGTTTCGCGATCTGCCGGACTCGCCGGGAACTCATCGACTTCGGTCAGGAGCAGGGCTGGCCGGTCATCGCCAAGACCTCCCGCGGAGGCTATGACGGGAAGGGTGTGTGGAAACTCCACGGGCCATCGGAGGCCGCGATCCCCTTCGAGGTAAAACCCGACGTCTCGGCAGGCGAGGAAGTGGTGATCGTAGCTGAGGAGTTCATTGATTTCGAACGCGAGCTCTCCGTGATCGCAGTTCGCTCGAGCTGTCAGGCCGTGGTCTATCCCGTCTCTGAGACCACGCAGCGCGACGGGGTGTGCGTGGAGACGGTCACTCCAGCGCCGGGGCTTTCTGGTCCCGCAGCGACGGCTTTTGCAGAGCTGGCGCTGCGCATCGCTGGTGAGCTGGGGTCATCGGTGTGCTCGCCGTTGAGCTCATGCAGGCCCGTGACGGTCGCATCGTCGTCAATGAACTGGCCATGCGCCCCCACAACACCGGTCATTGGAGTATTGAGGGTGCCCGGACCAGTCAGTTCGCAAACCACATTCGTGCGGTCCTGGACCTTCCGCTCGGCAGCCCGAAATGACCAGCCCGGTGGTCGTGATGACCAACGTGCTGGGGGAAGCGAAAGGGATCTCACGGAGGCACTCAGGCACGTGTTCGCCAGGGACCGGGAACTGGCAGTTCATCTTTACGGGAAGCGCGTACGTCCTGGCCGCAAGGTGGGTCACGTCACCGCCTGTGGAACCGATCTCGACGGGGCAATGCGGCGTGCTCGGCATGCTGCCCGTTATCTGATGGGAGAAATCGATGAGTGATGTCGCGATCTTGATGGGCTCCGATTCGGACTGGCCGACGATGCAGGCTGCTGCGGAGGCCCTTGAGGAGTTCGGGGTCAGCTACCGGGCGGACGTGGTGAGCGCCCACCGGATGCCCGAGGAGATGGTGGCTTTCGGGCGTTCTGCCCACGAACGGGGGCTTCAAGGTGATCATCGCTGGTGCCGGGGGTGCTGCGCATCTGCCCGGGATGCTGGCAGCCCCTGACGCCGCTGCCGGTGATCGGGGTACCCGTAGCCCTCACCTACCTCGACGGCATGGATTCGCTGCTATCGATCGTTCAGATGCCCGCCGGGGTGCCTGTTGCCACGGTCGCCGTCGGCAATGCCCGCAACGCCGGTTTGCTGGCCGTTCGTATCCTTGCCGCTGGTGATGAGAAACTGCGAGCGCAGATGGTGCAGTTCAGGCGAGTCTGCGCGACCTCGCACGCGCCAAGGGTGAAGCAGTGCGCAGGGCCAGCTCAGGGAACTAGGTCCTTTTGGGATGCAAGGACGCCCCCGGAAGTTCACCGGGGGCGTCTTTTGTATCAGCTGAGGTCACTGGTGCCGACTCGGATCCAGGAGTCGAAGTAGTGGTCATCGATCTGGCCCGCGACCAGTCCGATGCCGCTGATCGGCTCTAGGTTCTCCCTTGACCTGCGTGGGCAAGCCATTTCTGCTGGTCTTTTCTATGGTTTCCAGGACCTGCGGGACGTTCACCCATGCTGAGGACTGCGGGTTGTCGATTCCCTTGGTCAGCTTCTCGTGCTCGCTGTTCCCGCTGAGCTTGTTGCTGGGATTCGAGAAAGAACCGTTGTCGGCGCCGAAAATGGTGGTGGCTGTGTCGCCTTCAACAGTGGTCTTGGCATCCTGCAGCTTTCCGCTCTTGGTGAGCTTTTTCCAGGATGCTCTTGTGTTTTTCCGGGTCTTTCGTGCGCACCTTGATGCCAACCTGAAACTGGTTGGAATCACCCGTAATAGCGAAGGAGAACTGGGTGCCGAGGAGCGCGCGCATGTCATCAGTGAGGAGATCCCGAGATCCTCCAGCTGGCGTTGAGTCGAAGTAGGCAGGGACTTGAAATTCTCCCAGGCCTTGTTCACGAGTTCGGGAGAGGCAGAGAAGGTAAGAGAACCAAGCCAGTCGGCGGGCATGCTGCCGGCAAAGTCTTTGACGTTTTCGCCGCGCTCCTTGAGCTCGTCCTTCTGCCAAGAGATGGTTCGCAGGGCGATGGTTCCGTCCTGCACCTTGAGTCCTGCCGCAAAGCGTGATTCGAGGAGATCGGTGGAGCCGGTCCCTTCGGATTTGCTGGCCTGTTTGACGAGGTCTGAGGAAACCCATGCGGTGGCGAGGAAGCCGTCTCCCCAGCTTGCCCATGTCCGCCTTGTAGGACTCCGGGACGGAGGTGATGTTGTTCTTGAGAGAGGACTCACTGATGTCGCTGTCCTCGTCGTTAGAGAAAACCATCAGGTCGTCGACGAAGACGACCTTCTGGTTTTTTGATGTGCTTGTCGGCGAAGGCCCTGGCCGAGTCCTTGTTAGTGACCTGGACAGAAAAAGACATACGTACTGGGTGTGGACCTGCTCGGAATCCTTCCCGGGAAGGGCCGCGATGGCAGCGGAATCACCGAGCCACGGCTTCACCTCGGACTCGTAGTCCGGGGCGCTCCCTGTCGGTCTTGGCCAACACTGACCAGAGAGCCTTCTTGTAGTCGTCCCCGGCGTCGTTGGCTTCGTCGCTTCAAGAGGAGAACTTTGCCGCGACTTCCTTGACCGCCAGCTTGTCGCCCGCGGACGGATTTAGGTTCACCTCGAGCACCGCTAGGGCGTTGGACGGAATGCCCTTGGCCGCGGCGGGCGTGGCGCCTCGCAGCAACCACCACGTGATAAACCCTCCTCCGGCCAGGGAGGGCGAGGACGAGGACGCTGGCCAAGATCATCGTCTTTTTCGACCGGCGCTTGCTGGACGTGGCGACGCCCCATTGGGCAGAAGGGATCCCGGGGAGGTGGTCCCTGCTGCCAGACCTGTGGCGGTGGTACTTGTTGTTGGAACCCTTGCGGCTGGGTCCCCGGTGGGCAATTCCCTTGCGGGGGAGGTCCCCTGATGGTTCTGACTCACTGTGTTGTTCCTCCGAATCAGGAATGTTGCTTCCTTAACCAGAGTAACTGTGCTCCTGGTGCTTGTGTAGTCGTGCTCTTGGTGCTTGCGTAGTCGTGAGGATGGGGAGGGTCAGTCGAACCCAAAGGAAAACCGAGGGGCTCGTCGGATAGAGGATGCTGAAGAGTGTCGTGACGACGCAATGGTGAGGGGGACAACGGAACGAAGAACGTCGCGCCCGGGACGGTGCATCCGTGGAGGAGCAGGCTAGCCCTGTGTCTCCCAGGTCGGGCGCGGTGGTCGCATCCTGCTGGCGCGACCTCTCAGTGGGAATACTTTGCCAAGGGCTCGGTGTTACCCGCGATCACGGTAGCGAAAAACCTCCTGACTGGCTTTGCTGGTCCCAGAGCATCACGCTCTGGCCACCGCGGCTGGCGTTCGCGTCGGAGACCGGCACGCTGAGGGAGTATCCGGAACCTGTGGCGGAACTCAGGAACACCCCAGCCCCTCCCACTACTTCACCGAAGCCGGTTTCGGAGCCCCGCAGCAAGGTGTGGGCCGCAGCCATGTTTAGTTTCCAGTAGGAGAAAAGGATTGAGAAGGGTCAATGGGTTCAGGGCTTTTTGGCGACCTTCCCGATCACCGCGTTGGCGCATCATGCGACCGATGTCGCCGGTTTGGTCGGACTTGCGCATCCGGACGTACCCGAGGGCGGTTTTCCCGTTGATGTTTTGGCAGCCCGCAGGAGATCCAGGTGGGCGTCCTTGTCGTTGATGGCCTTTTTCCGGGCAGATCTCGATGCCTCCCACCGCGTCCACGGCCTCGACCACGCCCAGGAAGCCAACCTCGAGATAGCCGTCTATCCGGATACCCGTGTTGGACTCGATGGTGCGGATCAGCAGCGGAGCTCCGCCCCAGGAGTAAGCAGCGTTCAATTTCGCCTTACCGTGCCCGGGCACATCAACCCAGGAATCGCGGGGCAGTGAAATCATGGCGGATTTCCCGGAGGGAGGTTTGTACAGCAGCATCATGCTGTCCGTGCGTTGCCCCTCGGTGTCCCCGGTGCCGAGTTCGCCGCGCTGCTGTTCGGTGAGTTTGTCGCGCCCGTCCGAGCCCACCAGCAAGACGGCGGTGCCGGGTTGCTCGGCGGGCCGATCACCCCGGAGCGGTTTCTACCTTGTTGCCGATGCTCCAGGCATATATGGGAGTTCCGATCATGAATGCCAGCCAGGTGATGATCAGGGGTGAGAACCAGACGTCTGATCGGATGCCGACGCTTTGGACCATGTATTTTTCGGAGGTCGGGTGTGGTGCGGGCTGGGTGTATCCCAGCGGTTGCTGTGGTGCTGCTGACCGGTAGGGAGCCGGCTGCTCGGTGCTCGAAAATACTTCAGGGTAGGGCTGTGGTTCCGGTCGAGGTGGTGACTGATGGGAGGGTAGGGGCTGTGGTTCCGGTCGGGGGATGCCGGGTACCCACGATTCTGGTCCGGCTTCTGGTCGCGGCGGTACAACCAGTCAAGGTCGGAATTGTGATCGTGGTCGCTCATGGTATGCAAGGTTACCCTTCGGAAGGATTCGCCAGCTCGGCGGCGTGCCTGCCGGTGAGGCATTCGCCAGCGGTCCACCCTATGTATAAGGTCCCACGGACGGGGTGTGCCAATGGTGCGAATGTCCGGGGTAGACCGGTTGCGTCGTTCTTGTTGGAAGTGCGACCCGGTGCCATCCTTGTCATTCGTTTCGCTGGTTCGTCGCGGTGATGGTCATTGCGGCTGCCCCATCAGACCGTGGCACCCCGGAATTCCTTGTTGTCTGCCCATGGAGCCGCCATGATTGTCCCCGATGCTGCTGTACGGAACAGGCGCGCCGCTGGGCTCATCCTTCTGACGGTCCTCCTGCCTGGAGCTGCTCAGTACGTGGCGGGGAACCGTAGGGTGGGGCGTGCGGTACTGCGTATCTGGGGGTGCTTGCGACCTGCGCTCTGCTGGCCGGACTGGGGTTATTGTTCTGGCGGGGACCGACCATCGGGTTGCTTCTCAACGGAGCAGTCGCGGCGGTCATGAGGATCATGGTCTGGGTGGTGTTCCTGGGCTGGTTGGCTCTGCTGTTCGACGCCTGGCGCCTGTCGCGTCCACCGGACCTGAAACGCCGAGCCCGTCTGGTTCTGACCGGGACGTGTCTCCTCCTGGCCGTGGTGGCCGCTATGGGAACCAGCCTGCTCGCCAGTGCCTTCACCGCCGCCGGGTACGTCTCCGATGTTTTCACGGGTGGTGGCGACAGTCAGGTCAAACGTGGCCGCTACAACATTCTGCTTCTCGGCGTGGACGCGGCTGCCGACAGGAGAGGATCCGGCCCGATTCGATCAACGTCGCATCCATCGACGCCGAGACGGGACGTACAGTCGTGTTTAGGGTTGCCCCGGAACCTTGTTGGCATCCCCTTCCCGTCCTCGTCGCCGCTGGCGAAGCTCTACCCCTGACGGTTTCCGGTGCGATGAAGAGTGCATGTTGAACGGCGTCTACACCCTGGGGCAGGAACACGCCGACCTCTACCCTGGGGAGAAGCCGGTCTGGCCGCGATGAAGGAAGCTGTCTCGGAGACTCTGGGAGTGGAGCTCAACTACTACGCCATGGTGGACCTCGCCGGCTTTCAAAACCTCGTTGATGCCACGGGCGGAATCAGCCTCGACATTGGGAAACGAGTGCCCATTGGAGGGGTCGGGTCGGAGATCTACGGCTGGATCGAGCCGGGGAAAAACGTCCACCTCGACGGTTACCATGCGCTGTGGTTCGCTCGTTCTCGGGCCGACTCCGATGACTATGAACGCATGACACGGCAGAAGTGCGTCATGGCTGCCTTGGCCAAACAGCTCGATCCTGGCACTGTCGCGACCAGGTTCGTCGACCTTGCTGAAGCGGGCAGCGACATAGTGCGTACCGACGTGGGAGCGGATCAACTGCCCGAGCTGGTGGAGCTCGCGCTCAGGGGAAAGGCCCTGCCGATCGAATCCGTCAACTTCGCCCCACCTCTGATCCGCACATCTTCCCCGGACTTCGCTCTGATCCGCAGGACCGTGGCCGAGACCATCGAGGCCTCGGAGGTCGAGGATGCATCAGCCACTCCCATGAGCAGCAGCACGTCTTCTCCGGCCAGTGATCCTCCGGCTCCCACAGGGAAGATATCTGCCCCCGGCAGCAGGGGCAACCAGCGACAACAGCCCGTCCCCAAGCCCGGTGCCACGTGCCGAGACACCCGTTTGCCGGGTAGGGTTGATCAGGGTGATTCCCGAACCTGTCAGTGTCGTCATGCCCGTCCGCAACGAGGAACCGCACCTGGAGGCCGCCGTTGGGCGTGTTCTGGCCCAGGGATATGGGGGTGAACTGGAGGTGGTGATCGCGGTGGGCCCAAGCAGTGATCACACCCGGGAGATCGCCGATTCCCTGGCGGCAACTGATGGCCGGATTGTCGTGGTGGACAACCCAACAGGTTTCACCCCGGTAAGCCTTAACCTCAGCTATCGAGGCGGCCAGCCATGAGATCATCGTCCGCGTCGACGGCCATGCCGAGCTGTGTCCGGGATACATCACCACCGCGGTGGAAACCCTCCGGGCGACGGGCGCAGCCAACGTTGGCGGCCTGATGGACGCCCAGGGGCGTACCCCTTTTGAACAAGCTGTCGCGGCGGCCTACAACTCACACGTGGGCCTCGGGGGCGGCGGGTTTCACTTGTCGACACACCAGCGGGGCCGGCGGACACCGTCTTCCTGGGAGTTTTTCCGTCGCGACGCCTTGAAGGAGGTCGGTGGTTTCGATGAATCCTTGCACCGCGCCCAGGACTGGGAGCTCAATCACCGGTTCCGTCGTGCCGGCCACCTGGTGTGGTTCACCCCGGAGCTGAGGGTCATCTACCGTCCCCGTTCCAGCCTGCGAGCCCTAGCGAAGCAGTTCCACCCTGACAGGAAGGTGGCGACGGAGGTCATTAGACGACACCCCGATACCGCGAACCTCCGCTACCTCGCTCCACCCGCCGTAGTCCTGGGCACGAGTATTGGTCTGGGGGCCGGAATGACCGGGGTGTGGCTGCGCCGGCCCTGGCTGGCCGCCATGCTTCTTTTCCCGATGTTGTACCTGGGTTTCCTTGTCTTCGCAACTCTGACTATGCGCGGTGTGCCGGCGGCAGCGCGACTCCGCTTGCCCGTGGTGTTGGCAACCATGCACATGGCCTGGGGAACTGGGTTCCTCAAGGGGCTTCCTCGACACGGGTGAGAAGGGCCTTCTCCTCGCTGGCGATCCGGGAAATACGATCGGGTGAGGCACCAGTCACCACGACCGTTGAGCCACCCCCAGCACCGGGGAGACCAGTAGCATTCGCACGCTCTCCCAACCCGGAGGTGGATCCGTGAACAGGAGCCGCTGATCCGATCCCGGGAAACGCTCCAGGTCAGCACGGGTGATGTCCGGTAGCCATGCAGGAGCGTCCGGAGAAACGGACTCCACCCAGTGAACGTCCGATTCTGCCAACACGTCCGCGTAGTCTGTGCGGTCCGTGGGCAGATCCGGGAGGCCCAGCCCGAGGGGATGCAGCGAACACATCACGGTGACGAGGCCTCTGGTGTCACTCGCCGGGCCAACCACTGTGAGCACCGCTTCGCCGTCGTTTCGTGCGGCCACGGGGCACCCGCGTTGCCAGATCGCGGCAACCCACACCGCAGTTACCCAGTGCCCAGGGCTGGTGTTGACCAGATCTAGATGAACGGGTTCCCCTGCCTCCACACCGAGACCGTCCAGCATGTTGACGGTCTTGTCCACCAGTTCGCGAAAGTCGTTCCGGACAACTCGACTCGGGAGCCGGAAGCCTCGTCATAATGGGTGAACAACGGCGATGCCCCAGGGGCGTGCGCCAAGTTTCTCGATGAACATGGTCTCCGATGCTGGAGGTGCGCATCAGCCTTGCCAGCATGCATTGGTGAAATTCGCCCGGGGTGTCGTGCTGGTCGACGGGCGTTTGACCTGGCTGGTCGTTATCCGCATGTAGCAGCCTCGTAGTTTTCTGTTATGCGTTGCGGGACGTCACAAGCCAACTAAAAGTCCTGTCATGCGTTACGTGGTGATAATGGCGGGCGGCTCGGGTACGAGGCTGTGGCCCCTCTCGAGACAGGGAACGCCCAAGCAACTTCTGGAGCTTTTTGACGGTCGGAGCCTCCTCCGACTTGCGTATGAACGGGTGGCAGGCCTGCTGCCTGATGATCGGATTCTCGTGTGCACATCCCGTACCTATGTGGATGTCGTTGCCCGACAGCTTCCCGAACTACCGAGGGAGAATCTGCTCGGGGAACCCGTTGGCCGTGATTCGCTGAGTGCTGTCGCATGGTCTGCTGCGATCCTCGAGCAACGTGACCCGGAAGCCGTCGTCGCCATGCTGAGTGCCGATCACATCATCACCCCCGTTGAAGGGTTTCGTGCCACTCTGGAGCGTGCCTTCAGCGTGGCGGAGGCCAGGCCTCAGGCCTTGGTGACGATGGGAGTTGTCCCGACTGAGGCTCACACGGGATTTGGGTACCTGCACCGTGGCGGATGCGTTGATGAAGAACTGGATGCCTGGCAGGTCTCGGAGTTCAAGGAGAAACCGGAGCTTCACGTGGCCGAGCGTTATTTGGCCTCGGGGGAGTACTGGTGGAACGCTGGGATGTTCGTATGGCGTGTCAGAACTTTGCTGGAACAGCTGGAGACGCTGGTGCCGGACACCGCCGAAAAAGTGCGCAGGATCGCTGCGCACAATGAGCTCCTTGACGAGCTGTTCCCCACCCCTTCTCAAAACCTCCATCGACTATGCGGTCATGCAGCCGGTCTCACACGGCAAGGGCAGCGCAGAGGTGCTAGCAGTCGGGCTGGATGTCTCCTGGAAGGACGTCGGTAGTTACCAGAATCTCGCCGAGCAGTTCCTGGTGGACGAGCACGGAAAAACCGGGTCGATGGGCGAAGTGTGAGCCTGGATTCCTCAGGGTGTGTGATCATCAACACCGCTGGTGGGAGGCATGTTGTGGCAACCATGGGGCTCCAGGACATGCTTGTCGTTCACGCCAGAGAAGCCACTCTCGTTGCTCCTCTGGCGGAGACCGGGCGGATCCGTGAGCTGGCGGAGTTGGTGCGCGAAGGACACGGCGCTGAATACGCCTGACATGTGGGTTCGTGGACAAATGATGTTGGGGGCAAGCATCGGGCATGAACCCGCAGGAGGAGCGTGGGACGCGTGCACTTGACCAAACGGAGGACAGAAGGGAGCCCGGATCAGGGGCTATTCGCCTATCTGGCGCGGGTAGGATTAGACCATACCTTCAACCTTCAACTTAATCTGCTATCGAGGGTTTTCGGTTCTCGAGGCGGTGATGGTCCATCAAAGCGGAGGGCGTTTCGATCGTGACGGTCGATGGCGGTCCTGACGGTGCGGAGTAAAGTGGTTTCTCCTTGGGGTTCCATCTCTGGCGGGTGGCGAACGGTTGGGGAGATGAAGTGGATTTGTCCGCCCGGTTTGGCGCAAGCCGACTCGCCGGACGGGCTTGACGCGAAGGAACCGCACGTGTGTAATTTGGGCCAGAGAGGGGCAAAATGGACGACATCTGGACGTTGGGGGTGAACGCCGAAGATGAATTCGCTTGGCACCAACATGCATTGTGTGCACAGACGGATCCTGAGGCATTTTTCCCGGAGAAGGGGGTCAACCCGCGAGGCGAAGCGCGTGTGCTCAAGTTGCACGGTTCGCGCTGAATGCTTGGAGTACGCGTTGGCCAATGATGAACGTTTCGGGATTTGGGGTGGACTGTCGGAGCGTGAGCGGCGAAAGCTGAAGCGTCAGGCTATCTGAAACAGTTGCCTGACTCGTCGCATCGCCGGTTGGGCTATCGTCAGGGGTGTGTCCCCGAGGATCGGGGCCTGCTGACAGGAGGAACCGGCTTGACGAGTCAGGCAATGGCAGACGACCTCTGGGCCTGGATCGACGAAGAGTCGGATCCCGAGCCGGTTGAAGCGATAGATTCCCGCATGGTGGCCGCGGTGATGGTGGTTCACAACGCGGAGGAATGGCTGCCGCGTCAGCTACGAGCTCTTGCTGCATTGAATCCCCGCCCGGCGATGTTGGTGGCGGTCGACAATGGGTCAACCGACTCCTCCCGGCACCCTGCTGGAGAAGGCTCGTGCATCGGGGATCATCAGCGGTGTCATTGATGGCGACAAAAACCTTGGCTTCGGTGCGGCGGTTGCCGCTGCGATACCTCCCTGACGCGCCGTGGATCTGGTTGCTGCACGACGATTCGGCTCCTCGCCCCAACACGTTGGGGCAGCTGTTGCAGGGAGCAGCCAGAACGGGGGCGGCAGTTCTGTACCCGAAGCTGCTCCAGCCACGTCGCCGCAACTATCCAGAGACGCTCGCCGAGATCGGACAGTCGATCACTCGGACAGGCCGGCGCGTGGCCATCGTCGACAACGGGGATATCGACCAGGGGCAGGGAGGTCCCTGAACCCGTCCTGGAGGCTCCACAGCTGGCATGCTGATCCGCGGCGACGTGTGGCGCCAACTCGGTGGCTTGGCGCCGGAACTGCCGCTACACCGCGACGGGGTGGACTTTGGGTGGCGTGCCAATGAAGCTGGGTACAAGGTCGTGACATGGCCAGAAGCCGCCCTGACTCATCGCCAATCTGGCAGGACAGGAGAGCGACGTGGCGCTCTTGCGCGGGAAGCACACGAGATCGACCGTCTCGCCGCTCTTCGCGTGGCGGCTGCCCGCGGCGTGAAACCGGCTTCGATCGCTCGGCTGGTTCTCGGGAGCTGGTTTCGCGCCGTCGGTTTCCTCCTGGCAAAGTCTCCCAGGCTCGCGGGGGCCGAGCTACGAGCCGCTCGCAGATTCGCGTCAACCCGTCCCCAGGTGAAAAGCTTGGCAGCCCGGTCGATGGGCAATGAAGACGTTTCCCGGTTGCTTCCCAGACGTTACTGGTCCGTGCGCAATGCGCTCGACCGACTGGGCGCGGACCTGGCCGACCGCTACCGGGACTTCACGAACCAGGAATCCGGTTTCAGTATCGACGAGATGACGGGGGATGATTTCGCAGGGGGCCTTCCCAACGCAGGTTCCTGGCTCCCTTGACGATCCTGACATTGTTGCTGCTGGTGGCTGGGGAGTGGCCCTGCGAAATCTGCTCGGGCTTGGGGATGTCTTCGGCGGCGGTTTGCTCCCAGCGCCCGAGAACATCGGGAAGGCATGGGACGCCGCACTGAGTCCGACCGCCGGCGTGCGGGCTCCGATGCGCCGTGGCTCATGATTGGGGCCCTACTGTCCACTCTCTCGTTCGGTAGTCCGCAGTTGCTGGTTTTTCTGGCTCTGGGGTTGGCGCCTCTCCTGGCAGGCTTGTCCGCACACGCTTTCTTGCGTCGCTTCGAGGTGCCTCGTACCACGTCGGCGATTGCAGCAGGCACATGGGCGGGAGCCGTGATCCTGCTGGCCTGGTGACGGCAGGCGATGCGGCGGGCATGATGCTCGCAATCGTCCTGCCGCAGCTGGCCTCTTCCATCCAGCGGATGGCCGTCGACGACAGCCTCAGGCCGAACGGCTCCGGGCACCCGCCAGCACAGCGGCCTGGTTGCTGGTCGGCTCCACCGCCTGGCCGGTGCTGCTGATCTTGAGGGATTCTCGGCGGGATCATCTGGGTGATCCGGGATCAGTTTCGTCTGGTTGCCGGTGCTGATTGCACTCGTTCTTCCGACAATTTTTCCTGGCTCCGTGGATTCCATCACTGGTCACCCATCCGAGCCGTCTTCTCACGGGACCCGACCCATTGGCCTGGCCCGCGTGGACACCGGCCTCGTTGGCCACTCTTTTCGGACGGATCCTGCCCTCCGGGTTGCCGCTGTGGGCAAACATCGCTTTCTTTGCGGTTCTGGGAGTGGCGGCAGGCTACGCCATCTGCACAGTCCGGAGTACACGAATCCGTTTGCTCTCGATAGCTGGGATTGGGTTGCCGCTCATCGCAGGTAGTGCTCTCCCGGATTGCATTGCCGGTCAACGGTGGGGAGGCGCGGGCCCTGCTCTCAGGGAGTGGGCCCCTGCTGACGGTGGCGGGTCTGCTCGCTCCGGTCGTCGCCATGAGGCTCCGGGACGAGAAAGCACAGGGTGGATCTGCGTGTCCTGCTTACCTGTCTCACCACGGTCTCGCTGCTGGCCGCTGGGGTTTGGGCTGTGATCGGTTTTTGCAGGCCCCGTCTCCAACCATCCTTCCGAGCTTGGATTCGCCCGCGGCGTGGTGGTTTCGGAGCGTCAGACCCGGGTCCTGATGATTGAGACCAAACCTGACGGGGGTCTGAGATGGAACGTGGTCGATTCCTCCCAACCCGGCTGGGGTACAGCCGAACGCAACCTGGCAGGCGCTTTCCATGATGAATTCGCGGCTCTCGTGCGGTTGCTCGGAGGCGGTGATGCACCGGAGAACCTGACCGATCGTTTTGCAGGACCTCGGCGTCAGCCACGTATGGATGAAGGATTCCAGCCTGAACAGCTGGCAGCCGTTGGAAACGCCGCAGGTCTGACACGTTCTCCGGTGGACGGGGGAACCGTCATCTGGACGGTGGTGGAACTCCCCTCTCGCGTGCACATCGTCGATGAGAATGGCAGCAGGGGCCATCCTGGACGGGACTGTCACAGCTGCTGCTACCGAACGTCGCCTGGTGCTCGCCGAACCTCCCGACGATCGCTGGCGAGTTCGCATCGATGGGCAGGGAACTCACCCGCTTCTCGGGAGTGAGAAGGTGACCTTCGTCGTTCCTGCTGGGCTCGAGGGAAAGGTGACCTGGGGCATGATGCCGACATGGTGGATGGTTGGCCTGCAGGTCGGTGTCGTCGTGCTGATCATCGGCCTGGCTGCTCCCACGATCGGAGGCTCCTCGGGAGCCCGGCGCGGACTGGAGGACTGAAGATGCGACGCGTGATCGAGACGCTGGTGGGATTCGCGATTCTGACCGGTATCGTCATCGGGATAACCGCCCTGACTCCGGCTGAACTACCGCGTGTCACCACGGTCGAGGCGATTCGCTCCACAAAGGTAGTGTGCGTACCTGCTGCCGCAGGTGCGACCGTGATGGTGGACAGCACCACCACGGTCACCCCTTTGGGTGGGGCGACCACGCAGATGAACCGTGCCGTGCTCACGGGGCAGGAGACCTCCGTGGTTGCCGAGGGAACCGATGACCCCATGGGTAGCACAATCGCTGGAACTGGTGGGGTGCGGACCCTGACCCAGTGCGTGAAGCCTGCTTCCCGAGGTGTGATTGCGCTTCCCGCGACGGCGGACACACAGCTCAAGATTGTCAGCGGACGCATCCGAGGCGGCGATCGACTCACCCTCTACGGCGCGGAAGGCGAAATCCAGTCATTGAGGGGCAAGGGGATTACGCTCGCAGCCTACGAGGAGCGTGCCATCGCCCCTGTCAGTTCTGACCAAGAAGGCGACTCCGGTCGGGGTGTCATTCCAGGCCAGCCGGGGGCGGGCCGCGGTAATGGCGATCACCCAGACCCAGAACAGCGGAACCGCAGCCAGGCCTTCCCAACTGGGAACCTCCCATCTGCTTTCCCGGGATACCGGTACGGGGCAACCAGCTCCGTGGTCGTGCTCGCCAATCCCGGCGAGACGCGGATCACCGCCAACCTGACGGCCTACGGAACCACTCCCGCCTACCACCCCAAGGCGGCGAGAACATCAGCGTTCCACCGCATGCGAGCGTCTCGGTATCCCTCGAGAATGCACTGCTGGGTGAGGGCATCGGCCATACTAAGTGAACTCCGACGCACCTCGTGATGGCCGGCATGGCTTTCACCCTGGGGATTCCGCGCAGGTGGCTCCAGTCGCGGCGGGAACATCACTGGGTGCCTTCACCCCAGCCGGCGGGACATTGCAATTGACGAGACCCGGGAGAGCTCGATATGCAGGCCACGGTCACGGCCACTGGTGCTGACGGAGCTGAGAGAGAACAACAGCAACAGTGGGAGCCGGACAGACCGTCGTCCACAAGGTCCCCACCGCTACGGAACAGGGGCAACGGATCGTGGTCAACTCCGATCAGCCGTTGTTCGGAGCCGTCGTCTCCGCCGGGGACACAGGGTCCTGGGTGGCTCCCCTGGAATCGATGACCGGGGAGAAACTCGCCGCTGGCGGCGAACTTGACCCCGGGCTGCACTGACTGGAAGAGGTACGTGATCCCTCAGTCGTCCCAGCCAGTCGGTTCGTGCCCCAGTAGGGTCGCTGACAGGACGTCCTGTCAGAGCGCTCAACTGCTCCACGATCGTGCGGTGGACCAAAGCGCGTAGCGCCGCACGGCTGCTGGCGCGGTGCTCAAGTGGTCGTTCGTAGATCACGATCTGGGCGGGACGACCCTTCGACGGTTCTAGTGCAGTGAAACATCGGGACTCGGTCACCGGACCAAGCGGTTTTGAGCAGGGGAACGTCTTCGACCCCCACGACCGTACCGTCGAGGGCATGTGGGTCGGCCTCGGCGATGGTGGCAAGCGCCTGCCCTGACACACTGGTTGAAAGTATTCGACTCGGCTCAGGGGCGCAGCGGCACGGTTTTGTGATTGTGAGAATCCGGTAGGGCAAGAGGTCCGTGCATTCCCCGGTCGTGACGGTCGCGGTTGCGTGGCATGCGGCAACTCTAGCTGCGGAAAGCGATAAACTTCGATGGTGCGTCGTTGTTCCCCGGACTGCCTGTGGTCTACCCGCCGTGGCCACGCTCACCTACGTGTACGCGGACTCGATGGCAGTGCTCGGGCCGCTTTCCGATGTCGTGGTACCCGGGCTTTCGACCTCTGTGCCGAGCACGCCTCCCGCACATCCGTTCCGATGGGGTGAGAAGTGATTCGGCTCCCCTGGACCACAGACGCAGCGAACCAGAAGTTGACGATGAGCTCGTGGCCTCGCTAACGCTGTTCGGGAGATCGGGTTACGCGAAGAAGAGGATGTTCCGACCACTCCCTGTGGAACGCACTCCGGCCCCGAAACCGAAACCGCACCCCACCGGTCGGCGAGGGCGGGCATCTACGTCTGCTTCCCACCGTGGAATGAGCCATGCGAGAGCGCCGAACGGTAAGCTCGGGGTGTAGCGACAGATCTTCAAGGCTACTGACATCCGTGGTGTTGTGACGGGGGTGGATCCGGAGCTGGATCTTGACGGAGCCCGTCGGCTGGTGCTGCTTTCGTTGACTTGCTCGGCCTCTCTGGTGAAACCTTCGTGACGGTCGCGACATGCGACAACTCGAGAGGAACTGGCCATGGCTTTTTGCGGATGGAGCACGCAGGGCAGGGGCATCGATCATCCACCTCGGGCTCACATCCACGGATCTACTGTGGTTCGGGTCTGGACATCTTGGGTTGCCCGGAGTGCAGTTCACCGCAAGTCACAACCCGGCGCGGTACAACGGCATGAAATTCTGCCTGGCCGGCGCTCTCCCGTGCACCTCGATTTCACCGCTGACCTGCGGGAACGCACAAACTGTGAGTATCGGAGACAAAAGTCGTGGGTGACTACGAGGAACGCGACCTGACCGCAGATTTCGTGGCGCATCTCGACCGGCTGGTGCCGGTCGCCGGGAAACTGACGGATCAAAGTGGTTGTGGACGCTGGGAACGGGATGGGTGGACTCATCGTTTCCCGCGGTCCCTGGCCGATCGCAATGTGGAACTGATCGGTTTGCACATGGAGCCGGATGGCACCTTCCCGAATCACCCTGCGAACCCTCTGGAACCGGAGAACCTGGTGGATGGGTGCTCCGCGGTGCGTGAGCACTCCGCCGATCTTGGTCTGTCTTCGACGGTGATGCCGATCGATGTTTCCTGATCGACGAACGCGGTGAGGTGGTTGATCCATCGGTGATCACTGCAATGATTGCGGTTGCTGAACTTTCCAAGGAAACCGGGGAGTGGTCGTCGTCAATGCGATCACGTCACAGGCGGTTGCCGACGCGGTGGCCGGGCTCGGACGCGTGGAGGTCTCGCGCGTGGGACACACCTCGTCAAGGCGCTCATGGCCAGCGAAAACGCCATTTTCGGTGGCGAGCACTCCGCTCACTATTACTTCCGTGACTTCTGGGGAGCCGACACTGGTGTGCTCGCTGCCCTCCACATCCTGGAACAACTTCGTACCTCGACCGAACCCCTGTCGGCGCTTGCTGCCCGTTTTGATGGCTACCGGCGCTCCGGTGAAATCAATTCCACCGTCACCGATCACCGAGTCGTGATGGAACGCGTCGCTGAGGCGTTCGAGGGACGAGGCGACGTTGAGTATTGGGATGGGTTGACCATCCGCGATGAACAGGCCGGATGGTGGATCAACCTGCGCCCCTCCAACACGGAACCGCTGCTTCGACTCAACGTCGAGGCCCGGGACGCAGAAACCATGGCCCGGTTGCGGGATGAAGTGCTGACGCTCGTTCGCGGGGAAGAAGGAGAAAATGATGACTGAGGCCACCACGGAACTGTCCACGGAGTTCCTGGCCATCGCGGCTTGTCCGGCGTGTCATGCCAAGTTCGCCGTTGACTACGAGCGTTCCGAACTGGTGTGTACATCCGCGTCCTGTGGGCTGGCCCTACCCTGTGGAGGATCGCATCCCGGTCCTGTTGATCGACCAGGCGCGAAACACCCAGTGAGGTTCTTTCGGATGTCTCGTACGTGGTTCGATGACTCCCGCCTGGAAGCCGACGATCTTACTGACGATGAGTCGCTGTGGTGGCTCGCATCAGCCGGCGCCCGAATCAGGCGTGCCGCTTTTGAGCGAGCCCGCTGGGCGACTTGCCCGCGCGGATCGACCTCGTGGCGTGATTGTGCTGGGGGCAGAAGCAAGGCTGGTGCGAGCTGTTCTGGAGCCCGCCTGTCCTGTGCCTTTCATGGCGTGGCCCGGGCCGGCTCTGCCTGCGTGGGTCGGGCCGCTTTGACCTGGTGGTTGCGCTCGGTTTCCCACGGCGCCCCGACGTGGGAGGTTCGCTGCCTGGCTGAAAACCGTTTCGCAGAGGAGCCACCGTCATAGTTGCCGCCCCGGAGGAGTCGGCGCTGGCAGCGGTGAGCAAGGGTTCGCTGACCACCCACCCTGCCCACCCCGCTGACGACCCCATGGCCGCGGCCATCGCGGTGCTGGCGTTGCTGGGCCAGCTGAGCTAGGGACCCGCGGTGGACGTTGAGCTCACCGCGTCTACTGCAGATGCCGTCGCGGTTCGTTGCTCTCCAGCGCGTCCCCTCGGGACAACCCGGGCAAGGATTTGGCTGTGGGGCTGGCCGACTCGTTTTCCCCTGGTGTGGGGAGGTACGACGCTGGCAGGGGCGCGCCTCCCGGCGGATTGCTGAGACGTTGCGGCGGGCCAGCGGTCGGGTCGCTCTGGCCGCTGATGCGGAAGAACTGGAAAGCGGTGCTGCTCGGCACGCCCCGACGAGACGTGTTCACCGATCCCTTTGAACAGGACGCCGAGATTGGTCCTGCATTGCTGCTGCTCGACGTGGACCAGGTGCCGGAGCCGATGACAGAGACTGCCCGAAGGTTGACGCGCCTAGCTGACGGCGTCGGGGTGCGTGTGTGTCACATCAGTTCCGGCATGGCGGAGCTGGGAGCATCAGACGTGGAGCGCTACGTCACTCTGCTGCTTCAGGGACGTTACGCCGCCACCTATCTGGGTATCGGTCTGGGCGGGGCTAAGAGCAGATAGCAGAAAACAGGAAGACCGGGGAAAAGTCATTCGAAGAGCCGGGACACAGCACCCAACCCCCGGCTCGTCGAGCATGGCAGCAGGCTCGGGCGTAGACTACGGGATGTGACATTTGACTTCCATGTAGCAGACCCTGTCCCTGGCTGATTTCGGTCGTGAAGAAATCACCCTTGCCGGTAACTATGAGATGCCTGGCCTGATGGCCATGCGTGAACGATACGCGGCGTCGAAACCTCTGGCAGGTGCTCGCATTGCAGGATCGATCCACATGACTGTCCAGACCGCGGTGCTGATCGAAACCCTCGTGGCGCTCGGCGCAGAGGTGAGGTGGGCCTCCTGCAACATCTTCTCCACTCAGGACCACGCAGCGGCCGCCGTCGTCGTCGGCCCGGACGGCTCCTGAGAACCCCAGGGGGCGTGCCCGTTTTCGCGTGGAAGGGTGAAACGCCCAGGAGTACTGGTGGTGCACCGTCAGATTCTCGACTGGCCTGGCGAGACAGAACCCCAATCTGATCCTCGACGATGGCGGTGACGCCACCTGTTCGTTCACGAAGGTGTCGCGGCCCAGCGCGCTGGGGCAGTGCCCGCCGACGACCCGGCAGATCCGGAGGAGGCCCTCGTCGTCAAGGCTGCCCTGCGGGATGCGTTGCGTCAGCTGGACTTCGAGCCTTTGCCGCAGGCATCCTCGGGTCACGGAGGAAACCACCACTGGTGTCCACCGCCTCTACGAAATGCATCGCAACGGTGCCCCTGTTGTTCGGGGCCATCAATGTCAATGACTCAGTAACCAAGTCCAAGTTCGACAACAGGTACGGCTGCCGTCACTCCTTGGTCGATGGCATCAACCGCGCTACCGACGTCCCGATCGGCGGCAAGGTGGCCGTGGTCTGCGGTTACGGTGATGTGGGCAAGGGGTGTGCCGAGTCAGCGCGGCCAGGGAGCGCGGGTCATCGTCACCGAGGTGGGACCCGATTTGTGCCCCTGCAGGCGGCGATGGACGGATTCAAGTATCGAGGCTCGAATCGGTGGTGGAATCGGCGACATCTTCGTCACCGCAACTGGGTGCCGCGACGTCATCCTCGAGGAGCACATGGCCAGGATGAAACATCAGGCCATCGTCGGCAACATCGGGCACTTCGACAACGAGATCGACATGGCGGGGCTCGCAGCTCGGAAGGACGTGACGAAGACCGAGATCAAACCGCAGGTGGCCAAATGGGTCTACCCGGACGGGCACGCTGTGATCGTGTTGAGTGAGGGGCGGTTGCTGAACCTCGGCAACGCGACGGGGCACCCGTCTTTCGTGATGAGTAACTCGTTCACCAACCAGGTGTTGGCCCAGATGGAACTGTTCCTCAGGCCCGAGTCCTACCCACCCGGCGTGTATCTGCTTCGAAACACCCTGGACGAGGGAGGTCGCGCGTCTCCACCTGCCGTCGTTGGGAGTGGGTTGAGCACCATGACCCAGGCGCAGGCCGACTACCCGTGCCGGTGGAGCGCCGTTCAAGTCTGAGCATTACCGTTACTGATCTACTGGGTGTGGCCCCGGTGATCCGAGCCCACATCCGCGGATGCGGTCACTTCGCGGGTCGCCCGGTTTCATGGACTGCCAGATTTCTTTGCACTCTGGGCACACCGGGTACTTGTCTCGGGTTCCCTGGAGGGGACCCAGACCTTTCCGCACAGAGCCACAACGGGGTGCCGGTCAACCTGGCCTTTTTCCAGTTTCTTGGCCGGCACGTAGTGACCGAATCGTTCGTGGTCATCGGAGTCCCGGCAGTTCGGCGCGTTCGTCCAGAACCGTCTGGGGAACCGGGGCAAACTCCTCATGAAATCAATCCCTAGACGCTGGAGAACATCGTGAATACCAGATCCCGTAGCGAGGGCACCGCGGGGCTGCTGGTGGGGCTGCTGTTGGCGGTGTTCGCCATCGCTTTTCCAGATGATTGGGGTCGCAGCGGCCCTGCCCGAAGCGATGCGCTCCCTCGAGGCTGTCGCTCTCACCCGTGGGCCTTTTCCATGGCCGTGACGGGAATGTTGATCGCGATCCTGGTGGCTGGGCGACACTGTGACCGGCACGGTCCGTTGGTTTCCATGGGACTGGGGTTTGGTGCGATGCTCCTGGGACTCACCGCAGGTTCTCTCGCCACGGATGTCTGGATGCTGCTGATGGCCCGCTCGTGCAAGGCCTGGAGCTGGAGCTATCAACCTGACCCTCTACGTGGTCATAGCACTTGCGTTTCCCGCGGGACGACGCCCGGCAGTACTTGCGATGCTCAGTTTCTGCTGGGTGCTTCCTGCGTTCCTGGGACCACCGATCTCGGCTGCTCTGGTGGCGGTGAACTGGCGTCTCAATTTCGCCGTGACGGTGCCCTTGCTGCTGGTCGCCGCCGTCCTGACCTGGCCGCATCTGAAGGCCGTCCAGGAGCGCAGTGAGCCAGATCCTGAAGCGCCCGGGGCTGTTGTGTGGGCAGTGGTAGCGGTGGCCGGAGCGCCGGCTCTGCTGCAGCTGGCCGGTCAAGGCATCGGACACTGGGGCCTGCTGGCGGCGGTGCAGGACTCGTGACCTTGGCAGTGGGACTGCCGAAGGTGCTGCCTCCACGGGCCAGAGACCTGAGAAACGGCTCGGCCCCATTATCGCCAGTCGCGCAGTCCAGACCGGGGCCTTCTACGCGGGAGAGGCGTTTCTCCTGCTTGGCCTGCAAAACCTGAAAGGGCTCGACACCTTGCAGGCGGGGCTGGCCCTGACCATAGGAAGCCTTGGATGGAGTTTCGGCTCCTGGCTTCAAGCCCGGATGCGGATGCGCCGTGACCGCATCATCACCACCGGACATGTCTCGTTGCCCTCGGGATGGCGGGGATCGTGGTTTTCCCTGACGTGCTGGGGGTGCCGTTGTAGGATCAGGGTGGCGGCCTGGACTCTTGCCGGGTGTGGGATGGGGTTGACCGTCTCCAGCACCGCGGTGGCGACCATGGCGCTGTCCGGCCCGCGGGATCAGGGACGCAACACCGGCGCCCTGCTGGTGGCCGAGTCAATCGGAACCTCGGTGATGACCGCGCTCACTGCCTGCTACGCGGTGCTGCTCGCGGAGGGCGCGCCTGCTTTCGGATGGATCTTTCTCACTCTGTTGGTGGCATCGGTGCTTGCCATTGTCGCCTCGCTGCGAATTGGACCAGTTTATGATGATGTGGGCTGAAGGACACGACCGTCGGACTCGGTGGTTTCCTCCCGGTTCAGGATGGCATCCTTGTGGCCATGCTACTCCGCCCCGCAACCATCCGCTGGGTGGTATCCCGACCCAGCAGGTTCCGGTGATGAGCGTTACTGGGACGGTGCCAGCTGGTCCGACGTTACCCGCCCGATAGCCGGTCGAGCAAACCCGTCGGCCACGGTGGCGTGGGGAATCTATAAGCACGATCACGCAGCCTTGGCCAGGGGTCAGATACGCGAGTTGGGGAGCACGGGTTGCTGCGCGCATCCTCGATGGGCTGATTCTGGCCATCCCTCCCTACCCGCTCATCGAGCTGCTGGTCCCAGGCCTCTACAGAACGCTTCGAGGCCCTGGATGTACTGAGCTGGTTAAGGCAGCGCAGGCTGGAAAAGAGCTACCCAGGTGAGATTCCCCGTGGAACTCCCTCAACTCCCTGACGACCGCGGGATTGCTGTCATGGTGCTGGGTGTTCTGTACCGGGTTCTCCTCATTGCCGGTTTCGGCGCCACCGTGGGAAAGATGGCGCTGCGCATCCACGTGACCCGGATCGATGATTCTTCCGTGCGGACCCCGGGTTCGCGCGCGTGCCTGGCGCGAACCTTGGCGGACGAACTCATTGGCTACTTCGGCGGCATCCTGTTTTTCCTGCCGACGCTCATCAACTACCTGATGCCGCTGTTCACCGAGAAAAACAAACGCTTCACGACATGATGGCCGGCACCATCGTCGTCAAGAACTGATCCCTGCCCAGCCAGGAGGAATGGAACCTTGTCGCACCCTGACTGCCGAGTTGGATGAACTCGCGGGCAACGCTTGGGATAGCCGGGAGTTCTGGGACTGGAAAGGAAACCACACCCCTCATATCGGAGGCCACCGTGATTGCGGTACTCGGGCCATGGGCGTGGAGGCCGATACCCCAGAGGAACGCAGGGACGCGTTGACCCGGCTCGACGAGCAGCACTGGCAACGGGTCCTACCGCCCTGTACCGTCGTTGAGGAGGGACAAACGGTACGGATCGACGTACAACGTTCCCGCAGGGTCACCGGTGTCGCTCGACGTGGTTCTGGAGAGCGGGAGAGAGGCCAGCGACACAGGTGGACAACCGACTCCTGATCGTGAGGTGAAGGGGCATCTTCGTGGCGAGGCCAGTTTTTGAACTGACGGACCTGCCGCTTGGCTATCACCGCGTCGAGGCGACAACCAGCGAGTGCACTCTGCAGCTGTGATCATCACCCCGATTTCGTGGGTTTCCCGCCAGGTATGCGCGAAACCGTACGTGGGGATACGCCCTCCAGTTGTACAGCGTCACCTCAAAACGGTCCTGGGGAATCAGGGGACTTCACCGACCTGGCCGATCTTGCTACGTGGGCAGAAACGAACAGCAGGCCGGTTTCGTGCTGGTCAACCGCTGCACGCGTCCCAAGCGGTGGCTCCGATTGATTCATCGCCATATCTGCCATCGAGCCGACGTTTTCTGAATCCGTTGTACATCAGACCTGAGACCGTGCCCGAATATGCCAACCTCGCTCAGCCGACGCGGCGACGGATACGCAAACTACGCAAGTCGGTGCGCAAACGCAGAGAGATCATTGATCGCGACACTGTGTGGGAAAGCAAACGGGAAGCGCTGTGGGAGCTGTTCCAGACCGGTCGACGTCCAGCTCGCCAGGTATCACTCGACGGTTTTCGACGCCGCGGAGGCAGCGCGCTGCGTGACTTCGCAGTCTGGAGCGTCCTCAGCGAGATATACAGCAATGATTGGCGGTTGTGGCCTGAGGAACTCCGTGATCCGCGTTCCCGCAGCGACGGAGAAGTTCGCCGTTACTCAGGCCGAGCGGGTGGAGTTCTTCGAGTGGCTCCAGTGGACCGCGCAGCAGCAGCTGTCAGCGGCGCAGACCGCTGCGGAAGAAGCCGGTATGGGGGTGGGTGTGCTGGCCGATCTGGCCGTCGGAGTCGGCAAGGCCAGCGCGGAAACCTGGCTGATGGGAGATGTCTATGCACCCGGGATCACCGTCGGCGCTCCACCGGATCAATATAACCAGGGTGGTCAGGATTGGGGACAGCCCCGTGGAACCCGCTGAAACTGGAGGAACTGGAGTACGAGCCGTCCGTGCCTACGGTGCGGGCCGCCCTGAACCGTGTGGGCGGGCTCAGGATCGACCACATCATCGGTTTGTTCCGACTGTGGTGGGTGCCTGAGGGGCTCGAGCCCAGTGCGGGTACCACGTCCGCTACAACCATGAGGCGTGATCGAGGGATTCTGGCCTTGGAGGCGCATCGGGCCCAGGCGCTGGTGGTGGGGAGGACCTCGGCACCGTCGAACCATGGGTACGTGAATATCTGTCGCGGCGCGGCCTGCTGGGCACCGCGATCCGTGGTGGAGTACGGGCCGAGGGCAGGTGCTGTCCCGGAGAAATGGCGCGAGTACTGCATGGCCTCGGTCACCACCCACGATCATACCTCCGACCCCTCGGATACCTCGAGAGCGAGCACGTCAGGCTCGGGAGCAACTCGGGTTGCTGCTGGAACCGGTCGAGCAGGAACTCGCCGCTGCTGAGCAGGAGCGCAGTATGTGGGTGGAGCGGTTGATCTCCTTCGGGGTTCTGGATAAGGCCCTGGCAGGTGATCGCGTCGAAGTGATGCTGGCCATGCATCGCTATCTTCGACTGACCGAACTCCAGAGGTTCTGGTGGCCTCCTGGCGGATGCCGCCGGGAGAAATCGAGCCCAGAACCAGCCGGGGACGATGGACGAACACCTCAACTGGCGAGTGCCACTCGCTGATTCCGAGGGCAGGCATCTGATGCTGGAGGACCTCTTCACCGCCGATCTGCCTCGCCGGCTCGAGGGAAGTGATGAACGGTAGTAGACGCGGCGGCAGGAATGAGAGTGGCCCCGGCAGCCGAGAAGGAATCCGGGATCACAGATTCGCTGGTCGGGGAGCCGCCTGATAGGGATTGGTGGTCTGGGCGCCAGCTGCCGTCGAGGATGATCGTTTTCGATGGCGGGGTCGCCTCTGCTGATGCGTAGCGCTGCCAGGGAAGTTCCGCCAGCGATTCGCGATGCCGGGTTCGTGCGTCCTCCAAACTTCCTGGAAAACCTGTTGGCCGTCCTTGACGAGGTCCACCAGTAGGTTACGGTCGTTGTCATCACCAACAGGTGCCGCACCCAGCCCGATGATCTCGGCCTCCGCGCGACCGTTCTCGCCCAGCCTGCGCATCGCGAACTTACGACCGCCCAGGGTGTACCCTGGACTTCTTTCCGACCGGCGTCATCGGTGCCCTCGCGATCCGCAGAATCAGAACGGGCCAAGCTTGTAGACGAACCCGCAGGGTGGGGTGTCCGAACCGGTGACCAGGGATGTTCCCACACCGAATCCGTCGACGGGGCGCCACGGAGAGCAGCGATCTGCCATTCGTCGAGGTCGGAGGTAACGGTGATCCGGGTATGTGGCACGCAGGTCGTCGAGGAGGTCGCGGGCTTGGCGGGCCATCATCGATAGGTCACCGGAATCAAGCCGGATGGCTCCCAGCCGACCTTCGGTGAGCTCCACTCCCTCACGGATGGCGGCTTCAACGTCGTAGGGTGTCCACCAACAGTGTCGTTTCCACCCCCAGCGTGTTGAGCTGTGCCTGGAAGGCGGCCTCCCTCGGAATCATGGAGAAGGGTGAATGAATGCGCGGCAGTACCCATGGTGGGGATCCCGTAGGTGCGTCCAGCTTCCAGGTTCTGAAGTGGCGGAGAAGCTGGCGATGTAGGCAGCACGGGCGGCCCCGACTGCAGCCCATTCATGGGTTCCGGCGTGATCCCATCTCCGCGCAGGGCCGGCCTTCGGCCATGGCGTGCAGCGGGATGCTGCCGCTGCTATGGCGGAATCGAAATTGTAGATGCTGAGCAGCACTGTTTCCGAGGATGCAGGCCTCCGCGAAGCTGCCCTCCACGGACAGCACCGGCGATCCTGGGAAATAGGTTTCGCCTTCCGGGTAACCCCAGATGTCGCCGCTGAAGCGGTAGTTGGCCAGCCACTCCGCCAGGTTGTCTCGGATGATGTTCTGATCCAGTAGGAACTGCAGAGTGGCGGGATCGAAACGGAAACCGTCGATGGCCTCCAGGGCCCGTCCCAGCCCGCGAGCACCCCGTAGCGGCGCCCCTCAGGCAGGCGGCGGGTGAACAGATCGAACAGGGAACGTCTGTGTGCGAGTACCCGCGTCCAGGGCGGCCTGAACCATTGTCAACTCGTAGTGGTCGGTCAGCAGCGCTGTCGTCGCTGGGTCAAGCGTAGTGGCCCGATGGCGCCGGTCGGCGGGCGGCGTGAGCGACATGGGAGGGCTGTGCAGTGTGTCGCTACGATGGCAGCTATGTGTCCTCGACCTGTTCCACCGCATCCCCGTGCCGTCGAGGAGCAGAGCGACGGCCAGGTGGCGGTGCTGGAATCTCGCTGGAAACCCCAGCGGAAGTGTGAGTGACCATCGTTTGGGATGATCCGTGAACCTGATGGACTACGTCACCCACGTCTTCTGCGAGTATTTCGGGTATCCAAATCGAAGTCGAGGCGCTGATGCTGAAGGTTCATCACAGAGGACGTGCTGTGGTGTCGACGGGCAATCGCGAGGCCATGGGAACGCGACGTCCTGGCGATGCAGAACTACACCCCTCTGGGCGACCATGGAGCGGCAGTGAACGACATCACGTGGGTTTTCCACGCAGGTGACGGGCGTGGTCGGGTGCTGCGTTTCCTGGTGGAGCGCTACATACACGACCTGGAACCGTTGCTTCCCCGGGTTGAGTCCGGACGATCCCTTGGCGAGACTCGACGCGGAGCTCGAGGCCGAGACGATCTGTGACGAAACCATCGCGGAGACACCGCCAGGGCGGTTCTTCCCAGCTGCTCTTCACGATGTCGGCGAGGCCGAGGAGTTCCGGCGCCACGCCGTCGCGAGCCAGGCGCAGAACCGGTTGGAGGCCGCCCGGAAGGTGCTGGCAGCTCTGGAGGAGACGACGACCGGTCCCGGGTGGTGGTTCCTGGCCGACATCGACCCCTGGGTTTTCGGCCCTGGCGGCGCTCAGGGCCCAGTGGCATGTGAACTGACCGGTTCCGCGGAACGGTTGCGGAGCCGACGAGGGAGGACGTGGAAAAACGCCCCTCGAAACCGCCGCGATTCTCGACTGGCTCGCGTTGCTGATCGAGGACGCGCTCCACGCCAAAATGGCGAAGTGACGGTGACAGGACGTGAGGCCCCGATCGGGTTCGGATCCGGTTTCGGAGGGCTCACCGTGATGCGCTCCCTCGTGGACCACAGCTCCCCAACGAGGATTTCGTCTGATCTCGGTGACACTGCCTCGGGCCCCTCACGGCCCCCGGTCGATTGCGCAGGTCCGGGAGTTCGCTCTCAGGGTCTCGTGACCACCTGGCCGAGCGAGGGGTCAAGGCGCTGGTGATCGCTTGCGTAACCCGCCAGTTCTGCGGTGTTGAGGGATGCTCGGGGCGCTACGATGTGCCGATCCTCGAGGTGATCCTGCCCGCCGCCCGCGGCGCGCCTTGGCTGCGTCCAACAGCGGTCGGTCGGGTGGTGCGCACCGAAGCCACGGCCACGATCCCGTTCTTACGACGATGCATCTGCAGCGGCAGGGGATGTCCAACTCACCACCCAGGCTCGCCCACGGTTCGTGGAATTGCGGAGGCCGGTATCACCGGGGGCGAGGAACTGCTCGGGGTAGCCCGCGAATACCTGGCTCCTCCAGGTCGCGGGAATTGACACTCTGATCCTCGGCTGTACCCACCTATCCGCTGCTCACGCGGTGTCATCAACTAGTGTGCCTGGTGACGATGTGGTGCTGGTTTCATCCTCGGACGCCCCGTGCCCAGGACACGTACGCACGACTCACCTGCAGGCTGCCTGCACGACGTCCCGCGGCACGCCAGCCGCCAGTTCTAACGACCGGTGACGCTGACTCTTCCAGGGCATCGGAGAGACCGCTCGGGCGTTTCGTTCACGACGTCGAGCAGGTGGAGCTCTCGCTGAACCCGGTAGGTTGGCCCTCCATGATTCTGCGCATCGATGGCCGCCGAGCCGACCAGCTCCGTGAAGTCCGCATCACCCGCGGGTGGCTCGACCATGCCGAGGGATCCGTGCTCGTGGAGTTCGGAAAGACCTGTGGTGTTGGTTGCCGCATCCGTCACAGTGGGGGTCCCCGCTGGCGACGGGATACCGGCCTCGGCTGGGTGACCGCCGAGTACTCGATGCTGCCCAGGGCCACCCATTCCCGCAGCGACCGCGAGTCGGTGTGGGCCGATCAGTACTCGCACTCACGAGATCTCCCGCCCGGTCGGGCGTTTCGCGCGTGCCGTCGTCGACTACTCGGCGCTGGGGGAGAACACCATCGTTCTGGACTGCTGACGCTGCAGGCCGACGGCGGCACCGTACCGCAGCCATCACCGGCGCCTCACGGCCCCTCGCCGATGCCGTCGCCCACCTGCGGGAACTGACGTCGCTGGCGGGCGAACCGCTGAAGGATTCCGTCGCCGCCAGGTCCGTCGGATCTCGTCGAGGGGTGCGCGCTGCTCGACCTGGCCTACGAGGAGGATTCATGAGCCGGGACGGACACGAACATCGTCATGACCGGTCGGGAGATTTCATCGAGGTGCAGGGCACCGCGGGAGAGACCCCTTCAACCGCACCGACCTGAACCGGCTGCCTCGACCTCGGCGCCGCCGGGTGTGCGGAACTGACCCGGCTACAACGCGAGGCCTTGGCGTGACAGGCGGTGCTCGAGAAGGTGGTGCTGGACCAACAACCCCAAAAACTGGTCGAGTTGCGTCGCGTCATCCGAGACGCGGGACTCAGAAGTGGAGGTGTTGGGCCTCAGGTGACTGACCCTCATCCTGAACCCGCTGAAACCGAGAGGACCTTCGAGGGGAAAACGCCTTCATCGCCGAAGCTGCGGCCCGTCACACCGGTCCGCCTGCTCTGGCAGACGACTCAGGTCTCGAGGTGGACGAACCCAACTCCATGCCGGGGTCCGTTCCGCCCGCTGGGCGGGTCCGGAATGCAATGATGCCGCCAACAACGCGCCAGCGGCGCAACTGGCGGGAGTGCTCGCCGCGGGCGCGGCGCACGGTTCGTATGTGCCCTGGCTCTGGTGCCGCCCGATGGTGGTAGGCAACTTTGGCGTGAGGAAATGCCGGACGGATTGTTTGAGGAGGAACGCGGTGATGAGTTTCGGCTACGACCCGCTGTTCCTGCCGGATTTGTCGGGCCTGCACGATCCGCGTGACGATTTGGACGGCTCAGCAGGATGCCATCAGCCACCGTGGCAAGGCAGTGCTTGTCAGGCCTGGCTGAAGGAGCAGTGATGGAGATTTACCTGGATCTGCTGCGCCGCATCGCGGCCGACGGAACCGACCGTCGCGACCGCACCGGAACCGGCACCTGCAGCGTTCTGTGGCTACCAGATGAGATTCGACCTGACCTGCAGGATTTCCGCCGCTGACCACCGTAGGGTGCACACCCGGCCTGTGGAGAGCTACTGTGGTTTCGCGAGGCGACACCAACATCGCTCTGGGCTGCATGAGCAGGAACCGCATCACCATCTGGATGAGCGGGCCGACGAAAACGGCGCGACCTCGGGCCCATCTGCTTAGTCACCAGTGGCGTATACCCTGGCCCACCCTCGGACGGACGGCACGTGGATCAGCCTCGCCGGCGTGATCGAACCCTCGCGCAGCACCCCAGAGTCCAGGCGGCATCGTCAAGTTCTGCCTGGAACCAGTCGCCGATGTGGGATGCGCATGGCCCCGCCGCTGCGGGCGCGTTTGTTCCAGTTCCACGTGGCCGCCGGCAGGTTGAGCCGCCAGCCTACTCAGCGCTCTGCTGATGTGTTCTGCGCGTCAACGCCTCGCCTACGCGCTGCTGACCCACCTCGTCGCGCAGGTGGTGACAGGACTTGAAGTGAGTTCATTCACACCCTCGACGCGCGCACATTTACCACAACCACTGATCTCGATCAGGTGTCCGGAGCAGCGACCCGGCAATCTCGCGTGTCTCCCGCGGTCTCGCGCTGAACTCCCGGGTGCGTAGAGATCGATCGGTCTGAGCCGCCCGACATCGCCGTCGAGAACTACGACCCCCACCCGGCGATCGTGCCAACCCATAGCGGCGTAAGCGCGCGCTCGCTCGCAGCCGGCTGGCGGCTGCGACCAGGCGTAGCGGGCCATGGGCAGTGTGAATCTGGCTGGAGTCGGTCGTGCTGGAAGGAACACGGCCCGGCACCAAGGCCATCTGCGAGCCGCAGTGCCGCGACCACAGTGCCGCTGCGAGCCCGTCCGACTGTTCGTGAATCGCGTCTTGGTCAGGGCAGGTGTGCACAGCCCCGCCAGATGCCGGAGCGTTTCTGACGTGCCGTTCGCGGTGCAGGCACGCAGCTGGAGACGTCTTCCGGTCTTCGGTTCCTTTCAGAGCTGAGGCGGTGATGGCTTCCCGCCAGCTCTTTGCCGCCCGGGGTGTCATTGCCGAACCAGGCAGCGGTAGACGGCGGCTGCCGCCATGGCGGTGGAGACCCGCGCTCCTGCCGTGGGACATGGCGTTGTCAGACGTTCCACACCCCGCCCCGACGCCTTCGGAACGCACTGCGGGAAACCGCTCTGACCAGCACTCCGGCGGCGTCACGCCCCCAGACGGCCGGGATCCGCGGCTGCCCGCATCAGCATCGGTCTCGGGCAAGGTTCCACCAGCGCGATCTCCACCTCGAGACTCTCGGATGGGGCCGATGGTCTCGAAGGAAACCGGCGTTTCAACGCGCTACCGACATCTCATAGCACCCCACGGTCACGGGTGTTGGCGGTGCCGATCACGTTGAACCCTCAGCTCCGCGTAGCAGTCCGGCAGGGCCGCAATCCAGTTCGGGAAATGGACAGGGTGCGGTCCGAGAGCACGGACAGCATCGGAATCTCTGCACTCGGTGCGCAGCGGGTGATCTCCTCGGAAACGCACCACTTTGCTCTTCCGACATGCCTCGGTAAACGCGGGCAGTACGAGGGATTTGCAGGGTCGCTGGCCAGCAGCATCGCGTAGTTCTGTGAATACTTGATGGCGTCTCGGTAGGCGCCGCGAACCCCGAAGCAATGGTCAAGGTGGTGTCCCTCGGAGACTCGCCGCCAGGAGCTTCGTGCCCAGCAGAGCTGGTGAGCAGCTGGCCAATTCGCCGATCAGCGATCAATCCCCGGTTCGTGCCGCGAATGGCACCACGCAAGCACCGATCAGAACATGCGTCCACATACTCGCCCGTGATCTTCCTTCCGTCGCCCACAGCACGCACCCATCACCGACTGCGCCGAGAGTCGCCAGCCGGGAGCGACGCGTTTGCTGCTTTCGGTCGCGCGCTTTCAGGAGTCTCAGCCTCGCCGGCGTGATCGGATCCTCGGTACCGGTGGGCGCGGTGCATCTCGGTCACATGGCCGTTATCTCCTGCTGACACTGGCGAACACCTCACTGGTGATTAGGTGCTGGGTGCGGCCCGCGAGTCACAGCAGATGGTCTCACGGGCAGGGAGGAGGTGGCGAGTCATGGAAGCCATGACGTGACATAGTGTGAAAACCGAAATGGATCTGCGTGGAATTGGTCTGCCAATCCTCAAATCCATCGATGGTGAGCAACATTCGCTGAGGGAGTGCAAGGAAATCTGAGTGCCGCAGCGAGGTCGTGCGCGGTAGGTTCCTATCGTGTCCGACAAAATCCTTATGGGCTGTGGCTCCCGCGCCACGGCTACCACCTTTTGGAGTGTGTGACGTCGCCTGGGAAAATGTCGCCGGAATCGGTGAATGCGAGTATCACCAAGGTCATACGCGGAATGGGCCAGAAGTGAAGATGACATTCTTCCTCTCGCCAGGCGACACCCTGATTCCCATCCTTGTTTCTTCAGGGCTTCACCAGGCGTTCCTGCATTGACGGACCGTTCAGTTCCCGCCGAATCCTGACCGCACCGGTCGCGAGCCGTGGAACAGTGGGGCGAGGTCGTAGCTGCTCACATATGCCCACGTGGCTGTGGTCTCCGCGTCGAGGTCCGCGCTGGTGCGCGACGCCGACTCGGTGGCCAGCCGCGCGATGACGTGGTCGCCAGCGTCGACGAAAGAACGCCTCCTCGTCGAGGCGCGACAGGAGTGAGGAGACGGTCGCCGTCGTAGATGCGCCCCACACCAGCCCGGACAAAATGATCCGCAGCATGGGCGGTGAAACAATGAACTGCCGGAAGAAGTCAGGGTTCCAGCGGCGCTCCATGATCACTGCCAGCTCGCCAAAACGACGCCGAATGCAAAATGGAGCCAGCGTCGCGGATCTGTTTCCTGAACGCTTGAATTTCGCTTTGGTCGCGCGACCGAGCTGGGGATCCGCTGCGGCGCGGGGGTGGCTCCACGTGGTCTCGTCTCGGTATGGTTTACCGGGCGTCACCATGTATTACCTGGACCGCCAGCATTACCGTCCGGTACGACGCCGGGCCGAAACCGGTGCGGTGCCGCGAAGCTGAATCTGGGCGTTCGCGGCATATCTAGGTCGATGTCGAAACATGCCCGATCCTCCAGATCGCTGCGTGCATGCAAGCTCTTGCCCGGCGTACCTGCAGCAACTTGCGCTATGGCACTGTCGCGGAAGAGAAGTTGCAGGGCGATCTCTGGGCCAGGACAGCGAGCTGAAACAGGTGCATCGGTGCCGATCCGCTCCAGCGCGACTGCTGACGAGGAGATCGACCTCCAGACGCACTTTCGCCCATCGCGCGATCAAGATTCTTATCTTCGGCGGCAAACTCCCTGCCGCCCAACCAGGATGCTCCGGTCATGAGCCAGTCGAATGTAGCGCTCGAAACTGTGAGAACCAGCCGTCGTCCAGGATTGCCAGGGCGAACTCATCGAGCTCTTTCCGATGTCATGGGTGGTTTTCAGGGCTGCCAGCGAGTTGTTCTTCTCGTCTTTCATCGCTTCAACCAGGACCCGCTACTTCTTTTGTGAGAGGCAAGGTTTTTCCAGCTATCTTCTAGCGGCAGGTCTCATGAGACTGGCGGCAGCTTTCCTCAAGGAACCTTCACGTCGCCTGTTGATTCGCAGAGCCTCCCGTGTGCGCGAGCGAAGATGCGGCCCGACGCGTATCCCGCGAGAGTGGCGGCCTTCTGGATCGGCTGAAGATGAGCGCGAACTCATTCAGCGCAGCCGCTGTGGACTGCTGTCCCAGGGCAGCGAAGAAAGCAGTGCGGCCTGCCGTGCACCAAGCGCCCGGTCTCGATAGCGGAGCCTTGGCACTCTCCCGGATCCCGAATGTTTGATGTAGTTCAGCAGAGTGACTCAAGCATCACGGGCTTTCCAATCCTGCCACCCAGGTGGGAGGCATCTCCAATCCATGGCGTGTAGCCGGTGCGGACGAATAGCATGCGATCCTGTCAGGTGCACGCCAGGCCCAACAGCGCTCGTGGCGGTTGAGGGTCACCTGTTCCCGGGTGCGGAAGTCCTCGCGAGGCCGACGACTTCATCAGTGAGCAGCGCGAGAGCGATGGAGACGTGAAGGCGCCTCCGTGAACCTCGTGGCTTTCGCATGGGCTGCCTCAAACTGACGCCGGCTCAGAGATGGGCCGGGCATCGCGGCCTTGACGTGGGCCATTCTCGCATCCGCGTATGCGTGGAGCACACCAGCAACAAACCGTCCACCCGCGCCGCCGTCCGAGAGCAGTGGCGATTTGAGCAAAGTGACGCCCTCCCAGTTGTGGCTAGAACCGTTGAAACCCAACCCGGAGACCCGACTATCGGTGTCTGAGCTCTCAGGTCCCGCTGGGACTGGAAATAATCCAGCCACCAGGCCCGACGTTCCGGCCCGGGATGGCCGTGAACAGGGCTCGCGGAATCGCCACCACATGAAACGCCCGCTGCATGCCACCGGATAGGGGTCTGATAAGCGATCCGTTCTGCCCGCTCCGCCTCGGCCACGGGATCGAAAGCGAACGTTGTCGAGACCGATGTCGCGTCGGCATCCAGGTTAGCACCTCGAAAGGGGGTTAATCGAGACCGAGATCCGACGGGTCAGGATTCGAGGAAGTGGCCATCTCAGCCTTCATCGTCTCGAGGGTCGCGAGTATTTTCGGAGACGATTGTGGTGGGGCTGGTTCCAGGGGACACGTCTCGAGTCCCTTTCTTCGTGTCCATTTCTGTCTCCCCAGCCGAGTTTTCGCGTCGGCAGCCTTTGAGGACGATAGGCTGCTTCGATTTCTTGGTCTCTTGTTCCGGTCATGGGCCCCCATCCACATGCCTGTGTAGCGATCACCGCTGAGGCGCTGGTGGGATCGTGAGGGCGTGGACGCAGAAGCTGCCTCGCGTCGAGGGCTTCGGCTCGTTCCCCAGCCGTACTTGGTGAAGGCCCGATGAGTCTGGCGGCGGGGATTGCCTTTGCAGGTCGGAGTTTCGTGTCGTTGCCCCTGGTCTTCCGGGAGGCGGAAGGTGGGGCGGTCGAGTTGTTTGAACGGCTGGGCAAGTCTCGTAATCCGCCAGAACCTCGCCCCAGGCAGCCTTTGGAGGTGTCGTCCAGTTCCAGGATGAACGATCCCGATAGAACAGCCATCGGTATCGATGGGGTTCATCATCGGGGTCGACGAGGTGGCCATCTCTCGTCGACCTGGCGGTGCCTGTCAAGGCGTTTTCCGTATCGTAGAGGCCCCAGATGATTCCAGCCAGGAGGTGTCTCAGGACGGGATGGGAGTGATGAAACGGGCGTGGTCTTCCGGAGCCCAGCGACGGTCCTGGATCATGGCGCGTTCTGAAGCGTGCCAGTTGGACTTTCGCCAGGGTGGTGACCGCCTTTCTTGACGAGGTTATATTCGGCCTTTTGCCGCCTTCGCTTGCTCGGAATTATCGCTTTGCTGCGTGCGGAGGGTGCTGAGCGCCTTGCCGGCGGGTGGCCTTCGGCATCCAGGAGGCAGTGCGGCCAGTTTGCCATCTGGGGTCACGTAGGCCAGGAATCGACGGTTCCGTAGTCGAAGATGCGGGGATGCCGCGTTCGTCGAGACCTCCGTCGGGAATCACCCGGTCTTCGAGTTCGTCGCGGGTGAAGCCATGCTGGGCGGCGATCTCGTCCATCGCCTGGCCGGCGCGTTTCTTCAGTCCAGCGAATTTCACCTTTGCCGCGATCCCGGAGATCTGCTGCAACGCCTCGTCCGATGCGACGTTGCGTGCAGTGCGGTGAGGCCCTCACCGGCTCGTTGGTGCTGGCTGACCCCGGCCATTCCCGGATCAAGGGGAGTCAGAGTGTTGACGAATTCGCTGTCTCTCCCAGCCAACCCGGCGCCGGTCATCAACCACGACAGTTTCGCGGGAGCACCAGCAGCCAACCAGAGATGCACAAAGTGCCAGAGCGAAGCGATCCCGGCTGAGACGATCAGCCCGGTCATGAACCGCCATGGCCAGTGGATGCCGCTCAGCGGCGCTCAACGCCCGCAGCAGTTCCATCACTCGTCCGGCACCCAGCCGGTGCTGGCCATCGATCAGGATTGGTGGCAGACCATCGGTGCTGAACGGAAGTGCTCCTGCGTCGCCGGTAGCTTTGGGGAGCTGCGGCCTCCGTCCCACCAGGCGGTATCAGCGGGCAGTTCCGGATTGTGGATTCGGCCAGGACCTCTCGATGACTGCTCGAGTGCTGCCCGTGGTGCGCTCGGCAACACCCGGATCTGTTCTGTGGGGATCTCCTCAGAAGAGGATGCCAAGGCATCGGCCTGGGAACGAGTGAGATCTGCGGCCAAGACCTGGGGCAGGTGAGAGCGCAGCCAATGCGTCGCAAACACTCTACCGCCTTGGTTTTCAGCGCGTCCAAGAACAAAACCGGCCATTCCTGGCCGTGTCCCGCTTCAGCAGCCGAATCAGCATTGCTTGGGAGGTTTCCCGGCCTGTTGATCAATCCAGCTCAGTAGCAGACCAAAACCTTCCGCCCCGGTCGCCGCCAACCACGGCACTACGCCACCCACTCCGACGACTCGTGCTCCCGTGCGGCGGGCGAAAGTGACTCGCCCAGTGGGCGGGGAGCACCAACCCGGCCAGGGCGAAGTTGCGGAATTCGTTGTGTTGCAGCTGATTTTTCGGCACGGCTTCCAGCAGATTTCGAGCCTCGTCCTGATCGAGAGCATCCAACCCGGCAGCTGTGAAGAGCGAATGGTCGGTTATGGCGTAGTGTAGTACTGCTGGGCGCTGCTGCGTGGGTAGAGGTGACGGCACCCTGCGCGGGGCTGCGGTGATGTCGGCATCGGAGAACATGGTCAGGAGAGGACGAAGAATCAGGCCCCTCGACGAGTTTTGCCGAGCTCGGCTGCGCATGTGGTGAGCGGAGCACGCCAGTTGGTGTTCAGAACCACCTTCAACCAGGTGGGCCAGTAGAGCGTGGTTTCTCTGCTGTTCCCGTAGTGGATCTTCTGATTCGCGTAGTATTTCTCTTCCCTGATTTTCTGGAGCTCTTTCAGATACTTCACCCACCACGTGATCCGTTCTGGACTGCGCATTGTGTCAAACAGGGGTTCGGTGAACCGTACTCGCAGCATTCGGGCGTAACCGTCGCTGTAGGGTTCGAACACGACGATGCGTTCGGCCCGCTCCAACTCGGCTTTCGGATCGAACGCGTGAATCATCGACCTCGATGCTCACCTCGGCGTTGATGTCGCAGGCGTTCGAAGGAGTGAGTACCAGCCCCAGGTCGTCTCGCGTCTCAGATCCGAGACTCGAGGGAGCGCTGTTTACCGGTTCGCTGACCACTCCGCTCCGCGGCTACGGTTTCATTCTTCTCCCTGGGTCGGGTGGCCTCCGTGGTTTCCGGCTCCTCGGTGGAGGCTGTGGCGTCGTTGGTGTAGCCCTTCTTGATCTTCGCGGCCACCTGCTTCTTGGCCTCGGTGAGGGCCTTGTCCGCGGAATCGTACTGTTTCGTCCTCGTCGTGCCCGCGGTTCCGCTGCGACCGTAGCGGACCGTCATACGGTCCTCGGCCACGTCGATGTACCAGAACTTGTCAGAGCCACCTTCTGTCAGGCGCAGGCGTCGTTTCATGGCAGGGAAGCTTAGAGGCAAGGGCCGACACATATTTTCGCGGCCTTCTTCAAGGACAGGGCCTCACGCCAACGGGCCGCCGAAGGCTGAGATCAGCAGCAGCTTCCACTCGGGCCGGGGCCCGGTGGTCGAGGAAGGCCCGGGTGTGGTCTGCGATCAATTGGCTTCCCGCTTTGCGAGCCTTTCGGACAAAAATCGTGCCATTCGTGGTCGCGGAGGTGGATGCGGTCGGCACCCGCCAGCAGAAGTTCCCCCAGCAGGGAATCGAGCCCCCGCAGCAGGGCCCCCGGGCTGGTCAGCGGTGCGTCCCTCGGTCCCGGTTCTCACTCGAGTTCCGTCGCGACGGGTTCTGCCACGTGCGGCTGGAGAGGCAGGCCGTCCCCGACCAGCAGCAACGGATCCACCACGACCCTCCTGGCGCCCCAGCGCCATCTTCCCGAGACGAACGCATCCCTCGGGAAATCCTTCTCCCAGCTCAGCAGGCGAACCATGCTGGCGCGCACGCTCCCCGTCGCGGCGGAGCGTGTGGTGAAGGGCCAGCTGGAACGATTGCCCGTCGGCGTCCCGCAGGTCGGCCACGAGACTGGAAATGCCGGGTCGAAATGGATGTTCTCGACGCTGGTCACCGGCAGGCGGCCAGGTCGGTGCCTGCGGAACGATCATCCAGCACGGCGGGCAGTCGTCTGCTGGGTCGCCAGCTCAGGATGGTCTCCACTCCGAAACGCGCTCCAACTGGTCCATCGCGCCTGCGGGAAGCCCCACCGCTGATCTGTTGGTGTGGAGAAATCCCCTCGTGCCCGAACATCCGGCCGCCCAGCGACATCACCCGCCCGCCACCCCAGCTGCCGATGGTGATGCCGGAGACCAGGCCGCCCGCGAGCTGCGAGGAGGGTCTGCGTCTCGTCGGTGATCCCGCTTTCGTGACCTGCATGAGCGCCGCTTCGGGCGTCCACCAGGTGAGCGATCAACCGGCACTCGTCGTCCAGCTTCGACGAACTCGGTGCCCAGCCGATCAACCGGGCCTTCGACACCCGCGTCTGCTGGGCCGGGGAACCTGCGACGAGCCGATCCGGGATCCGTTCCGGTTCCGGATTGGCCCAGGGACATCACCCGCGCCAACAGCTCGGCGGACAACTCGACCAGCCGCGACGGGGTGAACTCCTGGCTGCGGGCCTCGTAACGGGCCAGCTCGTCCAGCAGCTCGTCCAGGACGTCGGCGACGTGATGGAGTTCAGCCTCGCGGGCCCCTGACCGCCAGGCGGCGCCAGACCCCGCGCAGGTTCCGGTGCCCGGACTCCGCCCCGACCCTCACCAGCTCACCGACCGCGCCGCGGATCTCGGAAAGCAGGAGCGGTATCCGGTCGCCACGCGTCCCCGCCACGGACACCAGACCGGTGTTCCCCTGAACCGCCTGCCCTGCCGCGGTCAGCGACCGCGACCGCGACGTGAAGACATCGGATCGGGGTCGTGGCAGGTGCAACGCACGTAGTTGAGATCGGCGCCGGCCAGGAAACGCACCGACACGGGGTCGGGATGGTGGATCCGCACCACGGAGATTCCCTGATGTTCCCGGACGTGGGCCAGCAGGCCTGCCCGGCCAGCTGATCGGCTCGCCTCAGGGCGGCGGGGGAGAGCGCGCCCTCAGGATGTTCGCGGGTGATGCTGGCCGGGTTGAAGACGGCCTCCGGTTCCACCTTCCCGGGGCAGCGGCCCTGGGGGTTTCCGGCCCGGCAGGTCCGTCGAATCCGGCCTCGTCCCTCGACGACCCCGGCTCGGAGCAGGCGGCCTGGTAGTGCAGGATCGCGCGGACGATGTGGCGGCAGTTGTTGGCTGCCAGACAGGAACAGGTCCACCCGCGAAGGGCCGGTTCGCGTACAGGACGCAGGTGGTTCCGTCGTCCGCGGAGACCGTCACCGTCCCGTCATCGGCCTCGGTGATGGTGAAGGCTGCGGCGCCGAGTTCCTTCCGGGCCCGCCGCAGGGTTCCCTTGTTGGTCAGGTCCTCCAGTACAGCATCGCTCAAACGGAGCAGGTCCGGGCGGCTCACCGGATCACCTCCGCCACCCAGTCGGCCAGCTCGTACGGGGTCATGACCCCCACCTGGCTCCCTCGCGCGGCCAACCGCCGTCCCAGCTCCTCGTCGAAGGAGGCCGTCCCCGTTCGTGGTCAGCGCGCCCAGGATCAGCACCTTGCTACCGCCCTGGACCATCCGGGTGACGCACTGGGCCAGGTCATGCACCGAGCCGCCCCTCGTACAGATCCGTGATGAGCACCACCATGGCCCTTCGCGGTTCGGTGATGAGCGATTCGGCGTAGCGCATGGCTCGCGCGCGATGTCGGTGCCTCCGCCGAGCTGCACCTTCATCAGCGTCCCTCGACGGGGATCGGGCGATGTCCGAGGTGAGATCCACCACCGAGGTATCGAAAGCGATCAGATGGTTCTTCAGCGTCGGGAGTCCGTGGAAGATGGAGGCCGTGACGGCCGAGTGGATCACGGATTCGGCCATCGAACCCGACTGGTCCACCACGACCATGAACTGCCACTTCTCCGACCGCTCTGCGGGTGCGCGAGTAGAAGATCGGCTCCGAGATGACCAGCTGTCGCGTTTCCGCCGAGTAGTTCTTCAGTTGGCGCGGATGGTGCGTTTCGGGTCGAAAGTTCGCCGCCACCTTGAAAGAAGCTGCGCCGATTGGGGTCGCGTCGACCCGTCAGCGTGCGTCGGATCCTGGGACGCATCTTTCTCCACCAGCTCCGCGACGACCTTCCGCACGATCTGCCCGGCTGCCTGCAGTACATCGGAGTTCATCAGGTGTTTGGTCTGCAGGATCGCCTGCAACAACGTCTCGGAGGGCTCCACCCGTTCCAGGAGTTCCTTGTCGGTTACTAGCTCGACCATGCCGTAACGCTCCAGAGCGTCCTCTTCGATGGTGCGGACGGTGCGTTTCGGGAACAGGGCGTGGATTTCGTTGATCCATTCCGGAACGGTCAGTCTCGAGGCCCCATCCCTGCTCCCGGCGCCTCGTCCCTGCTCCTCCCGGTCATGACAGATACCCCAAGGCATCGGAGCGGGCCTGTTGCTGAGGATCCAGATTCCCCGAGCTGTTCCGAACCCCGCCCCAGCACCAGCCGCCAGCGTGTCAATCGTTCATCCATGCCGCCTCCCGAGGAAAAACGATCCAGTGATTTCGCGACGGCGGACTCGAATTTCGCGATGGCGGTTGCGTCCTCGGCGGAACCGGCGAAGTCCAGGAGCGTCGATCCCGCTGCTTCCCCAGTATGAGCTGCGCCACCTGGAAACGTTCGCGCTGGGTGTAGCGGCTGAATGCGCGCCGCAGCCCCGGAAGGGAGGCGAAGAACGCGTCGTCGTCCAGGCCGGTGAGGATGTCGTCGAGGCGGAGCAGAGCGTCCGGACGTCGCGGGCCGCCTCCCCGGCCACCCCCGAGGAGGCCCGCGACGAAATCGCCGAGCTGCTCGGGAAGGCGATCGCGGACAGCAGTCTGCGATCTCCGGGTCCGGGCGCGCCCCGGCCAGCCACTGGGCGCCCAGGGCGGCTCCCCGGACGGTGGGCGCTTGACGGTCGTCCGCCACCACCACCGAGAGGGGCCTGGTGGTAGCCGTCAATGTCGTAACCCAGATCTCCACCGACCCGTTCCGCGCTGTCTGTCAGCTGGTACACGGCCTGGATAAAATCCCTCCAGCTCCGGTCCCTCCGGCAGCGGCGAGAGACGTTCCAGCAGCCGCACCGACCGGTCGAAGGCCACGTGATCAGCAGGCGCCCCAGATCCGCGCGCCCAGTGGCCCGCAGGATCGGGTCGTAACGGTAGAGCCGCATCAGCACCGGTCGCGGCACCGATTCCCATCAGGTTGGCGGAAGTGGACAGCAGGGTCTCGGTGCGCGCCTGGAGACTGACCGACAGACGGGCCACCCCACACAGGGCAGCCTCCAGAACGAGACTCGCAGCGGCTGCCGGGTCCGAGGTGATGCCGGCGGCGCGGTTCCAGCAGACGAGCGGTCACCGCCTGCTCCCGGTTGCTCTCCGTAGCGGGCGGCCTCCACCAGGGATCCCTCGAAGGCCGGGTCCACACCAGGAACCAGCGTTCGACGCCGTCATCGTCCGCGCTGGCGGTCAGCTCGATGCCCGGGATGTCCAGGGCCACCAAGGAGTGCAGCAGCCGTGAACGGCAGCAGGCCCGAGGTCGTCCGACAGGTCGGCGGGCTCCTCCCGTCCTCGGTGCGGGAAGCAGACCCGGGCCTCCAGGTCGGCGCGGAGCTCGAGTGTCAACGGGGTTGCCGGGTGCCCGCAGCCAGCGTCCGAGCCGGTCACCGCGCAGAGCCTCGTTGACGTGGACAGCAGCGGGTGATCCTTCCCGGAATCGTCCTTGACGCAGGGCGGTCGTAATTCCCTCGACGAGATCGGTGCGCCAGATCTGCTGATGTCCCTCGCAGCTGGGCGAGGTGCCCCGGCGGTGGCCTGCACCGCGATCAGGTCGGCAGGGAGATGAACTGTTTCGATCTGCGAAGCTCCAGCGCCACCTGTCCCAGCGAGTTTCTCGTTGTATCACACAGCCCTCGGCGCGGTCCCGGTACAGGCGGTCGTAGAAACCGGGATTCGGCTGGCCCGCGTCATAGCCGTCGAGGGCGTCGAGTGCCGCGTAGGAGGTGGGGTCAGTGCGATGCCGTAGCGGTTGTCGTCGGCTGGTGGCATCCACACATCCACCGGCTCCATCCTTCGACAGCAGCGCTCCAGCCATCGACGTGGGCTGCCCGCAGACCACAAGGATGTCATCGCCGAAACGCCGCTGAGCGTCGGCTATCCGGTGCGCCATGTGCGCTTCACGTGCCCTTTGTCTCCGGATCGGGTTCGCCGCGCAGGATTGATCCGAGCAACTCGATCCGCTCCCTGGTAGGAATCCAGCGACAACTCCGGGTCGATCTCGATCAGCTCGTCGATCAGGCCGGCCATGTCGTCGACACCAATTCCCTGGATCAGCTCTCTCGCGGCCTCCTCGGTGACCGGGGCCTCGGCGTAGCGGTTTTTCCGCCACGGCGATGTCCGCGAAGGCCAACGAGGAAGGTCGATGAATCTCGACCGGAATCCCTCCTGGTGTGCGGTGCGCAGGGCGACCCATTCGGGGCTGTAGTCGGTCAGCGGGTAGAAACTGCCCCGGCGGATGCCCCAATCCGTGCTGTCCTCGGGGGCGTCAGGGAACATAGGCGCCCACGAGTAGAGAGATGATCGGGAAGCTCATGCTCGAGCATCAGCTCCTCGATGCGCTGGTTGTATTCGGTGGGGCCCTCGACCAGCACGAGCCGCGGGTGGGCGGCTCGTGATCCGTTGGGCGACCAGACGCGCCGCAGCCGGCGAATGATGTCTGACCCCGAAGAATCTCGACCACGCCGCCATTGTGCCCGAGGACGCCGACAAAAGGACGGTCGATGGCGTGGCCATGATGGAGGAACCGGCCTGTGACACCTACGATGGTTCTGCCACCAGGCCGGAGTTGTGGGAGAACGCCACCAGGTGGGGTTCTCGAGCGGTGGATGTGGCGTTGGACGTCAAGGAGACCTGATGCGGATAGTCGCCATAGCCGCGGTAGCCGACAACGGCGTCATCGGGTCGGGGAGGACATGCTCTGGCACATCCCCGCCGACTTCCGTCGTTTCAAGGCCGTCACCACCGGGGAACACCATCGTCTTCGGGAGAAGAACCCACGAACAGGTCGGGCTGCTTCCCGACCGCCGCACAATCGTCGTCACCCGGCAGCCGGGTTGGTCGGCAGAGGATGTCGAGGTTGCCCATTCCATTGAGGAGGCCATCCGGTTGGCACAGACGACCCCGGAAAAGACCTGCTTCATCGGTGGGGTGGGAGATTTACGCGGCGGCGTGGCCCTACCTGACGGAACTGGACATCACTCACGTCCATCAGGAGCCGGAAGGGCCCACCACTTTTTCCCATCATTGCTTCCCACGAATGGACCGAGATCAGCCGCGAGATCCATGAAGGCTATGACTTCGTTCAGTACCGGCCAACCCCGGCGCCCGAATGAACCGACCGGTTCGTGTCAGGGGAGATCACTAACTGACCTCCATGCGATCCACATCCAGCATCTTGCATCTGGACCTGGACGCGTTCTTCGCAGCAGGTGGAGCAGCGCGACAAACCCAGCCTCAGAGGCAAACCCGTGATTGTCGGAGGAGCCGGGCCGCGGGGAGTGGTGGCCACTGCCAGCTATGAGGCCCGGGTTTTTGGGGTGCGATCCGCCATGTCAGGGACAGAGGCCCGGCGCCGCTGCCCCATGCAGCCTTCCTGGGCGGCAGATTCGATGCCTACCGGCAGTCTTCGCAGGCGGTCATGGGGCTGCTGCGGGAGATTTCTCCGTTGGTGGAACCCCTCAGCCTCGACGAGGCCTATGTAGACCTCGAGGCCAGTGACTGGGACCTTGGGAAACTTGACGAACACGTCGCTGGGTTGCGACAAGAGCTGATCAGGCGCACCGCAGGACTGACGGCATCGGTGGGGTGGGCAGCAGCAAGTTCCCTGGCCAAACTGGCCTCGGAGGCGGCGAAACCCAACGGGGTCGGATCATCGCTCCCGGAGAGGAGATTGAGTTCATTTCCCCGCTGCCGGTGCGGGCGATCCCTGGGGTGGGGCCGGTGACGGAAGGAAAACTGCTGGCCCTTGGCCTGGCCACCGTTGCCGACCTGCGGGTCGCCGACCCTCGGGAGCTGGTGCGTGAGCTGGGGCGTGCAGCGGGGAATCGCTACGGCACCTGGCGCATGGTCGCGATGACCGTGAGGTGGAGGCGGAAAGGGAGGCGAAATCCATCTCCGTGGAAGACACCTTTCCCACCGACCTGACTGATCGGCCCCGTCTGGTTTCCATACTCAGGCGAGATGCGGAATCGGTGGCCGGGCGATTGCGGCGTTCCGGTTCCTTTCGCTCGCACGGTCGCAATCAAGGTGCGGATGGCAGATTTTACGACGATCTCGAAGGCCAGGTCGCTGGGGGAGCGACGGATCGTGCCGAGATGATCAGCCGGGTGGGTGAGGAACTTTTGGCAGAGGTGGACGTCCGCGAGGGGTGAGGTTGCTCGGCATCGGGGTGAGCAACTTCACCCGAGCCGCCCAAAGCGCCTGTTCGAGGACGAGACCCAGGAGACAGGAAGAACCGAGACCGAGACCGAGGTGGACACCTCGAGGGTGCGTGGCCGCAGGGTTCTTTCCCGGGGCCGACGTGATTCACGACGCACTGGGGCGTGGCTGGGTGTGGGGCTCCGGGCTGGGTAGGGTGACCGTTCGTTTCGAGACCAGGCACACCGGCCCCGGACCCGTTCACACATTTCTAGCGGATGACCCGAAGCTGCGGCTGGCCAGAGAACTGTCCGATCTGCCCGCAACTCACCCTTGAGACGTCGCCAGAACAAGACCTCCACCCCCGGTAAGCTGGCACCCGCTGACCGGCGTGGTGGAATTGGTAGACACGCAGGATTTAGGTTCCTGTGCCTTGCGCGTGAGGGTTCGAGTCCCTTCGCCGGTACCCATGAGGATCTTCCTCAGACTTCCTGCCGTATGACTTTTCTTCTCGCTTTTTGTGGCGGCCTGCATCGGATGGTCTCTGGTCATGCCCTAGGTGGATCGACGCTCTTCTATCTGCCGTTGTGGTGAGGAGAACGCTCGTTTTCTTCTGAGTTCTCGATTCCCGGGGAGGGTGGAGTGTAGGAAAGTGGCGGTCTAATAGTTGTGGGGAAAGTGCTGGTTGATTCGTTGGGGCTTGATTTTTCGGATGGTGAAATGTTGAGGCTGGATCGTTGGGTGGCATGGGGTGTAAATGACTCTTTTGAGTGATGCATCGTTGAGTAGGACTGACTCCTTCTCAAGTAAAGAGTGTTGCAGGTTTCTGGCGTGGTAGATCTTCTGTGTCCAGAGTGTGGGCGCGTGGAGCGATGGAATGGCGGGAGGCGAAGCGTGGCAAAGAAGTCAAGTATTCTGAGGCTTATTCACAGCCACCCTCAAACGCGCTCTGACTAAAGGGATTTCACTGGTTGACACGTCGCCTGTGAATAGGCCTCTCTGTATAGAATCCTTAAATGGAGGCTTATTCACAGCCATCCTCAAACGCGCTCTGACTAGGGGTTTCACTGGTTGACACGTCGCCTGTGAATAAGCCTCATGGTTCGGATTGATCGGGGAGCATAAAGTTGAGCCGGGAATGGTGCTTCCTTTCTGGTTCATTGTGCCAAAAATCAAAGTATCTGGCAATTTCTATTACAGTGAAGCTTTGATTCACAGCCATCCTCAAGCGCGCGCCTGACTAGGGGTTTTCGCTGGTCGACACGTCGCCTATGCATAAGCCTCAGTCTACCTGGCGGGTGTTGCCCTCATTTTTCTTCATGGTCAACGAGGGGCTCTATTGGAGTATTTCTGCTGTCATATCAGGGCAGTTCGTTGCACTTGCAATGCTTTTTCTGAGCGCTTGGCCATTAAGGCGGATAGCAAAGCTTTTGAATGAAATAGAAAAGGCGAATAAACGGGGTTTATGATATACGTAAAAATTCTGGTTCTTGTCTCCGGGTGCTGCTTGAGGTGTGAGTGAAGAAAAGATGTCGAGGCGGGTTGTCGGTGCTGCTAGAGGTATGAGACATGCTGCAATCAGCCTGATTCTCGCTTCACGCTGCAGGTTATCGTTGTCCATTGGTGTGTATTCAAGGACTGTTCTCTGACTGGCGATGCCTCTGGGTAGATCAGCTTGGTGATAGCTGCGAACAAACCTGTTGAATTGCGAAGAGAGTCTATTTGTGCCCGGCGGATGCGTGCCCTTTCTCTGAAGTATCGTGATTTTTGTTAGGCCAACTCCAAAGATTTCAGAGCTACCAGCAGGGTAGTCCTTGTGCGGCGCGTGCCTCGTAGAATTGCTGCGACGATTTTCTTCCTGCTCCAACTCACGAACTCCACGTCGCCGCAGTGAGCTGTTGAGAGCACGATGGTGGCGGTGAGGATGACGGTTCTCAAACGCGTTCCGACGATTTCTGATACGGGAATGCGCAGCTGACTTTTCTCGATGTTCAAGTTGAAGGCGTGGGGTTCGAAAATGACTTCCGAAGTGGTGACCAAGAGGTGACCGCCAGTGCCACGCGCCCACGCGCACCGCTAGGATAGCCGGTATCGAAATGATTCCCCGCGGGATGGCGTGGAGCATCGTGGAGATAGGGGTGCTGCATCACAACATGTCATCAAAGATGTGTCTGGCGGTTTCTACCAGGTGTGTTCTGTACGGCTTTCACCGCACCTCCGACCTTGCCTCGACGAATGCGCGGATCGCTGCATCCAGGTCTTCTTGAGTCGGAAGCCGACAGCTGGGTTCTGATCCTCGCCCGGCCCTTGGGAACCACCGGGTAGCTGAAAGCGCGTACGTAGACGCCGCGCGCCAGGATGGCGTCCGCCATGCGGGCTGCGGCACTGCGTCGCCGATCATTACGGGAGCGATCGGGCGATCGGATTCGGGATCTCAAATCCTTCCTCGGCCATGCGAGTACGGAAATAGGTGGTGTTCTGCGCAGCCGGTCGAGGAGCTCGCCGGATCGGCTGAGGAGACCGAGGGCTGCCAGGGTGGCGGCGACGATCGACGGCGCCAGGGAGTTGCTGAACAGGTACGACCGCGACCGCTGTCGCAGCAACTCCACGATGGGGGGCGGGCGCAGGTGTAGCTCCCCGGAGGCTCCCGCCGAGAGCCCTTGCCGAGGGTGCCGGTGATGATGTCGATGCGTTCGGCGACACCAAAACGCTCTCGGGGTGCCGGCTCCGGTCTCGCCGACGAAGCCCACGGCGTGAGTCGTCGACCATCACCAGTGCGTCGTACTCGTCCGCCAGGGTGCAGATATCGTCCAGTGGGGCGACGTAACCATCCATCGAGAACACGCCGTCGGTGGCGATGATCCCGGTGTCGCGCATCCCGGGTCTCCTTCAAGCGGGCACGCAGATCGTCGAGGTTCCGGTTGCGGTACTCGGTGACGAGCCGCCTTGCTCAGGCGCACCCCGTCGATGATGGAGGCGTGGTTGAGCTCGTCCGAGATGATCGCGTCCTCGGCTCCGAACAGAGTCTCGAAACAGTCTCGCCGTTGGCGTCGAAACACGATGAGTACAAGATGGTGTCGAATCCCTCCGCCCCGAGCCGCAGGAACCGGGTCAGCCCGGCCTCGAGGTCCAGGTGCTGGGTCTGGGTGCCGCAGATGAACCGCACAGAGGCCATGCCGAAACCCCAACGCTCAAGAGCTCCGTGGCAGCCGCGATCAGTCTCGGGTGAGTCCGCGAGCCCCAGATAGTTGTTTCGCGCACAGGTTGATGACGTTCCCAGCCGGGACGCCAACGTGTGCCGCCTGAGCCGTGGTGAGCGGCTCCTCGTGTTTGTACAGACCCTCGGCGCGCAAAGCGTCGAGCTGGGAGGTCACATCGTCGAGGAAGGTCATGGTCGCGCCTCGAATGGGTGTGGAAGTGAGGGCGTTCATCACGGTTCCCAGTGCATGACGACCTTGCCGGATTGGCCGTCGCCTGCGATGGCGAATGCTTCGGCGAATTGGGTCACGGGGAACCGGTGTGTGATGACCCCTGAGATGTCGAGTCCGGAACGGATCAAGGAGTTCATGGCGTACCAGGTCTCGAAGATCTGCTCGCCAGTGACGCCCTGGATCGTGAGCATGCTGAAGATGATTTTGGAGAAATCCACGGTCAGCTCCTGTGAAGGGGTGCCGAGCAGCGCGATCCTGCCGCCGTGGGTCATGTGGTCGATCATGGAACGCAGCGCTGCTCCCGACCCGGACATTTCCAACCCGATGTCGAACCCCTCCTTCATCGAGAAGCGATCGTAAACCTCTCTCAGGTCCTCCCGACCGGTGTTGACCGTTGATGTGATTCCCAGGGTTTCTGCCAGGGCGAGCCGCTCGTCGCTGAGATCGGTGATCACGACGTTCCGGGCCCTTGGAACCGCCACCAGGGCGGCCATGATCCCGATCGGACCGGCGCCGGTGACCAGGACGTCCTCGGCCAGGGCTGGGAACTGGAGCGCGGCATGGACGGCGTTGCCGAAGGGATCGAAGATGGCGGCGACATCCGGATCGAGTTCCGGTGGATGCACCCAGATGTTGGCTGCGGGCATGGCGAAGTACTCGCAGAAGGCGCCGTTGACGTGGTAGCCGATTCCCCGGGTCGCTGGCAGAGGTGACGTTTTCCCGCTAGGCAGGCGCGGCACCGTCCGCACACGTAGTGCCCCTCGCCGGAGACGAACTGCCCGATCTCCAGATTGGTCACAGCCGAACCGAGCTCGACGATGGTGCCGCAGAACTCGTGTCCCACGATGCGTGGGAGTGGTGACTGTCCGCTGCCCAACCGTCCCAGCGCGGTCGATGTGCACATCGGTGCCGCAGATCCCAGTGCTCGGATTTTTATCAGGACCTCGGTGGGGCCGGGGAGGGACGGGAACGTCAATCAACTCCAGGCCTGGGCTGGGTGCGTCTTCGCGAGGGCCAGCATGGGTTCATCGTCCCACAACCTTTCAACGCATTACCTCCGGGGCGGACATGCTGGTGTGTGGGCAAAGTGGTACAAAAGACGAGGCTATCCCCCCAGCTGGTTCTGCAAGGCGTCGATGGCATTCTTCGCGGTGAGCAGGTTTGCTCCGGTCATTTCCCTCGGTAACGCTTGATGGCCTGGATCCTTCGATCCTGACGGATCAGCGCCACCAGCTCATCGCGTTCTGCGGGGATGAAGTTTCTCGTGGTCGTTGCTGCAGGGTGTGATCAGCTGATTTGGTCATCTTCCTGTTGAATGCGAGGTTCAACAAGAGCATGAGAACCAAGAATCCGGCCCAGTAGCGGATGAGTATGATACATCCCACTATCGCTACGGCCCATACAGCGTACATGGTCCACGAGGAACGTCGTGCCGGGAGCCCCGCAGTGGTGGGCTGGAGTGGAGTTTGTGAGTGCGAGGTCTCGTACACGGGTGCTCCGTACATGGTGCTTGGCCCACGTCCTGGAAGGTCGTTGAACAAGGCAGCAGAGTTCGCCCTTGGTTTTCGCGGTCACGCGGAGGACATGCGTTCGTCGAACTCCTCTGCGGTGATCCGGCCCGCGCTCATGTGCTCGCGCAGCAGCGTGATCGCCTCGTCGCGTTCCGCATCGCCGATACGCAGGTTCTCATCGCCAGCCATACCAACAACAGTAGCGGGCCGGGAAGAAACTGGTCGTCGGTATCCGTATCTACACACGTGTGATGCGTTCGGCAGGAGGCCCTCATCGGGGCTGTCGCACAGCTTCTGGAAGACTGGGGATATGAGCCTTCATGATGTGCGACGAGACTATTCCGGGGATGCGCTCCCGCAGGACCTGGCCTCCTTCGATCCTTGGGAGTTCTTTACGTTCTGGCTCGAAACGGCGATAGCCGCTGATGAGGTGGAACCGAACGCCATGCTGCTGGCCACCATTGGTGCCGACGGTCGTCCGCGTTCCCGGGTGGTGCTGCTGAAGGAAGCAAGCCGTAACGGTCTCGTCTTCTTCACCCACTACACGTCCCCGAAAGGTGAGCAGCTGGCTGCCAATCCGGTCGCATCGGCCACGTTGTGGTGGCCGCACTTGATGCGCCAGGTGCGTGCCGTGGGGGCGGTGACGAAACTTACTCGCCAGGAGAACGAAACCTATTTCGCCAAACGTCCCCGGAATAGCCAGCTGGGGGCGTGGGCTTCCCGGCAATCCGCACCCATCGTCTCCCACGACGACCTGCTCGAGGTGGCGGCTCAGGCATCCGAACGCTTCGAGGGAAAGACGTTCCCCTGCCCGCCGGAATGGGGTGGATATCGGATCGACGTCGACGAGTTCGGAGTTCTGGCAGGGTCAGTCCGGCAGGCTCCACGACCGGGTCCTGGCCCGTCGGAATGTGGATGGCTGGAACGCCATCCACATTCAGCCCCGACCATACGCTCCATGCACAAGGCCAGAGAGGTCCCGCTACTCGAGGTGTGATTCCTGCGTCTGGAAAGCTTGATCCGGAATGGCTGACGTTTGCTTTTCCCCGAAACGGATTCCTCACTCACGGTGATCTCCTGGCCGTCCAGGTGCTCGGCAACGGATTCCCTCACGTGCTCGGTCACCTTGTCCATCACGTGTTCGGTCATTTCCGGCGCAGTATCCCGGTTCTCCAGTCGCAGGCGCTGCCGGTGTTCGTTGCCGAACGCGCGCAATGCGTCGCCAAGCAGGCCAACACCATCACCACGCTGAACGGTGCCGCTGCGAGGATCGTCATGGTCTGCAACGCCCCGAGACCCGCGGTCAGGTCCTCTCCACCGGAGTTGCTCCACCCCACAGCAGTACGGCGGCAATGCCGCCGCCGAGGACGGCCCATGTCACGCGGGTCAGGACAGGGGGATCCTGTTCCCTCGCCGGTGGCGACCATGTCAACCACGAATGCCGCGGAGTCGGCGCTGGTGACGAAGAAGATCACCAGCAGGATCAGGAATCCAACGATCAGAAAGTTGCTTGCAGGGATGTGCTCCAGCACCTGGAACAGCGCATTGACGTTGTCGACTTTTCCGCCTGAGATGAGGTCGCCCGGCCCATGAAGCTGCTGCCATAGCGCCGTCCCGCCCATGATCGAGAACCACAGGAAGGTCACCAGCGTCGGCACGGCTAGCACTCCCGCCACGAATTCCCGGACTGTGCGCCCCTTCGAGATACGGGCGATGAAGATTCCCACGAACGGTGACCAGCTGATCCACCAGCCCCAGTAGTAGGTGGTCCATGCGTTCCAGAGCCAGGACCTCACCGGCTTCTCCTTGAAACGGCAGGGTGCGGAAACTCAGGTGCACGAAATTGCTGAGGTAGTCGCCGATGGTCTGCACGAATTCACGCAGCACGAACAACGGTTGGCCGAGCAGCAGCACGGCCAGGGCCAGCACCGCGGCCAGCATCAGGTTCGCGTTCGAAAGCCATTTGATGCCACGGTCCAGGCCGCTCAGCACCGAGCATGTGGCCAACGATGTGATGATGACGATGACCGCGAGCAGTACCCAGATCTCAGACTTGAGGATGTTCAGGTACTCCAGGCCGGATGTGAACTGGGAGGCTCCGAAGCCCAGGAGGCCGCCACCCCGAACAGGGTTCCGACGATCGCGAATACGTCGACGACGTCCCCAAGCCAGCCGCGCACCCGTCTGCCGAACAGCGGCTCGAGCACCCACCTGAGGGATACCTTACGTCCCTTGCGGTGCACCGTGTAGGCGATGGCCAGCCCGACGACGATGTAGACGGCCCAGGCGGACAGTCCCCAGTGCAGGAAGGACGTCGTCATCGCGTCCCTGTGCCTTGGCGGCGTCGGAGTGCCCTCCGGAGTTCCGGGCGGGGAACGGCGTAGTGGTTCAGGGCTCCGCAACGCCCCCAGAAAACCAGCCCGATTCCCATGCCTGCGGCGAAGAGCATGGCGAACCAGCTCACCAACGAGTAGGAAGGGGGTTCGTCGTCGGGGCCGAGGGTGATGTTCCCGTACGGTCCGAAGGCCACCAGCAGGGCGAATCCGACGAAACCCTGCAACGATGAGGCTGTAGTACCAGCCCAGCCCTGTTGACCACGGATGTGTTCGCCGTCTTCAGCAGATCGCTCAACCACTGCGGTGCCACCGCCGCGAGCCCGACGAAACCCAGAACGATCACGGCGGTGGGGACTGCGACCGCCGCTTTCAAGGAATCTTTCGCTGTCCAACCATTTGGCCAGTCTTTCAGAAAAAAATGGTGCATTCACTTTCGTCAACCGGGGTGGCTCTCACGAAAAAGGGTCGCAACGCGGCCTCAGCAGCGACCGGTAGGGTGATCCTGACCACCGGACAGAGCCGGTTATGATGCCTGCACAGCAAACACGAAAGACTTAGAACGAGGCCCCCGGACAGATGAGTGAACCTGACCATCGCATCACCCCAGGAGCCACAGGCGAGCAGTCTCAGCGCCCTGTCGGGTGCGCACAGCACCGGCCTGCCCGCAGGCCTACCAGAGCCCCCAGGGCATGCAGCCGCCGCATCAGGGTCTCCAGACGCTGCCTCGGTCGTTTGGGAGGCCGGAGATGAACAAGGAGCGGGTGACCCCGGCGGTCTGGGTTTCATGAAATCGCGATGGGCGCTGTCCAGGCGCTCGTAGGCTTCGTGTTCGTCTTCGCCGGAAACCAGCTCGGGCGTTTCTTCGGTGGGGGTGGGTACGGGTCATCGAGTGGGGAGACGCGGGCCAGCATCCTCCTCCTGCTGGTCGGTCTCGCTCTCATCGTCGCGGGTGTCTCCCGTTCCCCGAAACTGCGTTGACCAATGGGCGCGGACGGGCTTCGATGCTGGAAGTATGTTCGTATGCGGGCTGCTGGCTGTCGTCGTGGCGACGGGTATTCTGCTGCCCATCACTAATTACGCCCCCTCGCGTGGGTTGCGGGTGGCGGATTCGTGCTGGTTTTGGTGCTGGGTCACCCGGTCGTGGCGAAGCGTACCGAGATGGGGGATGATCAGCCGAGGCGATCGACCCAACGCTGACCTGTCGGGTGAGCTGTCAAGGATCCAGCTGAGAGGGCCGACAGGAAGGCGTTGAATTCGTCGGTGGCCGTCACCGGAACCGCAACGGTGATCCGGGCACGGTCTCCCCAATCGACCCCCTCCACCGTGACGTTGACTCCAGAGGGCAGGACCGCGCCCCGCAGTGAATTCTCGAGCGTGCCGATGTTTGCGAAGTCCGCGTCGATTCCCAGCAAGGTGCACAGCTCCACCCGTCTGGTTCCGACCGCCGCTACCGCGTGGGCCACGGCCTCGGAATAGGCCCGCACCAACCCGCCTGCGCCGAGTTTGATGCCCCGAAGTAGCGGGTCACTACTGCCACCACATCGGTCAGGTGGTTTGGAGGTCAGCACAGTGAGCATCGGCACTCCTGCGGTTCCTGCCGGCTCTCCGTCATCCGAGGAACGGGAGGTGCGCCTCAGGTCCCAGAACGAAAGGCGGAACAGTGATGCCGGGCATCGAAAAACCTGGAGCGCCGCTCGTCGACCACCGCGCGAGCGGTTTCTTCTGAAGTAACGCGGCGCAGCCGTGTGAGGAATCGGGAGCGTTTGACCTCCAGCTCCATCGTCCACTCCGTCATCGACGTTGGAGTCGATGGTGAGAAACTCAGACACCAAGCTCACGGCGCAGTTTCGCGACGTGCCCCGTCGCCTTCACGTTGTACTGGGCGACCCGGATGGTTCCGTGCCCTCAGCATCCACGTCGATGACGAAGGTGGAGCGCAGCACTCCTTCGATCTCTTTGCCGTACAGCTTTTTGGTCCCGAAGGCGCCGTAGGCGTTCAACACGTCGCGATCTCGGGTCGGACAGGAGGAAAACCCGATATCGGAACCCGCCGTGAACTTTGCGAGCTTCTCAACCGTGTCCGGGGAGATGCCGATGATGGTGTAGCCGGCGGCTGCGAAGGCGGCGTGCGCGCTGGTGAAGTCCACCGCCTGGGTGGTGCAACCTGGTGTCATCGCCGCAGGGTAGAAGTAGACGATGACAGCGCGAGAAGGGGTGATCGGAGAGCGAAACCGGGACTCCTTCCGCGTTCGGCAGGGTGAAAGCAGGGGCCGGGGATCCCGGGGTGAGGCGCGCAGTCATGACCGACAGTCTACGGTGCGCGGAAGCCTCTAAGCTGGTGTCCGATCGTTGAAGTAAAGGGGAAGCAATGGACAGCGACACCAGCCGCACCGTGGAAGAGATCCGCGCAGAGCTGGCCAGCAATCGTCAAAGCTTGGCAGGCGCCATGGAAGACCTCGTTGATTCCGTGAAGCCCGCGAACATCGCCAAACGAGGCCTCGACGACGCGAAAAGTTTCGTGGCGGACGAGTTCCAGGCCATCAAAAGAGAGCTGCGCGACGAGGACGGCTGGCGTACCGACCGGCTCATGGTCATCGGTGGTGCGCTCCTCGGAGTGGCGTTGTTCGCCGTCACCATTTACGCGCTGGGGCGACGGAACCACATGATTCACAAAAGGCCCCGGGTTCCTGGGGCCTTCGCGTCAGTACACCACCAGGGACTCGAACCCTGAACCCGCTGATTAAGAGTCAGCTGCTCTGCCAGTTGAGCTAGTGGTGCGCAGGACCGGCGTCCCGGCCTGGGTACACCACCAGGGACTCGAACCCCTGAACCCGCTGATTAAGAGTCAGCTGCTCTGCCAGTTGAGCTAGTGGTGCTTGCGCGAGGACAAACAATACCCCTTTCCGCGGCTCCGTGAAAAGTCCATGCGGGCGCACATGGCGAGAAGCGGTCAGTTAGACTGAACCATGACCACAACGACGGTGGACATCCCAGCGGAACGCGACGACGCGGGCCCTCAAATTTCGTGCTCAAACAGTGTGATGGCGGTCACGGGTTGCTCTTTGTCGCTTTCGTGGCGGTGCATCTGTTCGGCAATCTGAAGGTTTACGCGGGGGCTGATGCCTTCAACCACTATGCGGCGTGGCTGCGTGAGGTTGGCTACCCGCTGCTTCCCAAGCAGAGCGTGTTGTGGGCGCTGCGAATTGCCCTTTGACGGTTTCGTTGCTGCTGCACGTCTCGGCGGCTCTGACCCTGTGGTTGAGGGGGCGGCGCGGTCGCGGTGCTCATCGGCGTGGCCTGCATCGGAATCGCACCCGTGCGGCGGCCTTCATGCTGCCTGCGGGGAATTCTGATCCCTGGCTTTTGTGCTGGTGCACCTCAGCGACCCTGACGGTGGGCGGTCCCTCTGGCATCCGTGTCCTTCCGACATCCCTGATCCCGAGATGCACGCCCTATGCGAATCTCGTCGCCAGTTTCTCCCGTCCCTGGATGGCTATTTTTACATGGCGGTGATGTTGGTGATGGGTTTCACATTGAGCATGGCTGGCGCACTCTGCTGCAGGACCTCGGAATCACGGGCCGCCGGTTCAGACAGGTCTGGGTGGCCCATCGGAGGTCTACTGGCCCTAGCAGTGGTGCTGGGCAACGCCATGATTCCCTCTTGGTGCTGGTGGGGTGATCGCACGACCGCGACGACCAACCGGCCACGTCCCGTGGAGATGCTGGATACCGGGATGCTCGATCCTCACCTTCCCGACGGTGACCCCCGCACCGCTTGGGAGCGCCGCAAGGCCGAGTACAAACTGGTGAGCCCGGCCAACCGCAAGAAGTACACCGTGATCGTGATCGGAACCGGATTGGCCGGGTCAGGTGTGGCTGCGGCGCTGGGGGAACTGGGCTACAAGATAGAGAGTTTCACCTTCCACGACGCACCCTGCCGCGCACACAGCGTTGCCGCTCAGGGCGGTATCAACGCCGCCCGCGCCCGAAAGGTGGACGGTGACTCGCTGACTCGGTTCGTCACAGACACCGTCAAGGGTGGTGACTTCCGAGGAAGGGAAGCCGAGTGTGGCGCCTGGCCGAGGAATCGGTGCGGGTCATCGACCACATGAACGCCATCGGAGCACCGTTCGCTCGCGAATACGGCGGGCAGCTCGCCACCCGTTCCTTCGGTGGTGTGCAGGGTTTCTCGTACCTACTACACACGCGGTCAGACCGGACAGCAGCTCCAGATCGCCGGCGCGCAGGCCCTGCTGCGCCAAGTGGAACGAGGCACAGTGAAGTTGCACACCCGCCACGAGATGCTGGACCTGATCGTCGCGGATGGTCGGGCCCAGGGAGTGGTGGTGCGCGACCTCGTGACCGGGCGGATCAGCGTCGCCACGGGACACGCAGTGGTGCTGGCCACCGGTGGCTACGGAAGCGTCTTCTTCCACTCCACCTTGGCGATGAACTCGAACGCCACCGCCACGTGGCGGGCCCACTGCCGTGGGGCTCTCTTCGCCAGCCCGAGTTTCATCCAGTTCCACCCCACCGCGTTGCCGGTGTCCTCCCACTGGCAGTCCAAGACCACCCTGATGAGTGAGTCGCTGCGCAACGACGGGCGCATCTGGGTGCCGGTGACCCCGGGGTGACGAGCGCGCCCCCGGCGAGATCCCGGAGGCCGAGCGTATTACTACCTGGAGCGGCGCTATCCAGCGTTTGGGAACCTGACCCCGCGTGACATTGCTTCTCGAGCTGCCCGCACGGAGATCGAGGCCGGCAGGGGAGTGGGGCCGCTCAAGAATTCCGTCTACCTGGACTTCCGTGACGCCATCTCCCGGTTGGGTAGGGCGGTGATCGCTGAGCATTACGGGAATCTCTTCGAGATGTACCGGGACGCGACGGGCGAGGATCCCTACGAGGAACCGATGCGCATCGCACCGGGAGCCCATTTCACCATGGGCGGGTTGTGGTGCGACTTCAACCAGATGACCAGCGTCCCCGGGCTGTTCGTCGGCGGAGAGGCGGGGAACAACTACCACGGCGCGAACCGCTCGGGGCCAATTCTCTGCTCAGCGCCTGTGTCGATGGTTGGTTCACGCTTCCCTCTGGCCATCCCCAACTACCTGGCCGGGTTGTCGGGACAACCCTCCTCGACGTGGATGCCCCGAGGCCACGGATGCGCTGGCAGATGTGCGCGAGCGCATCGATCATCTGGTCAACAACCCCGGACACACCCGACCCACTACATTCCATCGCCGTCTCGGCGAGATCCTCTACACGGGATGCGGGGTTTCACGCAGCGAGGCCGGGCTGAAACGGGCCCTGGAACAGGTACAGGAGCTGCGCGAAGAGTTCTGGCGCGACGTGCGGGTGACCGGCACCGACAACCGGCTCAACCAGGAGCTGGAGAAGGCTGGGCGGGTTGCCGACTTTCTGGAGCTGGCGGAGTTGATGATCACGATGCGCTGGACCGTCAGGAGTCCTGCGGGCGCATTTCCGTGAGGAGTACGCCCTCCCGGACGGGGAGGCCAAACGCGACGACGAACGCTGGTGCAACGTCTCGGCGTGGGAGACCAACCTGGCCGGCCAACACCGCCGTTACCAGGAGCCGCTGCGATTCGAGAGCGTCAAACTGCAGGTGAGGAACTACCGATGAGGGTCGAACTTGAGATCTGGCGACAGGACCTGCCGACGTCCGAGGGGCGATTCGAGACCCATGTCGTGACGGATGCAACCCTGAGATGAGCCTTTCTAGAACTACTGGACCGACTGAACGACCAGCTGTCCGAACAGGGCGTGGAACCCATCTCGTTCGAGTCCGACTGCCGGGAAGGGGTGTGCGGGGCCTGCGGGGTCACCGTAAACGACGTTCCCCACGGCCCGGTCCCGAATACCCCGTCGTGCCGGCAGCACCTGCGAGCCTTCGGAGGCATCACGAAGCTGCGGATAGAACCGCTGCGTTCGGGGCCTTCCCCGTGGTCCGGGACCTGGTGGTGGACCGCGCGGCCCTTGACTCCGTCATCCGCGCCGGTGGTCACGTCGACGTCATGGCCGGGACCGCCCCGGACGCCGATGACTTTCTTGGTTGGTCACGAGGACGCAGAACTGGCCCTCGACTTCGCCGCCCTGCATCGGCTGTGGGGCGTGGTCGCCGCTTGCCCCAACGGCGCGGCCCAGTTTGTTTGCCGGTGCGAAACTGGCGCACCTGGCTATGCTCCCGCACGGGAAGATAGAACGCACCCGCCGCGCCCGGGCTGTCATCGATGCGTTGAGGCATCGTTCGGGCCATGCAGCAGCTACGGCGAATGCGTTGAGGTCTGCTCCGGCCGGTTTGCTCGCTCACCGCAGTGGCGGCGGTCCACCGAGGGCATCCGCTCGTTCTTCAAACGCCGTGCCTAGGCCCTGCCTCGAAAGTGGTCCTAGGCGTTTGCCGGCTCCGGGGTGCCGACCCCACGATTCCTGATCACAGGTCGGACGTCGACCTTGGGGCCGGTCTCCTCTTGGCCGAGAACCGTGAATCCATAGTCGGCGATCATGGTCAGGTCCTTAGCTCCGGCCTGTCCCTCGCTGGTGAGGTAATCCCCGAGGAACAACGAGTTGCAGATCTCCAAGGACAACGGCTGAAGACTGCGCAGGTGCTGCTCCCGGCCCGCCGCGACTCGCACCTCGTTGTCCGGATGGACGAACCGCATCATCGCCAGGATGCGCAGGCAACGCTGGGGAGTCAGGTCGGCGTGACCCGCGAGGGGTGCCGTCGAAGGGCATCAGGAAGTTCACGGGAACTGAGTCCGCACCGATTTCCCGAAGTTCGAAGGCAACCTCCACCAGTTGCTCATCGCTCTGGCCCATGCCCGCTATCAGGCCCGAGCAGGCACTCAGCCCGTGTTCGCGGGCGTGCTGAACGGTCTCGGTGCGGTCCTGATAGCTGTGGGTGGTGCAGATGTTGTCATAGTGCGATTCCGCGGTGTTCAGGTTGTGGTTGTAGGCGTCTGCACCCGCGGCGGCCAATCGTTCCGGTTGCCCTGTTTTCAGCTGCCCGAGACAGGCGCAGATTTCCACATCCGGGTGCTCGGCCTGATCTCCCCGATGATTTTCGGCCACCTTGTCGACGTCGCGGTTGGATGGTCCTCGGCCGCTCGCCACCAGGCATACCCGCTTCGCGCCACCCGCGATTCCAGCCTTCGCAGCAGCGACGGCGTCTTCGTTTTTCAGCCACCGATATTTCAGGATGTCGGCCTGGGAACCGAGGCGTTGGGAACAGTAGAAACAGTCCTCTGGGCACAGACCTGATTTGAGGTTGACGAGGTAGTTCACCTTCATCGTGGTACCGAAGTGGTGGCGTCGCACCCGGCCTGCCGCGGCCACGAGGGCGAGGGTTTCCGCATCCGGCAGCTGCAACACTGTGAGGGCTTCCTCGGGGGTGATGGAGCGGCCAGCGATGATGTCGTCGGCAAGCTTGTTCAGGTCCATGGTCTCTCTCCGCGACGTTTTTGAACGATGTTCAAAGCCAGCAGATCGCCCCGACACTCGAAAGAGTGGCCGGCCATGGACGAGGCGTGGTTCCATGTCAGCGGATGCGGCGTTGCAGGCGGTAGACGACCCCGTCCAGTTGAAATTCCTTCAGGTCCGTCGTATCGGACGAGGCCCGGGGGTGTCCGTCCGCGTGGGTTCGTCCTTCTGGTTTAGTGCGCAGAGCTTCCAGCGTTTTCCGGAGCCGACCAGGTGCCAGCGCCTGGACACCACTTTCCTGTCCAGGATCATGTCGTGAATGTCCAGATTGAGGAAGCCCAGGTCTCGATCTGCCACGTAGTGTATGTCGAGGCGCGTAGCGGCATCGTCCGTCGCAGGATGTGACGGGGCTCAGGGAGTTCCTGGAGGTCGTCGTGACTCCGGAGGCTGGGGGAAACAGGTGTTCATCCTGGCGGGCGAGCTATCGCAGAACGAAGGGGACCAGTGCGAGAAAGACGATCTCGGTGGCGGCCAGGGCTGTGACCCCGGATCGGGTTCCGACCTGTTGCGCTTCTCAACCGTGTTAATCGACTTCCTTTCTGGAAGTCGAACAGTTCCTCGATTCTGGTGTCGAAGACCTTTACGATGTCCCAGGCCAGCTTGAGCGATGGTGTGTAGGTGCCCCTCTCCAGATGTCCCGATGGTCTCCCTGCGTACGCCAACGAGCCTGGCTAGATCTGCTTGGCTCATGTCGGCCAGGATGCGGTGGCGTCTCGATGTGGGTGATGAGCAAAGCGCTTCCTATATATTAGATTTTTATATCATATTGAGTGGTATATCGCTCGTCAAGTTATATATATCTAACATTTGTGGTTCGGGAAACTTGGGTCGTGAAATGCCGGGGAGCAGGCTTGAGTCACGTAGGATGATTGAAATACGAAAGGAGTCACTGTGAAGATTGGTGTTATCGAAGGGTCGATCCGCAAGGGACGTAACGCCGCGCCGGTAGCCCGTTGGGTTCTGGAGAAAGCCCCGAAGCGGGAGGATGTCGAGTTCGTTCTGCTCGATCTGGCCAGTTTCAATCTGCCTCTGTATGACGCGCCCATCCCCCCGGCGATGGCGAACCGTCAGTACGAGTCCGAGGCCGTTAATGCCTGGAGTCGTGCCATTGATGAGTGCGATGCCTTCATCTTCGTGAGCCCCGAGTACAACTTCGGGGTCCCGGGGTGTTGAAGAACGCCGTTGACTGGCTCGCCCCCGAGTGGATGAACAAAGTCCGCAGCCTCGTCAGCTATGGTTCCCGACGGTGGTATCCGCTCCGTCGAGCACTGGCGCACCATCCTTGCCAACTTCAATATGCATCGTCGTGCGGACCAACGTCGCCCCTGTCGCTGTTCACCGACATCGCCGAGGGGGCTGTGGTCGCCCACGAGCGCAAGGCTGAACAGCTGCAGGTGCTCGTCGAGCAGCTGGTGGCTTCCGCCGTGCGTCGCAAGGCCCTGAGGGTCCGCCGAGAAACAACAGCGAATGCCGTCCCGTTAACCCGGGGCGGCATTCATGTGGTCGTGATTCGGGGCCGTAGGGGCGGATGGGTGGGACCTCGTCGGCTCAAAGGGAGGGTGTTCTATTCCCACTTTCTCTCAGAAAGGTGGCCGTAAAGTTGCTTTGAATTCCCTGGCGGGATGCTGTCATAGGGGGACCTGATTCCCGTCCCGAGCGGAAGATGATTGCTGAAAGTTATGGGGGTTCTGGGCGGGTTTCGCGGCTCGTGCGTGAACTACTTTCCTGCTTGTGACCTCCTTTTGGTCAACCTCCTTATTTTCGGGCGAACTCATGGTGTGTCCCCCTGCCTGCCCATCTTCTAGCTGCGCTCATGACCACACGAGTCCTCACGTTGGTGGACCGACGATATCGGTTCCAGGCACAGCCGAGCGGCATGATTGCCGCTTTGCGAGCTCACGGCGCCCATGTTGAAGAACTGGATGAAACCCAGTGTGCGACCGACGAGTGGCGAGACGTCCTCATGCGGGTGGATGTCGCCGTGGCGCGTGGTCGGCTACCCGGAACCTTGGCTGTTCTCGCGGATGTCGCTGCTTTCAGGGGATACCTGTGGTCGATACGGCAGCTGCGGTTGAGCGGGTCCGCGACAAGCGCATCATCGACCAGGCTTCTCGGGAGTACGGGCTTGGCCAGGCCGCGGACCACGATCTGCTCGCCGGAGGATCTCGCGGACGTTGATCTGGAGTATCCCATCATCGTGAAAGCCGGTGTTCGGGGACAATGCCGAGGCCTCGTCGTGCTTGATGAGCCTGCGGATCTGAAGCGATTACGGTGGCGCGATTCCGAGGTGATCGTTCAGGAGTACCGGCCAGGGTCCGGGTGGATCTTAAGCTCTATGTAATTGATGATTTTATTGCTGCTGTGAGGCGGCCTTTCCCCGATCAGCCGGGTGTACGGCGCGGTCCTTGGGGGTCGTGCCCGTAAATGATGCACTGCGAGATATCGTCAAGCGTGTTTCCGTGGCTTTCGGGCTGCGCTTCTTTGGCGTCGACTGCCTTGAAGTGGGTGGGCGACTGGAGGTTCTTGAAGTCAACGATTTTTCCCAACTATTCATCCGTCCCCAACGCGTCCGAGCTGCTTGCCGAGCATGTACTAAGGAGGGCAGTTGCGTGAGGATTGCCCCTGCTGACATCCCAGTGTGTCCCCGAGCAGGACTCCATCACCCGGAAATGCTTGGATCTGCTGGTGAGCTGGGGAGTGCATGTCGATGCTCGACATGCCATTGGAAACACCGAGTTGGGGGAAGTGGCAGTGGAGCACGATCTCTATCTTCTCGTGTCCCCATCCCCAGCGGTCGTTTCCTTGGCTTCAGATTTGGTGGGACTTGGGGCCCGATGCCCTGAACCTCCCTGAGATGCTGAGGATCTGCCGGGACCGGGATCCGGACCGTGAAGCTACTGTCCTCCGCGAAAGTGCCCATCCCCAGAACCTGGGTGGTTGGAAGCGCTGCGGATCTGATTGAACCTCTCCGCGGCGGCCCTGTCGTCCTCAGATCGGCGGATGTGAGCCGCTCGCGGGGACGAAGGTTCTCTGGAATGTCGACGAGGTGATCGATCTACCTCTTCTGGATGGGGAGAGGCAATTGCTCAGGAAATCCATCCCAACGATCAGTACGTCTATCGGGTGTATCGGATTGGGAGCCAGACCTTCGCGGTGAAAGCGGCCCTTCTGGATGGTTTTTCCCGCGCGAGACGCGAGAAGAGCCCGTGTCGGTGACCGAGGAGATGTGACGTCGCAGATCGGGTGGCGGACGTTTTCAAAAGCGAACTCTTCGGCCTGGAGCTGGTCAGCGTCGAGGGGCATCTCCATGTGGTGGAAGTGTTTCCCTTTCCTCGGCTCAGCGGAGTCCCGGATGCGGCTTTGAGATTGGCCGACTACATCTACGCCCGCGGAATGGAAACCGCTGAGGAAGTCCGCCGGTGAGAGCCGCCATCATCGGTGCAGGGCGTATCGCCTTGGGGCTTGCCGCCGAGCGGCTTTCACCGATCGGGCTACGAGGTGACGGTGTTGGGTCGTGGTTCTGTGTCCGCGGCTCTCACGCCTTTGTCGAGCCGTGGAGGTCGAACTGACCGATGGGTGGGAGACGGAACGTTTTCTGGTGCCGGTGCGAACCGTCGATCTGGCTGACCGCATTGCGGCTGTGAAGGCCATCGCCAGCGCCGATGTGGTGGGTACCGCGGTAGGGGCACGGACGTTGCCAGCGGTACTGGACCTCCTGGCCGAAGGGTTGAAAACGTGCGGCTCGTCCCCGTGAACGTGATCGCCTTTCGAGAACCACGAGAACGCTGCCCGGATCATCCGGAAAAGGTCTGAGAATGCGGTTAGGGGCCGGGTGTGGACCGGCACGGGTTCACCGGAGCCGTTATCGCCCGGGCCGTGGCTCATCGTGTGTTCACCGAGGATGGTCATGTCCGGGTCGTGGGAGACCCGCCCGAGCGAGGTCGTGATTGATGGTCCAGCGTTGGTGACCCCTGTCCCACTGGTCCAGATTTCATCCCGGTCGATGATTTCCGAGCCTACTATCGTCGCAAGCTCTATCGGTTCTCGGCTGGGCACGCCACGACGGCCTATCTGGGCAAACTCAAAGGGATATCGATATCTGCACGCCGCGGCCATGGATCCCGGAGATAGCCGAGGCTGTCTTGGGGGGCGATGGAAGAGGGCAGGCGGGGCTTGCGGCGCGCTATGGGAGAAGAGGTCTCCGGCACCAGTGAAGACCTGAAGCCATTCTGTGCCGGTTCCGCAATGCGGTCCTGGGGCGACACGGTCGACCGGGTGGGGACGGGACGCTCTGCGCAAGCTCGGTCGAGGGGAGCGTCTGGTCGGGGCCGCTCGGCTGGCCGTCAGGGCAAGCATTGCCGATCCATCTGACGAGGGCGGCTGCCGCGGCTTTCGTCGGTGAGCCGAACCTTCTCGTTTCCCGAGAACGGATGAGCGCTCAGGTGTCCCGGGTGACGGGCGTAGGGCGTCGTCATGTCGTCACCCAGATGGTGGCTCGCGCCTGGGGTGAGTTCGCCCAGGAAGAGTCGACCCGGCGCACCATTCCTCGAACTTCCAGAAATGAGCCTTTCGATATGAGAATCTGTTTCCTGCTGACCCGCCGAGTTCCTGATGTTCCCAGCCCCATCGTGCTGGAGGTCCAACGGCTCCTGGAGCGGATGGGGCATGAAGTGACCGGCTGGATCCCTGAGGATCGCTTGTTGCGCACGGATGTCTTGAGGCCGGAGGCTGATCTCTACGTGCTCAAGAGCCATACTGAGTTGGCGCTCAGCTACGCTGGCGCACTTCATGGGCAGGGGGTCGCGGTATGTAATGAATACAGCGCTTGCCTGACCGCCCAGGACAAGGTGACTGCGGGAAGACTCATGCGTGAGCTGAGCGTCCCCACCCCTGACACGTGGCTCATCGACAGCCCTCAGCAGGCGACTGAACTGTTGGCGGAAGGGGCTCTCATCATCAAACCCCACAGAGGACACCGTGGGGCGGGGGTTCATCTGGTCGAGGAAAGCCGCGCAGCTGACCTCTATGCAGAAGCCAGCCGGACCGTTGATTGCCCAACGCTATGTGCCGGGACCCGGCGAGGACCTTAAGGTGTACGTTGCCGGGGAGAATGTCTGGGCGGTGCGTAAGCCCCTTCGACCCACAGTCGTTTCACCCGATTCGGTCAGCCCTGTTCCCAGTCGGTGAAGAGGTCAGGAACATCGCCACACGAATCCGTTCCGGTTTCGGCCTGGAACTGTTTGGATGCGACGTGATTGAGTCCCCAGACGGTCCCCAGGGTGGTGGACGTCAACTACTTTCCCGGATACAAAGGATGCCCTGATCCGGCTCCCTGGATTGCAGCCACCATCGATCAGCGTGGCTCGCGGCTCAGTGACCCGTCGATCGACGCTGCATCCCCGAGCTCCGACGGCGACGCCGCCGAGCGTGCCGGGTTGCTTCGACGGTGGTGGTCGTCGTCACCGTGGCAACGTCGGTAGCCGCGCGTCCTGATGGATGGGAACTGGGAGTGGGCGAGCCCCTGAGAACAGGCTGTGGTTGGTTCTGGGGGTCTTTCTGATCGTCGGAATAACCACGGTCCCTGGCGGTCTGGGCCACCCTGTCGGTACGTCCGAGCGCCCAGACGTGCGATCCGGGGTCAGGAGGATGGCGGAGGTCCCCTGGGAGTGGTGGTGGCGGAAGGTTTCCTGTCACGCCTGGCTTTCGGGATGATCAGCTTTCTCATTGCCGCTGTACGCACATCGACTCGGCATGTCCATCGAGAACATAGATTCTGCTGGCGACGAACACCGCCGTCGCCATTCTGTTGAAACCCTTGATGGGTGCCGTCATCGACCGCATTGGGGTGCGAACCTCCCTACATCGTGGCGGTGGGTTGCGAACCGTGGTGGTGCTGTCCCTGGTGTTCGCTCAGACTCCCTCCACCTGTTTCTCGTCCGCGGACTTCACGGAGTGGCGATCTCCCTTCGTGATCCATCCTCCTCAACGATCCTGGCGGCCCTGGGGAGGCAAGAAAGCGGTGGCTCAGCGGTTCTCCTGGTATCAGACCGTCAAGACGGTGGCCGGGCTCCGCTGGAGGGTTCTCCGCTGGGATCCTGCTGACCGCTCTCGCAGGGGATCACGCTGTTTTTTTGCTGTCTCGACCATCCTGTCCGGGACTCCCCATGCTGCTGGTGCTCATCGGGCTTCGAGGTCCACAGGTTGCTGGACCCTGACTCGGAAACCGGAGAAAAGAACACCGGTTCCTGTGGAACTGCGTCGGCTCATCCGTCCCTACGCGTTCCTGGGAGCGGCCATGAACGGTACGGCCTATCTCATGGCGAATCTGCTTCCTCTGCTCTCCGTGTCATACATGGGGTTGTCGGAAGCAGCCGCGTCGTCGCTGTACGTCTTCTCCACCATGATGTCCTTCAGTGGGCCGCTGTGGGGATGGCTAGCAGACAGGGTGAGCTTGAAGCTGGTGTTGGGGGTCAGGCCATCGGCAACGTGTTCTCCTCCTGGTCTGGCTGCTCTTCCCAAGTTATGCGGACTTGTCGTCGGAAGGTGGCAGATGATGCCGGCAAAGCCGCTTTCCGACCAGCCTGGGGCGCGGTCATGGCCAAGCGTGGCTGCTCTGATCCGGTGCGGCGTACCGGACACTGGCGATCGCGAGCACCGCGGAGGATGCAGGGGACTGGGGCGCCCATTCTGGCCGGGTTTCATCTGGACGACATTTCGGTTTGCCGGCGGTACTGATGGTCAGATTGTGTGCCGGGACGGCAACCGAAATCTACTCCTGGTGGTTGGCCAGTCACATGAAAAATCGACGATGATCGTTCCAGCCAAGAGTCTGACACAGAAAGCCCCTATACAGCCCCGTAGATCGGCGTAAAATCCGCGGCATGAGAGTCGTTCTTCTGTGGTCCGGGTCGTCTGGAAAGGTCAACCCACCGTTGGATGCGCTTGAAGCGGAGCTGCAGTCTGGCCAAGGCCACTACCATCTCTTGTTTCCCAGCAGAAATGGAGCCCATCCGCTCCACTTCCCTCGAGCTGATGTGGCAGTTCTCAAAGACAAGACACCGCTGGTCTGGAATGGGGAGGCGGCTACACGAGGCGGGATTCCCACGGTGAGCTCCCTATCCCGGTCACTCTTTGTGTAGGGATAAATTGAGAACTCAATCAGGTGCTGGCGCAAGCCGGTCTACCTGTTCCCGAGTGCCGCTCGGTGACCGGGGCCTGAGGACTTGATATCGATGCTTATGGATGGCCCCGGTGATCCTCAAACCACGTCGTGGTTCCCAGGGGACGGGGAATCCAGGATCATTCGTGATTCCATGGATGTCCCCGCATCGTGGGGAACAGAAGAGATGTTCGCGCAGCGCTATTACGAACCCGAGAGCCCCTGACCGCAAGATTTATCGGATCGGGGAAACGACGTGTTTCTGTGTTGAGCGGGTGTGGCCCAGTCACCCCAGAGGAGAAACAAGGTCGGCTGATCGAGCTGGACGCCGCCACCAGAGAACTCACGATGGAATGTGGACGGCTGTTGGGGCACCGAGGTTTACGGTGTGGACGTGATTGAACACGAGGGCAGGCCGTGGATCGTGGACCCTGTCCAGTTTCCCCGGATTCAAAGGTGTTCCGGATGCTGGCGCTCGAATCGCCAGGGTTGTTCTTCGAGCTGCCGCCGAGGCTCGAGCATTGCGTCGCCTCGCAGGAGCTCGGCTTCGGGACGACGAGGCGCTCTGTGCCGTTCCCCTGACGGTCGAAAAATGAGGGATGGCCGCCCCGATCGGTTGCCCCGTAGGGGCGGCTGCCCAGCGGTCACGGTTCGAGCAGCACCTTGATGGCGCGGCGCTCGTCCATGGCCTTGTAACCTGCGGGCGCCTTCGTCGAGCGGAATCCGCTGGTCGAAAAACCCTTCCTGGGTTGATTGTCCCGGCCAGGACGCGCTCGATCAGAGTCGGCAGGAAACGGCGCACGGGAGCGGGTCCGCCGTGCAGGTGTACTCGGTCCCGAACAGCAGGCCACCTGACAGGCTTTACGTCGTGGAGACCCCAACGAAAGCCAACGTGCCCACTCGGGCGGCAGGCTCCGATGGCCTGTGTCATGGATTGCTGGGTGCCGACCGCTTCGATGACGCTGTGCGCTCCCAGCCCGTTGGTGAGATCTTTCACGCGGGAGACGCCCTCTTCGCCGCGTTCTTCGACGATGTCAGTGGCCCCTGAACCCGTGGCGACTGCTTTGGCGTTGTGGGTTGCGCGACATCGCGATGATCCGTTCGGCGCCCAGCCTCTGGCTGCCAGGATGGCCAGGAGGCCAACCGCACCATCACCCACCACCGCGACGGTCTTGCCCGGGAGCCGCCTCTGCGGCGACGGCCCCTGAACCAGCCCGTGCCGAGCACGTCGGAGGTGGCCAGCAGTGAGGCCAGCACGTCGGGGTCCCGGGACGCCCGCCCGGCACGACGACGAGGGTGCCGTCGGCCTGCGGGATGCGGACGAACTCCGCCTGGTGCCGCTGACGAAACCCGCCATTGACGCAACGGGACTGGTAGCCGGCATTGCAGATCTCGCAGGTGTTGTCCGAGATGCAGAAGGAACCGACCACGAAAATCACCTGGTTTCACCTCGGTCACGTCCGAACCGACCTCCACCACGGTGCCGACGTACTCGTGTCCCCATGGCGCGGTTCTCGGCCTTGTCATACCCCCGGTAGGGCCACAGGTCTGAGCCGCAGATGCATGCGGCGGCAAGCTCGATGATCGCGTCGGTGGGTGCGATGATCTTGGGGTGGTCCACCTCGGTGACGACCACATTGCCAGGTGCCCGCATGATGGTTGCTCGCATGATGCCTCCTCGGTGGCGAACTGCACAGGATGTACGTGTTCCCTATTATCTCCCGCAGCAGGAAATAGTTCTGAGAGGCCGCCATGGCAGGGGCGCAGTCGTCAGGAGTTTCTTCCCCATGCGTGATCTCGTGTGAGCGAAGCCCGGCTCCCACCCCGGAACCGTTTCCAGGAATCTGGCCACCCTGGCGATGTATCCGGGGCGGTCGACGAAACAGCCGCCGCAGTGATCGGCGCCCTCGAGTGACGAGCTCGACTCACCCGGGCTGGCCCGCAGCCTCCGCCAGCTGCCGGGCGTGTTCAGATGATCCGGTCCTTGGTGCCATGCAGCAGCAGAACCGGGTCGAGGGGACAGCGATCTCATGGCGTCGATGGGACGTACCTGCTCGAACGCGTAGCCGTAGAAAATCCGGTTCACCAGGTCGGCCACTGGCAGCAGAAGGCGCCCGGGAAGCCGGTAACGCCTGTAATTCGCCGCGATCACCCCCGACATGGTTGCGAAAGGGGAATCGAGCACCAAAGCCCTCGATGCGCGGGTCCTGGGCAGCCGTGAGGATGGCGGTTGACGCGCCCATGGAGAAAGCCATCACCGCGATCCGTGTCCCGGGATGAGACCGGGCCACCCAGTCCAGCGCTGCGGTCAGATCGGCCTGTTCGTAGTGGGCCAGGGATTGTCTTCCATTCCCGGAATCACCGCTGCCCCGGAAGTCGAAGAGCAGGACGTTGTGGCCCTCGCGCCACAGACCGGGACCGATCCCCAACATGTCGGCTTTGTTGCCCCTGGTGACCGTGGCAGCAGATCACCACGCTCCGGGAGTCGGGGTTGTCCAGCCACCAACCCGCCAGCGACACTCCATCGGATGTGCTGAAAGAGACCTCCTCAGCCGGCACCCCCACCCTCGAAGGGGGTGAATGTGTACGGTGGCCAGGGGACGTCTGGGGAATCAGCATCCAGGCCGTGTATCCCGACGACGGTCCCCCACGCTCCCAGAGCCAAACGCGGCGGCGGTCCGGCGTCCGAACCGTGTAAGTCGTCCCATCTCCCTGCTCCTCATGGTGTCCCGCTGCCCCGAGGCACACGTGTGCGCGGATACCCTGCGCGTCCCGGGATCCCTGCTATGTTCTCAAAATCAGGGCATGCCTGCTGAGTCCGTCCGCCTGGTGGCGCAGGAGCTAAAGCTGGGCCGGAGGAGACGCACCGAAGAGAGGTTTCCGGGGAACGTCACACCGTCAGAGCGTTCTCGATACTGCTCGATGTGATACGTCGTGACACGCCGGCGGGGATTTCTTTGACCAACGCGACACAATGAGATGCAGTTTCCCGAACCCGCGGTGGACCATGGGATGGATGAAAGCCACCGTAGAGATTCCAGTTGGTCACACCGTAAATTTGAACCTTCGGGTTGCTCCACACGCCGTCAGGGCGATCCGCGGTGCGCGTGACGAGCTGGTTGCGAGCGTAATCCATGTACGCCATCACCCAGGTTCCGTCGCGGAGTTTCCTGACCGACGGCTCCCTCGAACCGCTCCTCGAGGATCGGTGTGCACGGGCGACCCCAGCCCCAGTCCGTGCCATTCCACCCCAACCCTCGTACTCGTCTGGGCCAGAACATGCGTTCCCACTTCACGCGTCGCAGCATCATGGGACCGTGCTGCCGCCCGGCACGCACCGAGAAGACGTAGACGTACTCACCGTCACGTTGCATCGTCCACATCTGGAAAGGGATCCTTGTTGTCGGCAGAGTTGTTCCAACGCAGGTTGGTGCGCTGGAAATCGTTTCCGTTGTCGGAGTAGGGCCAGGCCTGCGAAACCGGATGTGAAAAATGCCGTCAGCGCCCCCGGTCATCCCAGTTCTCCATGCTCATGAACGACACCAGCTGTCGACCGGTCTCCGGAAGGAGATCCCGTCGTTGGGGATGACGGTGAGCTCTCGGGTCCCTCCGACCACTCCTCCGTGGGCGTTGTACATCAGTTCCGGTGCGCGACCGTTTCCCGCCACCTTGGCGGCGCTGTCGAAAACGATTCCCTCGGCAGAACCGGGGTCGGAGGCCGATCGGAGCATCACCGGGGACCGGTGGTCGTCTCCTGCCTTCCGGCCACGGGTCCCACCGAACGTGTCGCCCATCAGATAGCCGATCGAGCCGTTTTTCGAGAACGTAGGGGATGCCGAGATCCGTTCCGCGACCCGCCAGTTGGCCGCGGTGTACATGTCGGCACCAGTCAGGCGTTTCCCGGGAATGGCCAATGCCGAGGCCGATGTCTCCGGAGCAACGCCAGGGATGAGTGAGGATGCGCCTGCCAGGGTGGCACTGCCGAGGGACGACTCGTCCGAAACTGCGGCGCTTCAAGGAAACCATGCGATTCTCCGTTCAGATCGAGGGATGGACTCGAGCCCTGCACGCAAAGGATACAGCTATGTATCGAACGGCGCCTGACGTTGTTTCTGGCGGGGTATGTATGTCGTGAATTGTGTGGGGCGCTATGGAGCAGTTGCTGCGCGTTTCGAACTCTCTGCTGCATGCAGTGCAGCGATTCCCGCCGCCATGAGGGTGAGTAACGGGATTCGAACCCGCGACATCCTGGACCACAACCAGGTGCTCTACCAACTGAGCTATACCCACCACGGGCCACTGTATCAGTGGCGACTGACAAACGATAGCGTATCGGTGACTCCCTTGGGAAATCTTCGTGGATTCCTCCCGCCGGGTTACGTGGCTTCTGGGAAGGGGCCTAGTGACGTGAGTATCCAAACGGTTGTGCATGGGGCGACGGAACCCGACAGGTGTTACGCTTGGCTGTGGTAACCGTAGCCCGTGGAGCAGCTCGGTTGGGTCCTCTGCGGGGAGTGTTGGAGGATCGTGATGGATGAGACTCAGGGTGCCATTGATCAGGCCGCAGCAGCCGCGAAGGCTCGCTTCGAGGCCATGGCTCGCAAGGCGCTGGAGCGGGCGAGCGAGATCGTGAACTGGCGGCCAGGGTGCAGGCGATGACCGCGACAGTGAGTTCGCGGAGGAAAGAGGTGACGGTCACCGCTGACCACGGGGGCGTGTGACCGATATGCAGATCTCGGATCGCGGGTGGAACTGTCGGGGCAGGAGCTGTCGCGCGTGGTGCTGGAAACGATCAGGCAGGCCGGGCAGGAGGTGGGGAAGTCGGTAGGGGAGGCTGTCCGCGAGTCCTGGGGACGAGAGCCCCTGAAACCGCCCGGACTCTTTCCTCGTATGAGGTGTTCGGTGCGCCCTCCGGAGGCGATGCCGATGACTCTCCCAGGCAACGATGGTAGGCAGCCGTGGAACGTCGGGAGGAGGGCGTGACCGACATCGACATCTCCCTGCCGAGCTGGAGTGAACAGGGCGCGGGGTTGCGTGACAGCGGCTCTGCCGTCGCGGAAATCGGCGATGTCGCAATGAACACGATGTCGGGAAATCCTTACGGTGTTCTTCTCACGCCGATTTTTCAACCCAGATACGTGAGAGCTTAGCGGTGATTTCAAGACCACGAACCCATCCTCGGGAAAGTGCTTGAGGCGACTGCGCAAGCTCTTGAAGACAGCGCTGCCGATTTCCATGAGACGGAAATGGCGCTCAAAGACGAATTCGACAAGCTGATGAGCAGCATCTGAAACCGGGGTGCGACATGAGTGAACTGCTTGTAACCGAGAACAATCCCCAGGATTGGTTTTGTGGTTGGTGGCCAAGGGGCTGCGCTAGATGCGGCGAAGATTGGCCCGGTGGGGGACATCATCGATTTCGCGGACGAGCTAGGGAATGACGGATGGCTGGGCGAGTTCGCTGCCGTCGCGTCATTCGGGGCCAACGTCGTCTCAGCCGCGTTCAATCCGATCGCGACGGCCACCGGCTGGGTGGCTTCGTGGATCATCGAACACATTTATCCTCTCCAGGACTGGCTGCAGGAGTTCACCGGGGACCCGGAGGAAATCGAAGCGGGCGCTTCGACCTGGCACAACATCTCCCTGGCCGCCCAGAAAGAGGCGGAAAATCTCGAGTCGCTGCTCGGGAAGATCGAGGGGCAGGTCTCAGCACCTTGGACGCCTACAGGGCGCGGGTCGGCCAACTCAAAGAGGTTTTCGAGGCGCAGCAGGCCGCAGCAGAGCAGATAGCAGGAGTGCTGCAGCGGCAGATGGGCATTGTCAAGTTCATCTACGAAATGATTCGCGACATGATCGCTCGAAGCGCTGGGGATGTTCGCGCAATCCGTTGCCGAGGAGGTCTTCAGCCTTGGTCTTGCGACTTCCCCTGCCGTGGTCGCGCAGATCTCGACCTGGGTGGGAGAAAAAGTCGCCAAGATCACCAAAGTGGGTGAACAAAGGCGATTGATGCGTTCGCCAAACTGAGCAAGATCACCGCCAAACTCGTCCAGGCCCTTCGCAAATTAGGGAGTGGGGCAGCAAGTTGTTGAAGGTCCTGGGAAAGCCCGGGAGTGGAAGGATAGGGCGATCCAGGGGCCGGCAGGCGTGTCGGGGAGAAACTCGCGGACAAGCTCCCCCTGAATCCATGGTTGCCCTCAAGGAGGGCGGCCAATATTAGGACCACCCTCAAGCAGATGGACAAGGTCAAGAATAAAGACGCGCTCCAAGGGCTAGGAAGATCAGTTGCCGGGCAGATTTGTAAAAACTTCGCGTGTTCCAGATGCGCCGGAAGGAAAAACTCGGGGATTCCCTCCCTGAGGCGACCCAGGATATCATTCGAGCCAAGGGGCGAAGCAATTGGAAGAGGTTTTTTCGACAAGTATGGGATCGACAAGGATGGACCTTTTGACCTGGCGGGGTGGTCGCGTTCGCTCACGTATGATCAGAGAGTAATTTTCTCTCGTGGGCTCAGCGGGAGGTGAAGCTGGCGATTTCTGCTTCGAGCGTATGAGTAGGGAAGATCAGGTGAATTTCTTCAGTTCTCTCCCCGAGGCTCAGCAGCGTGACAGGCTCATGCGAAACATGCGGGTTATGTCGTGGATCCCGAGAGCGGACGTCGAGCTGCAGGGGTTCCCGACTGGGAGAATTATGAACAGGGTCGTGACTTCCTCGAGGATACAGCTGGGCCGCGGGCGTCCAGTGCATCGAAAGCCGCAAAGGGGCTCGACGCCTACACCCGAGATGAAACGTACAGACCTCCTCAAAAGTAAGTTGCGTGTCCTGGTATAGGGGGCGGCGACATGGTTCGGTTGTTGATGTTTTGTCGGCTCGAGTGTTGCCCTATTGGTGCGTTTCTGTATGTGATTTTTCTGGCCTTTTCTGGGATGCTTTTTGCACGCTCCCTTTCGGGGATTTGGCCATGCGTGCTGTGATACTCGAGACTGTTGGGTTGTTTTTTGTGGGTTTTGCGTGTCTGGGGCCGGGGTGGATGTGGGTGACGCGTTTCTATCCTCGTTATGTGAAGCTCAGGAGTAGGATGTATAAGGCTCCGCTGATCGGTGGGTTTGTAGGCTCTTGTGCTTTTTGTTTGCGGGGGTGTGGGCTTTGCTGGCCGGGGTTCAGCGTAGTGTGAATATCATGGATGATCTGAGTTCAGAGCCTGAAAAGACGCGACGGGGTTGTGTGCACCCATTTCAATCCGGAGATCAGAGCCTGGTAAGGGTGGTCGTGCTATTGGTGCTTTCATGGATGTTCGGTATGCGGATGGTGAGGGAGAGGATACAGTTTTATCGCGCTCGCGGGGGGCGTGGGCACGGGGAAGGGTGCAGAGGCTGAGCGGTTGTGTTGGTCTGGTGCGCCTTTTACTTTGTGGCGTTGGCCGCGAACTGGAGTGGTCGCTGATATCGCCTCCAGCGGTGAAAGGATGATCCATTTTCTAGATGTTGGTATTCGGATTGGTGATGTCTGATGGATATGTTCAACACTCAAGTCGGGTCTTGGGTGAGGGTGCGGCGATATGGTTCGGTTGCTTTGATGTTTTATCGACTCGAGTGTTGCCTATTGGCGGGTTTTCTGTATGTGATTTTTCTGGTGTGTGGGATGTCTTTTCCATGTTCCCTTTGGGGATTTGGCCATGCGTGTGGTGCTCCAGACTGTTGGGTTGCTTTTTTGTGGGTTTTGCGTGTCTGGGGCCGGGGTGGATGTGGGTGACGCGTTTCTATCCTCGTTATGTGAAGCTCAGGGGCTGGATGTATAGGGCTCTCGCAGCTCGGTGGGTTTGTGGCTCTTGTGCTTTTGTTTGCGGGGGTGTGGGCTTTGCTGGCCGGGGTTCAGCGTAGTGTGAATATCGTGAGAGATCTGAGTTCAGAGCCCTGAAAGACGCGACGGGTTAGTGCACCATTTCAATCCGGAGATCAGAACCCGCGGGTAGGGGTGGTCGTGCTATTGGTGCTTTTTCATGGATGTTCGGTATGCGGATGGTGTGAGGGAGAGGATAGAGTTTTTATCCCTGCTTCGCGGGGGCGCGGGGCGCGGGAAGGGTGCAGAGGCTGAGCGGTTGTGTTGGTCTGGTGCGCCTTTTTACTTTGTGGCGTTGGCCGCGAACTGGAGTGGTCGCTGATATCGCCTCCAGTGGGTGAAGGATGATCCGTTTTCTAGATGTTGGTATTCGGGATTGGTGGTGTCTGATGGAGATGTTCAAATCAACTGTCTCTTGGGTGAGGGTGGTAGAGTATGGTTCAGTTGCTTGATGTTTTGTCGGCTCGAGTGTTGCCTATTGGCGCATTTTGTATGTGATTTTTTTCTGCGGTGTGGACTCCCGTTTCCATGTTCCCTTTGGGGATTTGGCCATGCGGGGTGTGGTGCTCCCAGACTGTTGGTTAGTTTTTGTGGGTTTTAGTGTCTGGGGCCGGGGTGGATGTGGGTGACGCGTTTCTATCCTCGTTATGTGAAGCTCAGGGGCTGGATGTAGAGGGCTTCCGCAGCTCGAGTGGGTTTGTGGCCTCGTGCTCCTGCTTGTGGGGTGTGGGCTTTGCTGGCCGGGGATTCAGCGTAGTGAATATCGTGAGAGATCTGAGCTCAGAGCCTGAAAGACGCGACGGGGTTGTATGTACCCATTTCAATCCGAGATCATGAGCCCGTGGTAAGGGGCGGTCGTCTATTGGTGCTTTCATGGATGTTCGGTATGCGGATGGTGTGAGGGATAGGATACAGTTTTATCCCTGCCCTCGAGGGGCGTGTGCACGGGGAAGGGTGCGGAGGCTGAGCGGTTGTGTTGGTCTGGTGCGCCTTTTACTTTGTGGCGTTGGCCGCGAACTGGAGTGGTCGCTGATATCGCCTTGAGTGGTGAGGAATGATCCTTCCCTCTTGTCGGAGGGATCGTCTGGAGTCACGGGTTTCTTATAGCCGTGCGAGAGGTTATGGATCTTCTCGAAATCGGAACTGTGCGGTGAGGGCAGGGGTGAGGATTTCGCCTCGCTATTTCCTCGTGTGTGGATTGACGCTCCAGCGAGCGGATCAGAATCACGTGGGCGTTGGTGGGTCGTGGGGCGATCAGCTGCCGGGCCGGGGCTCCTCCTCAGTCAGATAGGTGGTCGTGAAGGTAGTCAGAGCCAGCAGCTCATGGCACGCATCCTTCGTCGTGTCTGGTCCTCGATGCGGCGGTCGTTGTGTGCCACGGAGGGCAGCAGTCCCCTCAGCGCCTGTTGTCCGGGCGTGCAGGATGAACGGCATGGATCTTCTCGACGTCGGAGCAGCTGTCTGGGCCATCGACTCGGTGGTGGGGATTCAACGGTCGAGGACCACACCGAGCGAGTACTGGAACGCATCAGAAAACGCGACCCGGAACTGAACGCGTTCTCCCAGCTGAACCCCGGAGCGTTGACATGTGCCAAGGAACTCGACGCCACGCCGGCGCGGGAACGGAAAGCGCTGCCGCTATTCGGGGTTCCGGTTGCCGTGAAGGAGGAAATCGAGGTGGCGGGGCTCGTCACCACCCTCGGGGGTCGCGGAAACACGACTCCCGCGGTCGTCGACTCGGAGGTGGTGGCTCGGCTGCGGGCAGCGGGCGCGATCATCATCGGCAAGACCAACATGCCCTGAGTTTCGGGCAGGTGCCCTTCACGGAGGGGAGTGGGGTGCCACCCACAACCCCTGCGACCCTGACCCGCAGCCCCGGCGGTTCGTCCGGGGATCGGCCGTGGCGGTGGCCTCCGGCATGGTTCCGCTGGCCCCTCGGCGGCGACGCCGGCGGTTCCATCCGCATCCCCGCCGCCTGGAACGGCGTGTTCGGCATCAAACCCAGCCGGGGACGGGTCAGCACGGCCCCTCACCCACACCTGTGGCACAGGCTCGGCACCTACGGCCCCCTGGCCCGCAGCGTCGAGGACCTCCGGCTGGCGATGGCCGTCACGGCACCCGAGGATCCCGGCCCGAGGCCGGACTGGGGTCCCTCGGGTGGGATGGAGCCTCGACTCCTGCCTGCCAGGCGTCAAACCCGATCCCCAGCTGGCCCGGGCCGTTGCGCGGGCGGCTGACAGGCTGGCGGAGGAAGGCCACGAGGTCACCGGGGATCGATCCGCTGGGCGGAGACCCGCCGACGTTTCATGGTGCAGTTCCACCTCAGGGGTGCTCGACGAGGTGCGCAGGCTGGAACGTCCCCGAACGCATCGAGAAACGCTCGAAGCGGATAGCGGCAATCGCCCGCATGCTGCCGCCTGGGGGCGCTGCGGTGGGCGGAGCGCAGCACCACCCGGGTGGAACGGGCCATGGAGCGGATCTTCCGCAGGATCGACGTGCTGCTCACCCCCGTGACCCCTCCCATGCTGCCGCAGCCGATCCAGCCCGTGCACCGGATGGGATACCTAGCGGTGCAGCAGATTTCGGCGAAGGTCATCGCCTACACCTCGTACTGGAACCTCGCCGGCCACCCGGCCCTCAGCGTGCCCGTCGGCATCAGCTCGGAGGGCTTCCCCTGGCGGTTCAGGTGATCGGCAGGCGCGGGCGAGGGACGACCTCGTCCTGGAGGTCGGGGAGCGGCTGACCCGCTACTGAACGGATTCGACCTCGGGGCGGCCAGCCCCGTCAGGCTACCGCGGTGGCGGGCCGCGATCTGCTTGGCCTGGTTCGTGGTGGGGCCTGGGGCGGCGACGAACATCGCCTCACGGTAGTAGCGCAGCTCCTCGATGGACTCCTGGATGTCAGCCAGCGCCCGGTGGTTTCCCTGCTTGGCGGGAGCCTGGTACAGCACCCGCGGAACCAGCGCCGCGCCAGCTCCTTCAGGAGGAGACGTCCACGTTGCGGTAGTGGACATGGGCCTCCAGCTCGGGCATGTCCCGGGCCAGGAACGCGCGATCCGTCCCGATGGTGTTGCCCGCCAAGGGTGCTTTGCGGGCGGTGGGCACGAACTCCCGGACGTAGTCGAGGACCACCTGAGTGGCCTCTTCGCATCGTGGTTCCCGCCGGCCAGGGCGTCCAGCAGTCCCCGACTTTGGTGTGCATCTCGCGGACAAAAGTCGCTCATTCCAGCCAGCTGCTCGTCGGTGGGTTTGATCAACACGTCGACGCCCCTCGCCCAGCACGTTCAGGTCCTGTCCGTGACGAGCGTCGCAACCTCGATCAGCGCGTCGCGCTCCAGGTCCAGCCCGGTCATCTCGCAGTCAATCCACACCAGTTCATCGCTCACCGATCCAGAGTATTGCCCAAACCCTCGCACCGTGCACAGCAAGAACCGGTCGAGGATGCGTAGAATCTGCGGTCAGGAGATCCCTGAACGCGCGGAACGCCATGGCCATGCGATTCCTCGTGCGAAGGACCTCCAGGGCCCCAGTAGCTCAGTGGATAGAGCAACAGCCTTCTAATCTGTAGTGCGCAGGTTCGAGTCCTGCCTGGGGCGCCAAGTACCCTGTAGAACATCATGACTCAGGTTGTAGATCGGCAACGCTGGCTCTCGGGCCTGCACCGCCTCCCATCGCCCTTGGTGGCAGCGCATGCTGCGCAGCCCGCTGTTCTGGATCACCCTCGTTCTGGTCCCGTTCTTCGTCTACAACCTGGTCGACCAGTACCAGTATGTTGAATCCCCGACCGCACCCTATCCCGACGGGACGGTGGCCCTCGGACTGAACAACGAATCCCTGCGGATGGCGGCCCTACTGGGCCATGTGGACGGCCCTGGTGTACACGGTCCTGTTCATCTGGCTCGACAGGTTCCGCCCCCAGAAACCGCTCATCTGGTTCCTGTCGTTCGGGTGGGGGCGTGCACCGCGACGTGGGCGAGCATCTACATCAACTCGTGGGCGGGGCAGATGATGCAGACCACCAGCGCCGCATGCGGACTCGGGCACGCGACCCGCGATCTTTCATCGCCCCGTTCGTTGAGGAGGCCACGAAGGCAACCGTCCTGTTCCTGCTGGTCATCTTCTACCGGAACCGTTTCATCTCGCGGATCAGCGTCGTCTCCCTTGGCCGGGCTATCCGCGATCGGGTTTCGCCTTCGTGGAGAACATCATCTACTACGCGCGAGTGGTCGTATTCGCGAACAACCACATCGAGGTCGGTGATCCGGAGCAGGCGGTGCCTCAGTTGGTGATGCTCCGGGGCGTCTACACCTCCTTTGGGCATCCGATCTTTCACCATGATGACCGCTTTCCGGAATCTCCGTCGCCCTCGGTGCGCGCAGCAAATGGGTGCAGGGTGACGGCGCCACTGGCGGGCTTTCCTGCTTGCTGCCGGGGGACACATGCTCTTTCAACGGCGTCTCGAGCATCGAACCCGGTCGACAACCTCAGGAATCAGTGGTACATGGCCCTCGGTTTCGTGGCCGTGATCGTTCTCTTCCTGGTGGCGAGCGTGGTGGGGAGACCCGCGTGCTGCGGCACCGGTTTCATCGATCTCAGGCAGGGCGGGTTGGCTCGAGGACCAAGACGTGATCGTCTATTCCAGTCCGTTCCGGCGCATCAAAGCTACACCTGGCAGGGGAATCTGCCGCGGCCCGAAGATGTGGTGGCGGACCGCGAAGTTCATGCGCCTGATCACCGAACTGGCGCACACGGGAACAGACCACCCGCGGCACCGTCGGTCCCGGCTCCGATCACCGCACCCACGAACTGGTGCATCAGATCGAGGAACTACGCCCCTGACGCGCTCACTGATACCCGGGGCTTACCATCATTCCCAGGCGTCGTCCCCACAGCGGCGTCACCGCCCTCAGTCCCCCTTCCCCATCAACCCCACTTCATGAAGAATTCTCTGGCTGATGCCCTGACCGGGCTGTTTCCTGGTCCTGCCCAACATTCTGTTTTCCCTGTTCCCCTGGACGGCGCCGAGGCCCTGGCGACGAGGGCCCGGGCCGTGAACCGGCAGGTGGAGGACTCATCTCCCTGCCCAGGGCGCGTCGTCTGGATGCTCCGCTGCTGGCCGTGGTCGGAGGCTCGACGGGCGCGGGAAAATCCACGATCGTGAACTCCCTGCTGGGGGAGGTCGTGACCCGAGCCGGGGTGCGCCGCCCCACAACCACCGCCCCCACCCTGATCTGCAGCCGGGAGGACCCGGGACTGGTTCCGTTCGGGGCCGTGCTGCCCGAACTCGTCCGGACCGATCGCGAGACCGAGGGGTCGCGGGCCCTGCGCATAGTCACCAGCGACTCGCTTCCTCGCAGGCATGGCGTTGCTGGACGCTCCCGACATCGACTCGATCGATGACGACAACCGGATGCTCTCCCGGCAGCTTCTGGCGGCAGCCGATCTGTGGCTGTTTCGTGACGACCGCCACCCGGTACGCGGATGCCGTTGCCTGGGAACTCCTGGGGAGCGGCTGCGGCACGTGACGCGGCCATCGCCCTGGTCCTCAACCGTTGTCCGCGGATTTCCGTACCGGAACTGCGTCTCCCATCTGGGGCGACTCCTGAGCGCGCGGGGATCCAGCTCCGCGGGTTGTTCAGTGTTGCCCGAGCAGGAAAACCTGAAAGGAGGGAATCCTGCCGGCAGAGCTGGTTGCGGAGCTGGATCAGTGGCTCGACGGAGTCGCTAGGGAGATCGCCAGGAACGTCGCGCCGTCGCGGTTCAAACCCTTGGCCGGGCAGTCAGGGGGCTGGACGCGGAACTGCGCTACCTGGCCGATGGGAGCCGCAGCCAGCTTGCCGCCGTCAGTCCAGCTGCGGGATTCGGCAGAGATGGAATTCCGGTTGGCGATGGAGGAGATCAACCGTGCCACCGCGGATGGTTCCATGCTCCGCGGGGAGGTGCTGGTCGGTGGCACGACATGGTCGGCACAGGGAGACCTGATGCGCGGCATCGAGGAGCGGATTGCCGCCGCCCGTGACCGCCTCACCGAGTGGGTCACCGGGCGGAAACGGGTCGAGCCGGTCGAGGCCGCCATCTCGGAGGGCTCGTCGCGTTGATCGTCGAACACGGAACAGCGGCCCTGCCAGCGCGCAGCGAAACCATCTGGTCGCTGACCCCGTGGGGGCAGGCGCTGGTGACCGGGGACCGGGATCCGCTGAGCAGACCTGATCCTTCCTTCACGACCGAGGCGGAGCGGCTCGTCAAGACCTGGCAGGGGGATATCCTCACCATCCTCGAGCAGGAAGGCCGCTCCAAGAGACGCACAGCCCGGTTCCTGGCGCTCGGCACCAATGCCATCGCTGTTGCCCCTGGTGATCACGGTGTTCGCTACCACGGGCGGGTTGACCACCGCAGAGGTGGGGATCGCGGGAGGTTCCTCCGTACTCGCACAGCGTTTTCCTGGAGGGAATCTTTCGGGGATGAGGCCGTCAGGCGTCTCGCCGCACGCGCCCGGGCTGAACTGGACAAGCGGATCTCGGCGCTGCTCGGATCCCAATTCGCTCGATTCGACGCTCGCCTGGATCAGCTGGGCGTGGAGGCCAGTCTTCCTGATCGCCTGATTCGCGCCGCTGACGATTTGAAACTGGCCAGCGCGGATGCGTTCGAGGCTCTGACCAGGCCGGAGGGTTACTGATGCACTCCAGGCTGAACTGCCTGACCGAGCTGATCGATGTTACGCGAGGGCGCGTGCCGGATGAGCTGACGGGCGCGCCGTCAAGACCTTGAACGAGCCGGCCAGCGTCTCCGCTGGGGGAACAGACCGTCGTGGCGCTAGCCGGATCGACCGGCTCCGGGAAGTCCTCGCTGATGAATGTGCTGGTGGGATCGGACGTCGCGGAAGTAGGAGTGTTGCGCCCCACCACGGCCGAAACCCTTGGCGTGAGCTTTGGGAACACCAACGCTGAGCTCCTGGACTGGCTCCGGGTCAGCACCGCCGGGAGGTGCCGGTCGGGCAGAACGGCTTTCGGGGATGGTGCTGCTGGACCCTGCCCAGATCACGATTCCATGGTGTCCGCCCACCGCGCCGAGGTGGATCGGATGAGTGCCTGTTGTTGATCAGCTCATCTGGGTGCTGGATCCCTCAGAAATACGCGGATGCCGCGGTGCATCACGGCTACTCTGAAGCCACTTTCCGGCACGGCGAGGTGATGGTGGTGTGCTGAACCAGGTGGATCGGATACGCGCCGCCGATCTGGATGACTGCCTGGCGCACCTGGGACAACTGCTCGACTCCGACGGGCTGAAGGGCGTGCCGCTGTTCGCCACCAGCACCGCGACCGGGACTGGGGTCGATGCGCTGTGGGAACATCTGGCCGATGTCGTCGCTGGGGAAACGTGCCGCCAGGACCAGGCTGTCCGTGGAACTGGACCAGCTGGCCGGGCAGTTCGAGGAGTCTGCCGTGCCCGGGCGGAGAACCCAGCGATGAGGACGTCGAGGTGCTGGAGGCCGGGCTGGCCGAGGTCGCGGGGTGCCGCGGATGATCGATGTGGCGGCGGAAACCATCCGGTACCGCGGCGCGCTGGCGACGGGATGGCCGATGACCCGGTGGATGCACAGGCTGCGTCCGACCCGCTGAAACGGCTCCGTACGAGCGGGACGGGGAACGGTTTCACGCCTGACTCGTGGACCAGTGGCCGTGGCCCAGCTGAGGATCACGCTGCGTCAATTCTCCGATGCGGTCGGCAACGGCTTGGGGAGGACTGGCAGCGGTCCCTGGAGGAGGCATGCCAGCGCGATCGCGATCTCCTCCCAGACCTGCTGACGGAGGCGATCGTGACGACGGATCTGGGGACTCTCCGGAATCCGGGCTGGTGGCGCGCGGTCCGGGAATCCAGTGGTTTCTGCTGGCTGTCGCGATGTTGGGCCTCGGCTGGTTGCTGGCGAACCCTGCTGTTGGTCTGGGTCGGTCTCCCAGCCCCTGGCGGTCCCCGGCGACGTGGGATGAACATCCCGGCGCTGCTCATCATCGGAGGGCTGGGGGCGGGCTGTTGTTCTCGTTCCTGTCGAGGGGGCTCGTCGCTGCCGGGGAACGCTCCGGGACGCGGCAGGTTGCGCAAGACGCGTCGCGGTCGGAAAGTGGGGCAGGAACACGTCGTGGCCCCACCGACGGCGGAACTGGGACGCCCTGGCGAGGCGCTCGGTGGATACGCTCGTAGTTCCTGCTGAAAGTCATGCCTGACCGGCACACTGGAGATCCGGCATCTACTGCGCGGAGGTCCTCGGCGAAGAAACACTACTGAGAAATGTCGCGCGTGTCGGTACTTCCGCAACAGAAATCAGCTGGCATACTGGCCAGCGGTCACGATTGAAGGGATGTCGATGGCGGAGTTCATCTACACGATGCAGAAGGTCCGCAAAACGGCGGGCGAGAAACTGATCCTCGATGACGTCACGCTGGCGTTCTTCCCCGGCGCGAAGATTGGTGTCGTGGGTCCCGAACGGCGCGGGCAAAGTCGACGCTGCTGAAGGTGATGGCGGGGCTGGAGCAGCCGAACAACGGGGAAGGCCAACCTCGCCAAGGAGCCACCGTCGGCATTCTTCTGCAGGAGCCGCCACTGACGGAGGGGCAAAAACGGTCCAGGAGAACGTCGAGGAGGCCGTGGCCGACATCAAGGCGAAGATGAAACGCTTCGACGAGATCGGCATGGAGATGGCCGAACCCGACGCGGACTTCGACTCCCTGATGGCCGAGATGGGCAACCTTCAGACCGAACTCGACGCCCACAACGCCTGGGACATCGACGCCCGCCTGGAACAGGCCATGGACGCCCTCCAGTGCCCTCCGCCGGACACCGTCGTCGATGTCCTGTCCGGGGAGAGAGGCGTCGCGTCGCCCTTGTGCAAAACTGCTGCTCCAGCAACCCGACCTGTTGCTCCTCGACGAGCCGACCAACCACCTCGACGCCGAATCCGTGAACTGGCTCGAGGGGCACCTCAAGACCTATCCGGGGCAGTTCTGGCCGTCACCCACGACCGCTACTTCCTGGACAACGTCGCCGAGTGGATCTGCGAGGTCGACCGCGGGAAGCTGCATCCCCTACGAGGGCAACTACTCCACCTATCTGGAGACCAAACGGCAACGCCTCCAGATCGAGGGCAAGAAGGACGCCAAGCGCGCCAAGATCTTGGAGAAAGGAACTCGAATGGGTCCGTTCTCTCCCGAAGGCTCGGCAGGCCAAGAACAAGAGCCCGCCTACAGCGCTACGAAGAGCTCGCGGCCGAGGCCGAGCGGTTCCGCAAGATCGACACCGCCGAGATCAACATCCCGCCCGGTCCGCGGCTGGGATCGGTCGTGCTGGAGGTCAAAAGAGCTCACCAAGGGTTTTCGGGGATCGCGTGCTGATCAAGGACCTGTCGTTCTCGCTGCCGCGCGCCGGGCATTGTCGGCATCATCGGCCCCAACGGTGTCGGCAAGACCACCTTGTTCAAGACCATCACCGGCCAGGAGGAGGCCGATGCCGGAACCGTGAAGGTCGGTGAGACGGTTTCGTTCAGCTACGTGGACCAGAACCGCGCTGGAATCGACGCGGAGGAGAACGTGTGGCAGGTGGTCTCCGACGGCCTCGACCACATCAAGGTGGCGAACTTCGAGATGCCGTCGCGGGCCTACGTGGCCTCCTTCGGTCTCAAGGGCCCCGACCAGCAGAAGAAAAGGCCGGGGTGCTCTCCGGCGGTGAACGCAACCGCCTCAACCTGGCGCTGACCCTCAAACAGGGCGGCAACGTGCTGCTGCTCGACGAACCCACCAACGACCTCGACGTGGAGACCCTCTCCAGTCTCGAGGATGCGCTGCTGGAGTTCCCGGGCTGCGCTGTCGTGATCTCCCACGATCGGTGGTTCCTGGACCGGGTGGCCACCCACATGCTCGCCTGGGAGGGTGAGGACGAGGACGGAACACCGCGCTGGTTCTGGTTCGAGGGCAACTTCGCTGACTACGAGGCAAACAAGATCGAACGGCTCGGCGCCGAGGCGGCCCGACCGCACGCCTCCAAGCACCGTCAGACTGACCCGCTGAGGCGATGGCTGACCCGGCCAGCTACCGGCCCAGGCCGGGCAGCATCCCCACGGATCCCGGCGTCTACCGGTTTTTCGACGCCTTCGGGAACGTCATCTATGTCGGCAAGGCGAAGAACCTGCGTTCCCGCCTGAACTCCCTACTTCGCCGATCCGTCGTCGCTGCACTTTCGCACCCAGACGATGGTCAGGACCGCCGCCAGGGTGGAGTGGACCGTGGTGGCGAACGAGCTTGAGGCACTCCAGCTCGAATACACCTGGATCCAGCAGTTTGACCCGCGGTTCAACGTCAAGTACCGCGATGACAAGTCCTACCCGTGGCTTGCGATTACCTGGAACGAAACCTATCCCCTGGGTGTTCGTCGGCCGCGGGCGCGAAACGACGCGGCACCCGCTACTTCGGTCCCTTCGGGCAGGCCTGGGCCATCCGGGAAACAGTGGATGCGCTGCTGCGGGTATTCCCCATGCGGTCCTGCACCGACGGAGTGTTCAAACGTGCCAAGGCGTCGGGACGCCCCTGCCTGCTGGGTGACATCGGGAAATGCTCGGCCCCGTGCGTTGGGAGAGTGGGCTCGAGGAGCACCGGGAGATCGCGGATGGTTTCTGCTGCTTTCATGGCGGGGAGATTCGGATCGCATCGTCCAGGAACTGGAACGCGAGATGTCTCGAGGCCTCCGCCGAGCTGAACTTCGAACGGGCCGCGGTGCTGCGCGACCAGCTGGCGGGACTGGCGAAGGCCCGGGAACGCAACACGGTGGTGCTGCGGAGACCACCAGGGCCGATGTGGTGGGCTTTGCTGATGACGGCCAGCAGGTGGCGGTGCAGATCTTCCACATCCGTGGTGGCTGGATCACGGGGGAGCGGGGCTGGATCGCCGACCGCTCCGATGACCGCGACTTGGCCGAGCTGCTGGAACCCTTCCTGCTCCAGCTCTACACCGGCGAGAACCCGCCGCCCCCTGCTGATCCTCAGCTCCGTGCCCGCCGAACCGGAGCTGGTCGCCCCTGCTGGAGGGATGCGCGGCGCGCGGGTGGAGGTGCGGGTCCCGGTCCGAGGCGACAAACGCACCCTCCTGGAGACCGTGCTGCGCAACGCCGAGCTGTCCCTGCAGCAGCAGGCAGCCAGGCGGGCATCGGACCTGACCACCCGTAACAGGGCGCTGGAAGAGATCGCCGATGCCCTGGGTCTGGCGGAACCGCCCCTGCGCATCGAGTGCTTTGACATCTCACACACCCAAGGCAGCGAGGTCGTCGGCTCCATGGTGGTCTTCGAGGATGGCCTGGCCCGCAAATCTGACTACCGGAGATTCGTCATCAAAAGCTTCGAGGGATCCAACGACGTGGCGGCCATGGAGGAGGTACTGAGCCGGCGCCTCGGCAGGCTGTTGGACGAACGCGGTCGCGACGAGGGCGAGTCCGGGCCGCTGCTGGTGGATCCCACCACAGGTGCCCCCCGCAAATTCTCTTACGCGCCTGCTCTGATCGTCGTTGACGGTGGTTCCCCACAGGTGGCAGCAGCTGCGCGGGTACTGGAGGAGCTCGGCCTGAGCGGGGAGATCGCCCCGTGCGGGCTGGCCAAACGTCTGGAGGAGGTGTGGCTGCCCGGCGAGGAATACCCGGTGATCCTGCCCCGCGCATCCGAGGGGCTGTACCTGCTGCAGCGGGTTCGTGACGAGGCCCACCGGTTCGCCATCACGCACCACCGGGGCAGGCGCAGCAAGTCGATGCTGTCCTCGGCCCTGGACGCGGTACCCGGCCTGGGGGAGATGCGCCGAAAAGGCGTTGCTCTCCCATTTCGGGTCGCTGAAAAAGCTACGCGGAGCCACCCCGGAGGAGATCGCTGCCGTCCCCGGGATCGGTGCCACACTGGCCGCTGCCATCCACGAGGCCCCTGTCCGGTGCGGGTGGTGAGGGCCCTCAACCTGGCCACCGGGGAGGTCACGCCGATCTGAGAAAAACTGGTGCGTGGGGTTTCCTCGGCCGTCGGTACCACGGTCAGCGAAAGCAGTTCTGCGAATGAGGCCCTCGAAGTCGAGGCACAGGTTTGGTACCAGCCCACGCCTCACACCCTCTGAATGGCTCAGGAACGCGTTTCTCACATCAGCCTGGGTGTTGCGGAAAGCGGCGGTCGCCAGCTACCGCCAGGGCGCCGATGATGAGACTGGCGAGCATTCCCGCCCGGCCCCCGCCGAGGGAATCGATGGCGATACCCGCCAGAGCGGAACCCACTGCGGCGCCGATCAGCTGGCCCGTGGTGATCCAGCCGTAGGCCTCGGCGGTGTCCGCGAAAGGGCACGCTACCGGCTATCACCGATGAGATGGCTGCTATTGAGGGCGCGGTGCCCCAGCCCCGAGACGAACAGAGCCAACGCCAGCCCCCGAAGCCCGACACCAGCACGGCGGCGACCAGTCCTGAGGGCAGCGACCAGCAAGCGGGCAGGGAGGGACCAAGGCCTGATGGGTCGCTGTCCGATCGCGAATCCGCCGATCATGGAACCGAGGGCCGAGATGGCCAGGATGATTCCGCCGAGCAGCGAGCCCTTCCCCGAACCAGGCCACCACTGCGGCCTCCAAGGCCGCCAGGAGACCGATCAGCAGCAGGGAGGTCAGGGTCATGAGCAGCACCGAGGGGTTCGCCAGCACCTTTTCCCGAAAACGCCCCGTCGCCCTAGGGGATCCGCAGGCCCCGGACCGCCGGTACGAGGATGAACAGCATTCCCCCGGCCAGCTGGATCCCCGTGACGATCAGGAGGGCGGCCACGGTCCCCAGGGCACACCACCAGCGTGGTGATCACCACGGGACCGAAACACCCAGATGATCTCCTGCAGGGCGGCGTCGAGGCTGAACAGGGGTGACGAGGTGCTGCGGCACCAGTTTCGGGATAGAGGGTGCGGACGGTGGGCAGGACGGGCGGGATGGTGGCCCCGGCCACCGCAGCCAACAGCGTCATCGCCCACAGGGGAGCTGGAAGATCACCAGCGGGGTCAGGGAGGCAGTGGTCACCAGCAAACAGGTCAGCAGTACCGGCAGGGTGCCGAACCGGTTGAGCTGCCGGGTGATGACAGGCCCCGCCGCTGCCATGCCGATCGAGAACGCCGCCAGCACCGTGCCGGCGGAGGTGTAGTTGCCCTGTACGCGTTCGACGTGCATCAGCATGCCGAGTGAGAACATCCCGGCAGGCAGCCCGTGCGGCGAGCTGACTGGCCATGACCCTCGCCAGCCCTGGGGTCCTCAGCAGTTCGGCAAAATCGCGCACGGGCGAAGTGTACGGGGATGCGCCGGGAATTCTCTGTGCAGGAGACAGAGCCATGACTTGAACGCTGTTCAACGTGGGGTGTTGAATATCTTCGTTCCTCAATCGTCATCAACCAAGCAGGAGGCAACAGTGCCCGCATCGGCTCGTTCCTTCCGGGGGGCGACCTCGCCTACGTGGCCGTGTTCGCAGCCCTCATCGCCGCGCTCGCGATCGTGCCCGGTTTTCAACATCGGTCCCCGTTCCATTCACCCCTGCAGACCATCGGCGTCGGTCTTGCGGGCCTGTGTCTGGGCGCCTGGCGCGGATTCTCCGCGGTCCTGCTGTACCTCCTGGTCGGGGCAGCCGGTCTTCCCGTCTTCGCCCAGGGAGGGGCCGGGCTCGCACCTTTCGCCGGCCCGACGGGTGGCTACCTGATCGCCTTTCCCGCTCGCCGCGCTGCTGGCTGGATTCGTCGCCGCAATGGCGCTGAAACGAGGGACTGAGCGCCAGCACCCGGTGATCTTTCTTCCTGGGCCTGCTCCTGGTCGCTATCTCATCATCCTTCCCCTGGGAGTGGTCGGAATGATGCGAGCCGGTGGGATGGACTTCGGCAAGGCGCTCGGGATCGACATGGCGTTCTGGGTGAGTGACGCCATCAAGAGCGTGATCGTCGTGATCCTGGCCTACGCGGTTCACCGAGCTTTCCCACGCCTGCTGGCCCAGCGGTGATCCGACTTGCCGACGTCGGCCTCGTCATCCCACCGATTCGCAAGGGTGACGAGGCCAGGTGTCTGCTCAAGGAGATCAACCTGACCTCACGGAGCGGCGCATGGCAGTGATCGGTGCCAATGGATCCGGCAAATCGACCCTGCTGAGGGCTTTTTCAACGGCATGCGTCAGCCGACGTCCGGCACCGTGAGCGTCAAGGGGCCACGATGTCGCTGAGGAGCCGCGAAAGGTTCGCCAGCTCGTCGGATTCATCTTCACCGATCCGCTGGCCCAGCTTCTGATGTCCACTCCGATCGAGGACCTGACCCTCAGCCTCTGGACACCTGCCCAAAGAAGGAGCGAGCGGGTCGCGCACAGCAGATCCTCGACGAGCGAGGACTGGGCATGTGGCCCACCAGAGCATCTATGACCTCTCCGGCGGGGAGCGTCAGATGGTGGCGCTGGCCAGTGTGCTGGCCGTTCGACCCGGAGGTGATAGTGGCAGACGAACCCACCACCCTGCTCGACCTGCGCAACAAACTGGCCCTGCGTCGCGCCTTCGCGGAGCTGGAGCAACAGGTCATCTATTCCACCCATGACATGGACGTGGCGGCCGATGCCGACCGGGTGATCGTCATCGAGAGGGGCAGGTGCCGCTGACGGCGAACCCGGTGAGGCCATCGCCTGGTATGAGAGCGCCATGGGGGTGACCGGGTGAACGTGCACGCGAGCCTGCTCGGCCTCCACCAGCCGGGGGAGGGGTGGCTGTTCCGGCTCGGTGTGGGATGGAAATACCTCCTCATGCTCACCCTGAGCATTCCTGCCCTGGTTCTTCAGTCCTGGCCGGTCACCTGCGGGTCGCTGGCCCTGACGAGTCGTTGTTGATGAGCTCCGGGATCGGTCCGGCCCGGGCGCTGCGGATCGGGTGGGTGATGTGGCTGATCCTCGGGTTGCTGGCTGCCTACCAGCTGGTGGTCCTGAATCCGCACGCGGCAGTGGTCGTGCCCTGGGAACCTGCTGCTGGCCGTCCTTGCAGCGCGTCTGCTGACCCTCACCACCCCGACCCCGGCGCTGATGGACGCCCTGATCGTGGCCTTGCGACCGCTCAGGTTCGTCGGCCTCAACCCCGAACGGACAGCGCTGGCGGTGGCCCTGATGATCCGTTCCATCCCCTACCTACTAGGTCTGTTTGACGACGCGAGGGATGCCGCCCGTGCTCGCGGGGTGGAACGCAACGTGGTGGCGCTCCTCATGCCGATGGTGCTCGGGTCCGTCGCTCACGCGGAACGTACAGGTGAAGCCCTGGCTGCCCGGGGCCTTGGCGAACGCGAACGAGCGATGAACCTCACCGGAATGAACACGGGCGGTTACGTAGGGTGCGGGGCGACACAACTCACCGATGGTGTGGGTGAAATCGTGATGCCGTCCAGGGCGAGCGACTAGTGTCTCTTCCATGGTGGAAGTGCAGGGGCCTGCAGAGATTGTGATCGTGACCGGGTTGTCCGGAGCAGGACGGCGTACAGCCGCCCACACCATGGAGGACCTCGGATGGTACGTGGTGGACAACCTACCTCCAGCGATGCTGCCGATTCTCGTGGACAGGATGGGGATGACCGAGCGGCTGGCGGTTGTGGTCGACGTGCGTTCCCGGGAGGAGTTCGAGCAGCTGCCCACCTCTTTCGCGAGAGGTCAAGGCGCGAGGGCTGTCGCGTCACGGTGCTGTTCCTGGAGGCCAGCGACGACGTGATCGTGCAACGTCAGAGAGTCCAACCGCCGACCGCTTCCGCTGCAATATGACGGTCGGCTGCTTGACGGCATCGTGCGTGAACGGCGCCTTCTGGCGGATTTGCGGGCCTCCGCAGACATTGTCGTCGACACATCCAGGCTCAGTGCCCGACAGCTCGCCCAGCGCATCTCCAATCATTTCGGGACCGATGCCACGGACAACCTGAGCGTCGCTTTGATGTCGTTCGGCTTCAAGAATGGACTGCCGGTCGATGCCGACATCGTCTTCGATGTGCGTTTCCTGCCAAACCCGTACTGGGTTCCGGAGCTGCGTCCTAAGACCGGGCTTTCGCCGGACGTCGCCTCCTATGTGCTCTCTCAGGAGGCCGCCCAGGAGTTCCAGGGATGCATGCTGGGAATCATCGAAGTGGCGGCCCCCGGATATCTCACGGAGGGCAAAGCGCCAGGTCACCGTTGCGATCGGGTGCATGGGCGGCAAGCACCGTTCCACATCCAGGACCGAGGAACTGGCGAGCCGGTTGCGCGGCTCGAGGATACGGTGTCAGTGTGCTGCATCGGGATCTGGGGAAGGAATGAACTCGACCGAGAGGATCCGCCATCGTCGCTTTCGGGGAGGTCACGGACTCCACACCTCCCTGACTGCCCTTGCGTCGGATCACCGACCGGCTCACGGCCGTGGTCACGGTGGCTGACGACGGCGGCTCCTCCGGGAAGGTTGCGCAGGAGTTCGGCTGCCTCGCCGCCCGGTGATCTCCGCATGGCCCTGGCGGCACTGTGCGGCGACGACCAGGTGGGGCGGCGTTGGGCGAGCGTTCTTCAATCGAGGTTCTCCGGAGATGGGCCGCTGAGTGGACACGCTATCGGGAATCTGCTCATAGCAGGTCTCTGGCAACAGCTGGATGATCCCGTGGCGGGCCTCGACATGGTTGGGGAGCTGCTCAGGACCCCAGGGCAGTGCCTGATGAGCTCGGTCTCCCCTGCAGATCGAGGCCGATGTGCTGGGACTCGACCCACTCGCCCCGGATGAGCTGTGCACCTTGGCAGGGGCAGGCAACCGTCGCCAAGACCCGAGCGACGGTCCAGTCGGTTCGGTTGATACCTGAGAATCCACCCGCCCATCCGGAGGCGGTGGCGGCGGTCCGGCAGGCCGACGCGATCGTAATGGGGCCTGGATCCTGGTTCACCTCGGTAATCCCACATCTGCTGGTCCCGGAACTGCGTGACGCGATCCTGTCCACGCCGGCCCGCCGCATCCTCGTCATGAACATTGCGGCCGCTGATGAAACCGACGGGTTCACCGCCTCGCGGCACATCGAGTTGCTGGCGGAGCACGCGCCCGACCCTGCGCCTCGACTTCGTGCTGGCCGACGTCGGTTTCGTCGGTTCCGATCGCCACCTCACCAGGTTTGCCGCTTCGCTTGGAGCCGAGCTGGCGGTTGCCGACATCCGTTGCCACGACGGCAGCGCTCGCCACGATCCGAAACGACTTGCTGACGCCTACCAGGAGCTTCTTGCCAGCTGAGACCCACGCCATGAGGATTTGATGGAATGATTGCTTCCATGGCGTTGACTCAGAAGGTGAAGACGGAGTTGGCGGCGGTGGCAACCCCACCCAAATGCGCGTCGGGCGGAGGTCGCGACGATGCTCAGGTTCGGAGGTGGGCTCCACCTCGTGGGTGGCCGCATCGTCATTGAGGCGGAACTGGACTCCGCCCCGGCGGCCCGGAGGCTACGCACCTACATCCATGATCTTTATTCCTTGGACTCGGATCTTCTGGTGATCAACGCCACGGGGCTGCGCCGCACCACCCGATACGCGGTACGGGTCATCCGCGACGGCGAGGCCCTGGCCCGACTCACCGGTTTGGTGGATCAGCGGCGGCGCCCGGTCAGGGGGCTGCCTGCCGTGGTGGTCGGAGGCTCCATCGCCGATTCTGTCGCGGTGTGGCGTGGGGCGTTCCTGGCCCGAGGATCCCTGACGGAGCCGGGGCGCTCCACGGCCCCTCGAGGTCACCTGTCCCCTGGATCGGAGGCGGCATTGGCGCTCAGCGGTGCCGCCCGCAGGCTCGGCATCACAGTGAAATCCCGCGAGTCGCGTGGTGTCGATCGCGTGGTCCTCCGGGATGGCGAGGCCATCGCCGACTCTGCTGACCCGGATGGGAGCCCAGGAGACACGCCTGATCTGGGAGGAACGTCGTCATGCGGCGCGAGGTCAAGGCCCAGGCGAACCGGTTGGCAAATTTCGACGATGCGAACCTGCGGCGTTCCGCCAGGGCTGCGGTTGCCGCCAGTGCCCAGGGGTGGAACGGGCTCTGGAGATCCTGGGAGAGGACGCCCCTGGCGCACCTGGTGGCCGCGGGCAAGCTTCGCATCGAACACCGCCAGGCGAGCCTGGAAGAGCTTTGGTAAACTGCACGATCCCGCCGCTGACAAAGGATGCAGTGGCCGGGCGCATCAGGCGTCTGCTTGCCACCGCCGACAAGGCTGCGGAGGCGGCGGGCATCCCCTAACACGGAGGCCTCACTGCCCACTGACCTGGGTGAAGCCCAGTAATTGGGGGCGTTCGACTTTCATCTGTGCCGAACCCTTCTGGGTTTCGGGCTTTGAATGGCTAGGATGGGAGCTGTCCGAAGGGCGTCGGCTGCGCCACCCAGGTGCGGCGGGCTCCCAGGTATCTCTCGAAGGGATCTATTCGAAATGACCGTCAAGGTTGGAATCAACGGCTTTGGCCGCATTGGACGCAACTACTTCCGCGCGCTCGTTGCATCCGGCGCTGACCTCGAGGTGGTTGCCGTCAACGATCTCACTGACAACAAGACCCTTGCCCACCTCCTGAAATACGACTCCATCCTCGGACGCTTCCCCGAAGAAGTCTCCTACGACGATGACGCCATCAAGGTGGGTGGCAAGGAGATCAAGGCCTTCGCCGAGAGGGACCGGCGAATCTTCCCTGGGGCAAGCTGGGGTGTCGACATCGTCATCGAGTCCACCGGTTTCTTCACCGACGCCACCAAGGCCAAGGCCCACCTGGATGCTGGCGCCAAGAAAGTCCTGATCTCTGCCCCCGCCAAGAACGAGGACATCACCATCGTCATGGGGGTCAATGACGACCAGTACGATCCGGCGGCCCACAACATCATCTCCAATGCATCCTGCACCACCAACTGCCTGGCCCCATGGCAAAGGCCCTCAACGATGGTCTCGGCATCGTCAAGGGCCTGATGACCACCATCCACGCCTACACCCAGGACCAGAACCTGCAGGATGGCCCGCACAAGGATCTGCGCCGTGCCCGCGCAGCCGCCCTCAACATCGTGCCCACCACCACCGGGCGCCGCTAAGGCTGTTGCCCTGGTGCTGCCCGAGTTGAAGGGCAAGCTCGACGGTTACGCGCTGCGCGTTCCCGACCCCCACCGGTTCCGCCACTGACCTCACCTTCGAGGCCCCCCGCGAGACCACGCGTCGAGGAAATCAACGAAATCGTGAAGAAGGCCGCTGACGGTCGGGTCCTCGTCTACACCGATGAGCCCATCGTCAGCACGGACATCGAGACCGACTCGGCCTCCTGCACCTTTCGACTCCCAGCTGACCAAGGTCATCGGCAATCAGGTCAAGGTCGTCGGCTGGTACGACAACGAGTGGGGCTACTCGAATCGCCTCGTGGACCCTCACGGTGCCCTCGTTGGCAGCAAGCTCTGATCACTCAGAAGTGACGCCTCGGCCCCCGTCTGCACTCGTGCTGGCGGGGCCGGCGCGTCCCCACCCGAAAGGACCTTCAATGAAATCTGTCTCCCAGCTCGGAGACCTCGCCGGTAAGCGTGTGGTTGTCCGCTGCGATTTCAACGTGCCTCTGGACGGTGACAAGAACATCACCGATGATGGTCGAATTCGTGCCGCCCTGCCCACCCTTGAATGAGCTGCGCGACGCGGGGGCCCGGATCGTCATCCTGGCCCATCTCGGCGCGTCCTAAAGGGCGAACCCGATCCCAAGTTCTCCCTCGCCCCTGTCGCGGTTCGTCTCGGCGAACTACTCGGCGCCCGGGTGAGATCTCGCCACCGACGTGGTGGGTCCGTCGGCGAAGGCTACCGTCGATTCCCTCGGGGACGGTGAGGTAGCCCTCCTGGAGAACGTCCGTTTCGAGGCCGGGGAGAAATCCAAGGACGAGATCGCCCGTAAGGAGCTGGCGGAGAAATACGCTGCCTTCGGGGATTTCTTCGTCTCGAACGGTTTCGGCGTGGTGCACTCGTAAGGAGGCCTCCGTCTACGACATCGCGACCTGCTGCCGTCGGCTGCCGGTTCGCTTGTGAAGGCGGAGATTGACGTCCTGGAGGGCCTCACCGAGGCTCCGAAACGTCCATTTCGTCGTGGTGCTCGGCGGTGCGAAGGTGGCTGACAAGCTGGCCGTCATCGACAACCTTCTCAAGGTGGCTGACACCCTCGTCATCGGCGGCGGTATGGCCTTCACCTTTCCTCAAGGCACAAGGGCTGGGGGTTGGGAAGTCGCTGGTCGACGACGCATCCATCGAGGCCTGCACCGGTTACCTGAAGGCCGCCGAGGCAGCAGGCAAGCGCATCCTGCTTCCCTGTCGACGTGCGCGTCGCCTCCGAGGTCGATTTCGGGCGCGTGCACCGTCGGTCAGGTGGATGTGGTTCCCGACTGATGCCATCCCCGCCGACAAGATGGGTCTCGACATCGGGCCCGCCACCGAGAAGTTGTTCGGCGACGCGATCCGCCAGGCCAGGTCGGTTTTCTGGAACGGCCCCATGGGAGTGTTCGAGATTCTCGGTTGGAATCCGGTACCCGAGCGGTCGCTCAGGCCCTCACCGAGGTCGACGGCATCAGCGTTGTCGGTGGTGGTGACTCGGCCTCCGCAGTGCGGGCCCTCGGGTTCCCGGAGGATGCGTTCGGGACACATCTCCACCGGTGGTGGCGCATCGCTGGAGCTGATGGAGGGCAAGGTCCTACCTGGTATCGCTGTTCTGAAGGAAGGCAACTGACATGGCACGCAAAACCGATCGTGGCCGGGAAACTGGAAGATGAACCTGAACCACGTCGAGGCGACGGGGCTCGTCCAGAAACTGGCCTGGACCTTGGCCGACAAGGAGTACGACGGTAGCTCCGTCGAATGTGTGGTTATTCCACCATTCACGGACCTGCGCACTGTACAGACCCTCATCGAGGGGGACCGGTTCCCGACTTCAGCTCGGGGCAGCAGAATGTTTCTGAGCACGACTCAGGTGCCTACACGGGCGAGATCAGTGCCGGAATGCTGGCGAAGCTGGGTGTTCGCTACGTGGTGGTCGGGCACTCGGAGCGGCGCGAATACCACGGCGAAACCGATGCCCTGATCAACGCCAAGGCTCTGAAAATCCTGGCGGCGGACATGATCCCGATCATCTGCTGCGGCGAGGGCCTGGACGTTCGTAAGGAAGGGCGCCATGTCGCGTACACTCTCGAGCAGGTTCGTGGTTGCCTGAAGGAGATCCCCTGCCGAGAAGGTGGCGTCGCTTGTCATCGCCTACGAGCCGGTGTGGGCCATCGGCACGGGCGAGGTCGCCACCCCGGAGGACGCGCAGGAGGTCTGCGGTGCGATCCCGTGAAGAGGTCGCGAAAAGTTGTATGACCACGCCACTGCGGATTTCGGTCCGGATCAGTACAGGGGGTCTGTGAAGGCCTCAACGTGGCCGAGATCATGGCCCAGCCGGATGTCGATGGCGCCCTGGTCGAGGAGCCAGTCTGAAGGCCGAGGAGTTCGCCCTCGATCGTTCTGTTCTCCTGAGAATGAGTTCCGTGCAATGGGGTTGTCACCGGGTTTGCCGGTGGCAAACCCCATTGCTGAGACCATCGGATGAAACGTCGTGAAACACCCGCGATGTGGTGGATTTGATTCCCCTCGGTTAAACTACTGCGCGTGATTGTCCCCCTCGTCAGCTGGCCCATAGTCACCCTGTCGGTCATCCTGATTATTTTGAGTGCGTTGCTGGCTCTGTCAGTGCTCCTCCACAAAGGGCCGCGGTGGCGGTATGTCCGACCTGTTTGGTGGCGGCATGTCCACTTCCATGGGTGGTGTGTCCACCGCCGAGCGACGATTGGATCGCATCACCCTTGTGTTGACGCTGATCTGGGTGCTGACGATCATCGGGCTGCTGGTGCTCTACCGCATCGGCATTTGAGAAGAGAATGTTTCCGAACCCTGAGGAGTAGTTGTGGCAGGTGGCAACGCCATCCGCGGTAGCCGAGTCGGAGCCGGACCAATGGGTGAAGCCGAGAGGGCGATGCCGCCCCGAAGCTTCACGTCTCCTACTACTGCGCGAGCGGGCATGAGACCCGTCCCGCATTCGCCGCCGACGCGGTGATTCCTGAGTCCTGGGACTGTCCCCGCTGCGGGACTGCCCGCCAACACCGACGCGGAGAACCTCCGCCTCCGCCAAAGATCACCCCGTACAAGACCCATCTCGCCTATGTGAAGGAACGTCGCACCGATGCGGAGGCGGCGCAGATCCCTGGAGGAAGCGGTGTCTTCGCTGAGGGCCTCGCCGGGCAGCCGGCGAAATCCTCTACTGATGAGGCGAAAAACTTCAGTCATGAGTGGATCCCCGTCGCCTACGGCTGGACGGGGATTCACTCTTTCTGTCACGCGACTGTGTTCACTGCGCATCGTACGGGGCGCTGGGGTGCGGCCCCAGGATCCCCGGGGAATCAGGGTTCTGATGTTGCGGTTGCGGGGAGGGCTGCCCCAACCGCGGTTGCCTGCTGTCCCTCCATCGCTTGGGCGTCGGCTATGGCCTGCTTCACCGTGGCGCTCGCTCTGTTCGTGGTCCTTCCGTGCCTGTTCTGCTATTTCGGCATGCACATCGACCGGTTTTGGAGCAGAAAAATGCTGGGAAGCCCGCGAGACGTAATCTCGCACATCGGTGGAGTTCGCCACCTGCCCCAGGCCCTTCAAGGCGTCGCTGAGTTCGCTGGGAACGATCCACATCTTGTTCGAGTCGCCATTGGCTGGGCGCGGCAGCATCTGCATGTACTGGTAGGCGAGCAGCGCCTGGTCCGGTTCTGCGGCGTGGATGGCGCTGAAAACCGTGGTGATGGCCTGGGCTTCACCCTCGGCACGCAACATCTGTGCCTGCCGGTCGGCCTGGGCGCGGAGGACGGCGGCCTCGCGATCACCCTGGGCGCGGAGGATTGCAGCCTCCCGTCGCCGCCAGCGGAGAGGATCTGGGATTGGCGCTGGCCTTCGGCCAACAGGATCGATGCCCGCTTGTCGCGTTCTGCTCGGGCGCCCTTCTCCATGGCGTCGCGGATGGTCGGCGGCGGCTCGATGGTGCGCAGCTCGACCCGGTTGACCTTGATTCCCCATTTGCCGGTTGCCTCGTCCAGTACCGCACGCAGGCGCTTGTTGATTTCCTCGCGCGAAGTAAGGGTGGCTTCCAGGGTCCATGCCACCGATGATGTTGCGCAGGGTGGTCATGGTCAGTTGTCTCGATGGCGGCACGGTAGTTCTGTGCCTCGTAGGCGGCCCGGACTGGATCGACGATCTGGAAGTAGATCACCGAGTCGATCGAGACTGATGAGGTTGTCCTCGGTGATGACGCCCTGGGGTGGGAACGGCACCACTCCTCGCGCATGTCGAGGGCGTAGTCGGATCTGGTCGAGGAACGGAACCACCAGATGCGGTCCAGGATCGAGTACCCTTGCGGAACTTGCCCGAGGCGTTCGACTATGGCCACCTGCTGTTGGCGGATGATTTTTCAAGGTCGCGGCCAGCAGCATGACCACGACGACGACAAGAGCAATGAGAGTAGGATGGTGGATACGGGGCAATGTCGCTCCTTGCGGTTTCGGTCAGTGGGCGATGGGGTAGACGATCAGGGTGATGCCGTCGAGTTTGTAGACCTCGATCCTCTCCCGGTCTCGATCGTAACGATGCTCATCGTAGCTGCGGGCCTGCCAGATCTGGCCATCCACCCTTGACCTCACCCGAGTTCGCGGTGATCTGGGTCGACATCTCCCGAGCGAGCCGATGAGGTCATCGAGGCGGGAACGGTATCCCGGAGCTCGACGGGTTTTTCTCCAGAGAGTGTGGGGCGCAGCAGGAAGAGCGTGGCCACCGCGGTGGCCAGGCCAACGATCACCTGGAGCCACAGCAGGTGGGGAGCAAACAGCGCAACCGCGCCCGCCGGCGAGGGCGCCGGCCGCGAGCATCAGCAACGTCAGGTCCATGGGTGAGCAACTCGGCTGCTGCCAGCAGCAGCGCCAGCACGCCCCAGGCGCGCCCACGGGTTCTGGCCGACCAGGTCAGGAAATCAGTCATGGCGACTCCCGGTTTGTCTTCCGAAAGGTGGATTGCAGCCCACTAGACCTCGGGATGCGCCGTACAGCCCAGTGGCCGTCTCGTACCGGTCTGCATATCCTTCTCCATGGATCAACGCTACCGAAACGTGGCTCAGAACTGGAGGATAGGGTGAAGCCAGTGAGCTGGTTTTGAGATCCGCGAATTCACGCTTCCCGGGAGTGCGAATGAGGAATGGGATTGCCTACTGTCGCATGAACACCGATGACAGCGTCGAGGGCGCTCGGCCCCAAGGGACCCCGGAACAGCCCTGGAGGTCGACCTGAAAAGCTGCGCATGCCGCCCTTACCGAGAGCGCGGGTGCGCCGCTGGCTGGTCTGGGTCAGGGACCGGCCCGTCGGTTTTTGCCAGGCTGGTGGTGGATCTCGTGGACGAGCCCGAAGGTGCGATGGCGCACGTCTACGCTCACGCCCGGGTGCAGGCGGCGAGGGAATCGGGCAGGCGCTCGCGGAGGTGGTGCAGTCAGCCCTGGAACCCGGAACCCGTTACGTCAACCTCGAGGTTCCCGACCCGGTGCCGGGCCCGGGCGACGAAAACGTTGCCCAGTCCCGTTGGGTGAGGGAGCGCTGTTGGCCTCCAGCCCGCGAGGCGCGGTTCGCGCTGCGTTACGGCTTCGTCCTGGGACAGGTGATGTGGTACTCCCGGTACGACCCTCGCCGCTCCCGGTCGTCGCGCTGAGCGATGTTCTCGCCACGGCCAGGGCCGCCGGGCCGGACTACGAGGTGCACTGCCTGGAGGGGAGGTACCCCGCGGGTGGGCGGCCGGTGTTGCAGTGCTGAAACAAAGCATGAGCACCGATGCGCCATCCCGGTGGGCTGATCATTCCCGAGACATCCCTGGGATGCGGACCGCGTGCACGCGGAGTACGCGCGATTCAGCTCGACGAACCGGCTTTTTCCTCGGGATCGTGGTGCACGAACCGACAGGAAAGGGTCGTGGCGTTGAATGAGCTGTCCGCATCACGTGAGTGGCCCGACGGCATGATCCACCAGTGGGACACCATCGTGCTTTCCTGAGTATCGCGGCCACCGGCTGGGAACGCTGGTCAAGGCGGCCAACCTGGAAAGCGGTGCACGCGGCCCTGCCTCAAGCCCCGCGGTCCACACTTTCAATGCGGCCGAGAACCATCACATGCTCGCCGTCAACGAGACGCCTCGGGTTTCCGCCGGGTCGCCGCGCTCGGATGTTCCAGGCCGTCAGGGAACCCGTGGAATCTGCTGCTCAGAGCGGGCAGACGTAGCAGGAGTAACTTCGAGGCGGCTGCGTCATCGACGAACCAGTACGTGGCCTGCTGGCCGTGGGCGTGGGAGGCCGGCAGGGACTCGTCGCCGTCGAGTCCCGGATCAGCGCATCGGCCTTGCCGGTACCCGTGACGATAAACCAGACCTCATCGGATCGGTTGAGGGTCGGGATCGTCAACGAGATGCGTTCCGAGGGCGGCTTTCGGGAGTCCGTCACCCCGATCACGCTGCGGGAGGTGGAGTCGAAACTTGGATGTCCCGGGAAGATCGAGGCTACATGACCGTCCGGGCCCATGCCCAGGAAGGTCACGTCGAAGCGGGTTTCCCCCAACTCGGCAGCGTATTCGGAGGCGCTGTCGTGTGGGTCAGCGCGACCGTCGCGCGCCGCCATCATGTGAATTCGTGCCGACTGGATGGGCAGGGTGCGACCCAACCGGCTGATGGCCTGGAGGGAGTTCCTGTCCGGGTCTGTGGCGGCCACGAAACGCTCATCCCCCCACCACAGGTGGAGGCGCCCCAGGTCGAGTTTCGCCTCGGCGGACAGATCGGCGAAACGTTCGTAGACCAGATCGGCTGTTCCTCCACCGGTCAGGCAGACATGGACATCGTCATGACCGTCCAACAGCTCCGTGATCCGCGCCATGAATCGGTGCGCGACCACATCGGCCACCTGCTGCGCCGATGTCAGGCGCACGACCCGGGTGAACATCACTCACCCACCTGTGAGGCGATGCGACTCACCACCGATTCGAAAACGTCGTCGGGGTCCATGCGCTGCAATTCCTCCATGAGTATTCAGTGAGAGGACGCCTTTTCAAGGCGATCTTTCGTTCTGGCTGGCCCGGGCACGGCGTAACGGGCGATGGTCTCGGAACGGCCCCTGATTGATGATGATGTCACCTGGTCGGTGGTCAGTCTCGCCTCCGAGATACCTGGCTGGTCGCTGTCCTCGTGCAGGACCGGGACCTCCAGCTGTTGCTCCAGCCATGCCACCAAAAGAGTGGAGCAGGCGTTGTCAGGAGTGGAACGCACCAGGGCGGAGGTGACGTGTTGGGGGAACTGGTCCAGGGCGGCGGCCAGCAGGGCACGCCAACGCGTGATCCGGGTCCAGCACAGGTCCGTGTCGCCGGGAGCCAGGTTGCGGGCGCGGATCGCCAGGGCCAGCTGCGGATCTGGTGCCCTCCCATCGAGTCGGTGATCCGGCGTGTTGCCAAGTCGCCCGATCGGGATCTTGAGCGGGGGCGTCGGGTGCGTTGTGGGGCCACCAGACGATCGTGGGGAGTCGGGGAGCAAGAGGGGCAGCACGACGGAGTCGCCGTGCAACGCCAGCTCGCCGTGCAGCTTGAGGGCGATCAGGTCTCCTGGGAGCCCCTCGCCGACCTGGATCTTCGCGTGGAGGCCCGTCTCCCCGCCGGCTTTGGAGATGACGATGACCCTCGACGGGTGTGCCATCGCCGAGGCGCGGGCAGCCTCGAGTACCTCATCACGGTGATCGTCGTCGGTGATCGCCAGCAGAGTCAGGACCATTCCACTGGTCGGCCCGACCTCTCGGTGGGCCCTGATCAGCGCGGACGTGATGTCCTGGGTCGTGGTGTTGTTGAGTTCGATGATCACGGCTTCCTCCTCTACGGCCTACGCCAGGTGTTGCCGTCACGGGCCAGCATCTCGACTGCGCTGGCAGGGCCCCAGGTGCCCGCCGCGTAGGGGTCCGGCTGGGTTGGCAGCGAAGCCCAGTAGTCGAGAACCGGATCCAGGATCTTCCAACGAGCTCCACCTCCTCGTGCTGCGGAAACAGGGCGGATCACCCAGCAGCACGTCCAGAATCAGGCGCTCGTAGGCTCTGGGGAGGTCTCGGTGAAAGATCCTCCCGTAGACGAAGTCCATGGAGACGTCACGGATTTCCATCTGCGTTCCCGGCACCTTGGCGCCGAAACGGAGGGTGACGCCCTCATCGGGTTGAATACGCATCACGAGGGCATTCTGTCCCAGAGCTGCGGTTTCGGTTTTCGGGAAGGGCAGGTGAGGCGCCTGTTTCAACACGAGGGCGACCTCAGTGACCCGCCTCGGCATGCGTTTGGCGGCTCGAAGGTAGAAAGGCACCCGCCCAGCGGCGATTGTCCACGTCAACCCGTATTGCCGCGTAGGTCTCGGTGCGGGAATCGGGAAACGCCATCCTCTTCCAGGTAGCCACGAACCAGGCGACCCACCCTGCCACCCGGCGGCGTACTGGCCGCGGGCCGTGTGATCGGCGTAGTTGGGGAAACCCAGGGCCGCCAGCACCTGGTCTTCTCTGTGCGCAGCTGTGAGGCCTCGAAAGCTGGTCGGTTCCTCCATCGCGGTCAGGGCGAGCAGCTGCAGTAGATGATTCTGGATGACGTCGCGGGCTGCTCCGATGCCGTCGTAGTAGCCGGCACGGCCACCGATGCCGATGTCCTCGGCCATGGTGATCTCCACGTGGGAGACGTAGTTGCGGTTCCAGAATGGCTCGAACAGCTCGTTGGCGAAAACGCATCGCGAGCATGTTTTGAACCGTCTCCCTTGCCCAGATAATGAGTCGATTCGGAACACCTCGTGGGGGAGAAGAGCTGGCTGACGACGTTGTTCAGTTCGCGGGCCGAACGCAGGTCGTGGCCGAAGGTTTCTCGATCACGACCCGGTTCCAGGTGCTGTGCTCATCGCCGGTGATGGCGTTCCGTTTGAGCTGGGAGACCACCTGCTCGAAGTTCGACGGCGGAATCGACAGGTAGAAGGCGTGATTGCCGCCTGTGCCGCGGGCTTGGTCGAGTTCTTCAAGAGTGGTGCGGAGCCGGTGAAAGGCCCTCATCGGAGTCGAACGTGCCCGGTACGAACCGGATGCCTTCCAGTAGCTGCTCCCAGACTTCCTCGCGGAAACGGGTTCGGGCGTTCTCCTTGACGGCGTCGTGCACAACCTTCGCAAAGTCCTGGTCGGCCCAATCGCGTCGTGCGAAACCTACCAACCCGAAACCGGGTGGCAGCAGGCCACGATTCGCCAGGTCATAGACGGCCGGCATCAGTTTCTTCCGGGAGAGGTCGCCCAGTGACGCCGAAGAGCACCAGTACGCAGGGACCCTGCAATCTTTGGCAGTCGCCGGTCTCGGGGATCACGGAGCGGGTTGCTGCTGGTCACGATTCCGACCATACCGGTTGTCGTCGCCCCGGGAGGTAGCTTGAGACGGCTGGTGCCTGAAGTATTGCTGCCCCACCCGCCCTACGTTGGTTTGTTCGTGGGGTGGAAAAACCCGGTGGTGAGGAGCTGGGTCCGGTGATGATCTACGGTGTCGCCATGCAGCCCTACGTCAGGCAACCCGAGTATCTGTCCACCATGGCCGACGGAACGGTGAAACAGATCGGACCGCTCACCGGAAACCGAGAGTGTGGACCGTGCCGGGCGGGGAAATCGTCCCCTCGGCTCCAAGGTCCGCACCCCGGCCCATCGATGAGAGAGCCCGAGGGGCGTACTGCGCCTTCTGTGAACAGCGCTACCTGGAGACCCCGCCGGAGAAGGCGCGTGGTGCGCTCTCGATGATGGCTGGGAAACGCTGCTGGAGCTTCCCGCAGAGAAACTGTTCACCACGACGGCCGAATTTCGTTGCATTCCGAACCTGTTCGAGATCCTGAGTTTCGACTACTGGCGTTCCAACTACGGTTTCTGAGCTTCCCGGAGTCCGTGGCCCGGCGCCAACGGGATCCTACCTGGCCTCCCGCGAGGGACTGGAACACGCTGTTGCGGGTCACCGAGACGAAGTTGCGGGCCTCCGATGCGACACAGCTCAGGTGGCCGCGATGACGCAGGCGCAACTTTCTGGATGCGACCTCCGGCTTTCTTCGGCGGCGGCCACGACGTGATCGTCGCCAGAAGACACTTCATCGATGCGAGCGGTTGACGACACACAGCTCGCCGGCTCCGCGCCCTGACCCCCTGAGGAACATGAGAAAAGTTCATCGCCTTTCACGATCGATTCGTTTGCGCCGTAGCTACGAGAACAACCGCTATGCCCGCTACGTGACTGTTTCTTCCAGAACTGGCTGAAACCGGCGGGCGCATCCTTCGACCACCTGCACAAACAACTCGTGGCCATCGACGAACGAGGAGTTCAGCACGAGGTGGCGCTCGCCCGGTTGAGGCAGAATCCCAACCTGTTCAACGAAGTGGGGACCGAACTACGCGGGGTATCACAATCTGATCGTCGCCGAAAACGACTATGCAGTTGCCTTTGCAGGGTTTGGGCACCGATATCCGACCTTGGAGATCTACTCCTGCTCCGAGTTCTCCAACCCGTGGGAGCAGTCTCCCGAGGAGTGCGTGGCATGTCGGATCTGATCCACGCCATGCACGCGGCAACAGGCAACGACGTGGCCTGCAACGAGGAATGGCACCACCGACCGATCGATGTCGTTCTTCCGATGCCCTGGAGAGTGATGCTCAAGTGGCGGGTTTCCACCCTCGCTGGTTTCGAAGGAGCCACCAAGATCTATCTCAACACCATCTCGCCCATCATGTTGCGGGACAGGGTGGTCGAGAAATTGCTCACCCTTCGGGAGGCTGGTTGGCTGGCTCCTGGCCCTCAGGATCGCCACGGAGACCAGATGCCGTCCCCAATCCATTGCGGTACTCCTGCTGATGTTGTTGGAGTACTCTGCTCAGGCGCCCTGTGATCCCGCATAACCGATGCGGCGTGTGCGGGGGCGGGGAGTTCCCTGCGAGGGGTGGAAACGCGCTGGCGGGGTACTGGTTAGGCTTTCTAGCTTGCTACGCTTGTCAGATTCCGAAAAGACTGGCGTGCAAAATCGCTGGGAGGAGGGTGTCATGAGCGCAGCCACGCAGGAAGTAGACAACTCCACCCGGGAACGGGTGGTTCGCTCCGTCCTGGAGCACGGGCCATCAACGGCACGAGAACTCGCCGAACGACTGGCCCTGACTCCAGCAGCTATCCGTCGCCATCTGTCCGGTTCTTCTGGAAGAAGGAATCCTGGGATCGCGTGAGCAACGGATCTACGGTGCGCGTGGCCGGGGTCGTCCATCCAAGGTGTTCTTCCTCACGGACGCTGGCCGGTCCGAGTTCCATCAGGCCTACGACGAACTGGCCATAGTGGCCATTCGGCGGCTGATCGAAGCCGCCGGACCACAGGCCATGGTCGACCTGGCCTCGGAACGCGTCGACGAGATCGAGGCGCGTTTCAACGAATTGCGTGCGGCTCATCCCGATCGTGCCCCGATCGAGTTGCTCACCGAGGCCTTTGGGAGCCACCCTACGCCCCTCGGTCAAGCCGGTTCGTTCAGGCGACCAGCTGTGTCAGCACCACCGTCCGGTGGCGCATGTCGCGGCCGAGTTCCCTCAGCTCTGCGAGGTCGAGACCCAGCTGTTCTCGCGGTTGTTGGGCAGCCATGTTCAACGGCTCGCAACCATTGCACACGGGGACGGGGTGTGTACCACCCACGTTCCCAACCCAGTCATACCGAGCAAGATCAGGAAGTGACCATATGACGACCACGTCGCAGGGCTCCCGGAGTGGGAGCCACGCAGGACGAGCACCTGGAAGCCCCTCAGCGGCTACCAGTACGGCTGGCATGATTCCGATGCCGCCGGTTCCGCCGCCCAGCGAGGCCTCAACGAGGCCGTGGTCAGACACATCTCCGAGCTGAAGGGCGAGCCCGAATGGATGCGGGACCTGCGCCTGAAGGCCCTCAGGTTGTTCGGCAAGAAACCCATGCCATCCTGGGGAGCGACCTGGACGACATCGACTTCGACAACATCAAGTACTTCGTCCGCTCCACAGAGCGTCAGGCGCAGACCTGGGAGGACCTGCCTGAGGACATCAAGAACACCTATGACAGGCTCGGCATCCCCGAGGCGGAGAAGGCCCGTCTCGTGGCGGGGGTCGCGGCTCAGTACGAGTCCGAGGTGGTCTACCACAACATCAATCAGGAACTGGAACGGCAGGGCGTGATCTTCCTCGACACGGACACCGCCCTCAAGGAACATCCCGAGCTGTTCAAGGAACACTTCGCCAGCATCATCCCGGCAGGTGACAACAAGTTCGCGGCGCTGAACACCGCCGTCTGGTCCGGCGGATCCTTCGTGTACGTGCCCAAGGGAGTTCACGTTTCCATCCCGTTGCAGGCCTATTTCCGGATCAACACCGAGAACATGGGCCAGTTCGAGCGGACTCTGATCATCGTCGACGAGGATGCCTACGTGCACTACGTCGAGGGCTGCACCGCCCCCATCTACTCCTCCGACTCGCTGCACTCGGCGGTGGTTGAGATCATCATCAAGAAGGGCGCTCGCTGCCGCTACACGACGATCCAGAACTGGTCCAACAACGTCTACAACCTGGTGACCAAACGCGCCGTCTGCGAAGAGGGCGCCACCATGGAGTGGATCGACGGCAACATCGGTTCCAAGGCGACCATGAAAGTACCCGGCCGTCTACCTCATGGGCGAGCACGCCCGAGGTGAGACCCTGTCGATCGCCTTCGCCGGCGAGGGGCAGCACCAGGACGCCGGTTCCAAGATGGTGCACTGCGCTCCCCACACATCCTCGTCGATCATCTCGAAGTCGGTCGCCCGTGGCGGTGGTCGCGCTCCTACCGTGGTTTGGTCAAAGTCGATGCGGGGGCGCACCACCCGCATCCTCGGTGAAGTGCGACGCGCTTCTGGTGGACACCATCTCCCGTTCCGACACCTATCCCTACGTGGACGTTCGTGAGGACGACGTCTCCATGGCCCACGAGGCGACTCGTCTCCAAGGTCTCCGATGACCAGCTGTTCTACCTCGACGTCCCTGAGGCATGGAGGGAGGACGAGGCAGATGGCCATGATCGTGCGTGGTTTCGTCGAGCCCATCGCCAAGGAACTCCCCATGGAATACGCCCTGAACTCAACCGGCTCATCGAGCTGCAGATGGAAGGTGCGGTCGGCTGATGTCGGCCCCGAAACGAAACGGACAAGAGGAAGAAAAAGTTGAGCACCACTGCAGCAGCGAACGGGATCGGAGCCGTCGAGACCGTCGCATCTCACCTTCACCCCACCCCTGTCATGGGACGTCGCCGATCATCCGAAAGCCGACAGGTATGGAAGAGATCTGGCGCTTTCACCCGCTGAAGCGTCTCACCGGGCTGTTGACCGAGGGCGATGTGCTTCCCTGGACTCGACTGGGAGGGGGAAAACCCCCTGCTGGTGTGGAGTTCACCGTCATGCCCGTAAGCTCACTGCGGGACCTCGCTGTCGAACCTCCGGTGGACCGTGTCGCGGCCCTGGCGGTGGCCCGCAGCGCGGAGCTGGCGCTCATGCGTGTCCCAGCAGACACCGAACTCGACCAGGCCAACGTCCATGTCGGGACCGGGAACGGCGCAGAGGCGGCAGAGGTCTTCGTGTTGGAGGTCGGAGCTAATGCCCGCGCCACCATCGTGTTCCATTACAAGGGCAGCGGATCCTACGCCGCGAAGTACGACATTCGGGTCGGTGATGGAGCCGAGGTGAACCTCGTGTACGTCAACGACTGGGATGCCGACGCCGTCCACGGCGGCCAGATCAGCCTCGAGGTCGGACGGGACGCCCGGGTCCGCACCGTCCAGGCATCGCTCGGTGGCGCCGTGATCCGGCTCCAGGAGAACGCCCGCTTCACGGGTCCTGGCGGTGAGCTCGAGCAGTACGGTCTCTACTTCGTCGATGCCGGGCAACACATCCAGCACCGCCTCTTCGTCGACCACAACGCCCCGAAGACCAGGTCCAACGTGGACTATCGCGGTGCGCTGCAGAGGCGAGGGCGCGAACTCGGTGTGGATAGGTGACGTGCTGATCCGGAAGGTCGCGGAAGGCATCGAAACCTACGAGTCCAACAAGAACCTCGTCCTCACCGACGGCTGCCGGGCCGATTCCGTTCCCAACCTGGAAATCGAGACAGGCGAGATCGAGGGAGCCGGTCACAGCTCCACCACCGGTCGTTTTGATGACCTCCAGCTCTTCTACCTGCGCTCTCGTGGCATCCCGGAGGCCGAGGCTCGGCGGCTCGTCGTGCACGGTTTCTTCAACGACATCATCCGGCGTATCGGCGTCCCCTGAGGTTGAAGAGAGGCTGCTGGCCCAGGTGGAGAAGGAACTCGACATGGCGACCGAGGCCATGAGGGGCTGCTCAGTGAGCTTCGTCGCTGTTGCCACCCCTCGACGAGCTGATCCCTCGAGGTCCCGCTCGCCGTCGACGAGCACGAGATCGCCATCGTAGCTTCACCGAGCGAATACTTCGCCATCCACAATCTCTGCAGTCACGGGCACGTCCCCTGAGCGACGGGGACGTCGAGGATGGCTCTGATAGAGTGCTACCTCCATGGCTCCCGTCTTTGATCTGCGAAACGGTCGCGCCCTCTGCCTGCCAGCCACGGAACCCGTCAATGTCTACCCGGTCCAGATCGAGGATCAGCAGGTGCTGGTCGATCTCGACCACCCCATCACCGAATTCCAGGAGTCCTGAAAACCATGTCCAATCTCGTCATCTCCGACCTCCACGTCGACGTCCTGACCGAGGAGGGGCCCAAACAGATCCTCAAGGGCGTGGACCTCACCGTGAACTCCGGTGAAGTGCACGCGATCATGGGCCCCAACGGTTCCGGGAAGTCCACCCTCGCTTACTCCATCGCGGGGCACCCCAAGTATGAGATCACATCCGGGTCCGTGACCCTCGATGGAGTGGAGCTGACTGACCTCACCGTCGACGAACGCGCCCGACAGGGCCTGTTCCTGGCGATGCAGTATCCCGTCGAGGTGCCAGGGGTGTCCGTGGCGAACTTCCTCCGTACCGCCAAGACCGCTCTCGACGGCGAGGCCCCCAAGATCCGCACCTGGGTCAAGGACGTGGAGAAAGTTCTGAACGGCATGAACCTGGACAGTTCCTTCTCCGCGCGCTCCGTCAACGAGGGCTTCTCGGGTGGTGAGAAGAAACGTCACGAGATCGCCCAGCTGGAGCTTCTCAACCCCAAGGCCGCCATTCTCGACGAGACTGACTCCGGCCTTGACATCGACGCCCTGCGTATCGTCTCAGAAGGGGTCAACCGCTACTCGGCCCAAGGAGATCGGGCTGTGATGCTCATCACCCACTACACCCGCATCCTGCGCTACATCGAACCCACCTTCGTTCACGTTTTCGTCGACGGACGCATCGTCGACCAGGGCGGACGTGAGCTGGCCGACAAACTCGAGGCCGAGGGCTACGAGGGCCTACGTCAAGGCGGCAAGCGCCAACGCTAGCCTGAGCCGCCGCCAGGGCAGGACAACGGCAGCCGAGGAAAGAGAGGACCGAAGTGACCTTTGACGTCGAAACGATTCGACGGGATTTTCCCATCCTGGGTCGTACGGTAGGGGAGCATTCTCTGGTTTACCTGGATTCGGCCAACACATCCCAGAAACCCCGGGTGGTCGTCGACGCGATCGCCGAGCACTACCTGCAGCACAACGCCAACGTGGCGCGCGCGATGCACGTGCTCGGCGCCGAGGCCACCGAGGCCTACGAAGGGCACGGGCTCTGGTGGCGTCCTTCATCGGTGCCGCGGCGCCGGAGGAGGTGATTTTCACCAAGAACGCATCCGAGGCACTCAACCCTGGCGGCCAACACCGTGGCCGCCTCGGCTGATCCCCGGCGACGAAGTGGTGATCTCCGTCATGGAACATCACTCGAACATCGTTCCCTGGCAGCTGGTGTGTGAACGGACCGGGGCGGTGCTCCGCTGGTTCGACGTCACCGACGAGGGCCGGCTCGATCTCGAGGCCGCCGAACGCGACGGACTGATCAACGAACGTACCAAGGGTGGTCTCCGTCACCCACGTGAGCAACGTGCTGGGTACCCGCAACCCAGTGGCCGACATCGCCGCCAAGGCCCATGCGGTCGGTGCGGTGATGGTGGTCGACGCGTCCCAGTCGGCACCCTCACCAGAGCATTGATGTCACCAAGCTCGGAGCTGACCTGGTGGCCTTCACCGGACACAAGATGTGCGGTCCGACCGGCATCGGTGTGCTGTGGGGCAGGGGAGAGCTCCTGGAATCCCTGCCACCCTTCCTCGGCGGGGGGGAGATGATCGAGGTGGTTGAGATGACCCACTCCACCTACGCGGATCCACCCCACCGTTTTGAAGCTGGCACCCCGCCGATCGCCCAAGCAGCAGGGCTCGCTGCCGCCATCAGGTACCCTGCAGGGGATCGGGATGGACGCCATCGCCGCCCACGAACACGAAGTGACCGAGTACATGCTTGCCAAAGCTGACCAGCATCGACGGGCTGGTGCTGCTAGGACCGGCGGAGGCCGTGGAACGTGGGATCAGCGTGCTCGTTCAACCTGCAGGGCATCCACCCGCATGACGTCATGCAGGTGCTGGACCCCGCGGCATCGCCATCCGGGGTGGGCACCACTGCGCCAGGCCGTTGCACAGGAGACTTGGTCACCAGAGTTCCACCCGGGCATCGGCCTACCTGTACACGACCCGGGAGGAGATCGACGCACTGGCGGATGCGCTGGTGTTTCACCCGCGACTATTTTGGAGCACGATGAACCTCGACGAGCTCTATCAGACGATCATCCCTCGACCACTACCGCGAGAAGCATCACAGCGGGCTGCGGGAGCCGTACGAGGTCGAGGTGCATCACGTCAACCCGTCCTGCGGGGATGAGCTGACCCTGCGCGTCCACCTGGACGGCGACACGATCGCAGACATGTCCTACGCCGGTGAGGGATGCTCCATCTCGCAGGCCTCCACGTCCGTCCTGGGTGATCTCGTGATCGGTCGGGACTCCGACCACTTCTCCGGGCTCTACGACGACTTCCTGGAGATGATGCACTCCAAGGGGGAGATCACCCCTGACGAGGACCGCTTCGAGGATGCCATCGCTTTTCGCAGGCGTCTCGAAGTTCCCCGCGCGCGTCAAGTGCGCCCTGCTCGCCTGGTCGGCCCTGAGGGACGCCGTCAACCAGGCCTCAGCGAAAGGAGAACTGATGTACACCCCCGACCCGCGTCCTTCGGATCTGGTCAAGGACGAACTCCCCGACGACGACCCGACCCCTCCGATCCCCACTGAGGAGGAGATTGAGGAGGCGATGAAGGATGTCGTTGACCCCGAACTGATGGTCAATGTCGTCGACCTTGGCCTGCTCTACGGGGTCACCGTGGATGAGGAGGCCAATGTCACCCTCGACATGACCCTCACATCACCCACCCTGCCCGCTGACCGACCGCATCGAGTACGACACCAAATACGCGCTCGAAGGTCTCGCGAATTCCGTGACCATCAACTGGGTGTGGCTGCCGCCGTGGACCCTGGAAATGATCACCGAGGACGGTCGCGAACAGCTGCGGGCCATCGGCTACAACCTCTGAGGTCCGGCGCGCCTGGGCCGGACCGCGCCTTCCCCGGGTAGTGTCGAAACACCCGCTTGCGGCCGAGATCCGGCTGTTGCGATTCGATCGCGGGGAGTGAAAGGAGGACGCATGTCCGAAAGCATTGTCGTTTTGACCGTCCCAACCCACAGCGGCACCTACGAGGCGTTCAGCAAACTCAGGAACGCTCCCGGATTCCACCTGGGCGCGACTGTCGTCGTCGAACGCGACGAGAACGGCCAGGTCCGGGTCGCTGACGGGGTGGATCGCGAGACCGGCGCCGCCACCACCGGCGGATCGCTGGTCGGGATGCTCGTCGGCGTGCTCGGCGGGCCGCTGGGTATGCTCCTCGGCCTGGGAGCCGGGGCGCTGGCCGGTTCGTTCGTCGACGCCAGCCGCCTTGAGTTCGGGGACGACATCGTCTCCGACTTCGCCAGGACCGTGCCCCCGGGCGGCAACGCGATCCTGGCCCAGGTGACGGAGGACGGCACCGCGGCGCTCGACGCTTTCGCGGCCAGCGTGGACGGTGTCCTGGTGAGGCGGCCCGTCGCCGAGGTCATCAGTGAGATCGAGGCCCAGCAGCAGGCCGCTGAGGCGGCAGCCGAGGCCGCGCGGGAAGGCCCTGCGGGACCAGAAGCGCCAGGAACGCCAGGAGAAGGCGCAGGAACGCCTCGACAAGATACAGGAACGTTTCAACGCGCTGAAGGCGAGTTCCGGGACGGGAAGAAGTGATGTCGCATTGAATTTCACTCCGGCCCCTGTTGAAACCGGGGCCGAGTCGTTCCGGGAGGACGTCGAGTAGTCTCGGGGAAAGCCGATGATTGAGGGACCAGGATGCCGAAGCTGACCACACCCGACCGAGTGAACCTGAACTACACCGACATCGGATCCGGGCGACCCATCGTGATGATCCACGGCTGGCCGCTGTCCGGGGCCGCCTTTTGCCGACAACGCCACGGTGTTCGCAGCCGCCGGATACCGGGTGATCACCTACGACCGGCGCGGGATTCGGTCAGTCCGGGAAACCCCGCGACGGCTACTGACTACGACACCTTGGCAGCTGACCTGGACGCCCTGCTTACCGGACTCGACCTGCGATGATCGGTCCCCTGCCGGGTCTCCATGGGCGGCGGTGAGGTAGCACGTTACTTGGCGACGCGCGGATCAGGGGCGTGTCGGTGCGGCGATCCTGTCCGGGTCCATCTGCCCGGCCCTGTGCATCACCGAGGACAATCCCGACGGCGCCATGCCCCGTGAGGGATTCCAGGAACTGGCGGACGCCTGCGCCGCCGACCACGCCGGTTTCTGTCGACCAGTTCTGCGGGTGGTTCTACAGCAACGATCAAGGACTCTACCGTTCCCGAGGAGGTGCGGCGCCGCGCGGTTGAGATCGCCCAGCAATCGGCTCCGCACGCCGCGGTCGCGACCATTCTCGCCTGGACCGAGGATCTGCGCGAAGACTGCCGCCGTATTGACGTTCCATTGCTGGTGATTCACGGCGACGGGGACCAGAACGTGCCACTGGCAAAAATCCAGCGCCCGTGTGCCCGAGTACGTTCCGCAGGCGCAACTGGTCGTCATCGAGGGCGGGCCGCACGGAATCAACGTCTCCCACGCAGATCAGTGGAACAGGGCCATTCTCGATTTCCTGGCCGGCATCTGACGCAGGGCGCGGTCACTGGGGCCGCAGCCGGTTCCTCGGGTCTCTGGAGTATTCGTGGCCCGGCACGTGCTTGTCCTGCGTGCGACCGATGGAGTCAAAGTAGGTGTCCGACCCCTGGACGTCCTGGAGGTCGACGCGGGTGGTTCTCTCTGAACTGATAGGACTTGTCGGCGTTCCTGTATCGCGACATGACGTAGCCGTAGAAAGCGATGGCTGCGATCATCCCCAGCGCCAACAGGATAAACCGGAAATTTCCTGAGGACGAGCGTTCCAACAGAACCATCCAGAAGGACATGTCCGCTCCCATCACAAGGTTGCCACGAACAGCACCAGCCCGATTGCGGTGCCGATGACGAAAATCAGGAAGGTTATCAGGTACAGCAATGTCCGGTTGATGGGCACCGACCCCATCACGTTGCCGTTCTGACCGTTGACCGCCACGAAATGCTTTCAACCTGAGATCGGGCTGGTAGTAGGAGCTACAACCACACAGGCAGGTAGACCGTCACCCAGCGCGAACCTTGGAGATCGACGTGTTCGGAATCCCAGCGGACACCCTCGGTCGTACCTGTCCACCATGTTCTCCCCTTTGCGCGGGCGATGCTGAGTAGGTGGTCCCAGACGGCGTGGTCCATCTCGGTGATGTTCACGTCGCGCCGTTCACTCGTGAAGCCCCGAAGGTAGTTTGGGTTGTAGCGCAAGGCGTCCTTGACGCTGAAGGGCAGGATCGCATTGATGATGTTGTTCGTCTGCGCCGGATCAGCCATGTTTCCGCGTTCCCGGTTGGACCCAGCAGCAGATCGTCGATGCTCATGTCAAAAACTTCGCGCCACGTTGTAGACATCTGCCGAATAGTAGGTCTCCCAGGAATCCCCATGTTTTTCGGTCCAGCCCGGTCTGCACCTCGCCTGACCCGTCAGATCGGCATGTGCCTGCCCGTCGAAGACGAAGTAGGAAGATAGACACCGACCACGTTTTCAGGCGCGAACTCCTGCTTTGAACCTGGGTGGGCGTAGAACTTCCGCTGCTCTACGAATCCACGGATGATCTCGACGGCGTCGTGCTGAAGCACCAGGAATGGGGCTACGGCATCAGGTGCCGCACCATTGCTGATCCTGGCGTTGGGGAGAGATAGCTACGGCACCAGTGGCAGCGCACCCTGCACGGTTTCGTGCACATCGATGACCACCTCCGCGCCGCAGCTGCTGCATTTCAAGGTGACCATGCTCTGCTCAGCCAGGTCCTGCGAAGAGTGGGGTTACCACGGTGCCTCCAGCTCCTGGATTCCACCGGTCAGGTCGACCTGGTCCTCCAAACGGGGCTCGTTGTAGCGGGACCGGCAGTTCGCGCAGACCATTGCACGGACCTCGACGATGTAACGGATGTCCGTGCCTCCCAGTTGGGGCACTTTGATCATCACTCCGGTGCGACCGTCGTCAGGAAGCTCGATCACCTGGGGCTCGGGCGCCGGCTCCTGGGTGTCCTGCTGCAGAGGTGTTGGTCCCAGGGCTGTCCTGGGGCTGCAGGGAACAGCGGGTGGCTGCGACATGACCCAGGTTGGCGTACGGGTTCTCGCTCAGCGCGTGGGGTACCTGCTGGGGTGGGAGAACAACTGGTTGTTGTGGTGTGGGGATACCCGGCCCAAGGCTGCCTGGGGATATCGCCCAGGCCTGCTGGGCCTGGGGTAGCCGATGGCCTGCTGCGGGTGGCGGGTAGCCGTGTGGTTGTTGTGGAGAACCCTGGGCGGCCAGGGTTGCTGTCCCCAGCCCCTGGGCCGCCACTTCCGGAGGCTGTCATGGCTATGGTGCCCTCTGTACAGCGAGCAGTCGCTTCTTCAGCGTGTCGAACTCCTCCTGGGAGACCACCCCGGCATCGAGCAGCTCCTTCATCTGTTTCAGTTTCGTGACGGGATCCTCGTGAGGCGCTGTCTGATCGGGCTGCGCGGGTTGTGCCGGTGCGGGCTGCTGCGCTGGCTGCTGGAAGCCACCCATCATTCCCGCCCATCATGGGAACCCTGATGCCCATGCCGACCAGTCCCTGACCGCCTCCGATCTCACCTGCGGACTGGATTCCACGGGCCACGGACTGCTGCATGAAGGAGGTGCCCCGGTCCCACGCAACGCGTCCGCCTTCTACGTCAGAGAGCAGCTCTCGGGTGTCCTCGTCGTACTCGATGGCTGCCAAAGCGACCCGTTCGATGAGAAGGCCACGCCCGGAACGCCACTGGTAGTTCTCTTCGACGGCCTCGCTGAGGGATTTCGCGAACCCGATGGAATCCTGCTGCAGCCGCGTGATGCGGTTCTCGCGGCCAGGGTCGTTCGTGTACTTCGAGAAGGCGGCGCCCAGGCTGGACTACCACTTCGGTGAAGAGCTGATCGGTGACGGGGTTGTCGAGATCAGCGAAATCGAAGACCTGGTTGTTCGCAATCGCGGCGCCAGGGATGACTGCTGGAGATGAACAGCAGGGGATCAATGATGCGCAGTGTATAGCTGCCACGGGTGATCGCCCCCACCTGTGCTCCGAGGTAGGCGTCATCCCAATAGATCTCGGACTGGGTGCCGAAGCGGTTGTCCGGGATCTCCTTGAGATTGATGAAGAAGGCCTGCTGCATCGCGTCTCGGTCGGCCACCGAACTTTGATGCGCTCCCACGTGTTGTGGATCACCTGGCCGAAGACCCCGTCGCCGGCGAAAACCGACTGGGAGGAGGGATCCTGGCCGCGGAACTCGAAACCTCCGGGCTCAGCTACGAAACCGGTGATCCTCCCGTCCTGGAAGGTGACGGAGTCCGTAGCCGTCGGGAACCACAATCTTGAACCGTTGCTGATGATGTTTTCCGAGCCCTTGGTGTTGGAACCGCGTCCCGGCGTTCCTTCCCTCATGGACGGCAGGAAAGAACGCGGCTGTCGGGTCGATGTAGCGGGGGACCGTGAGGAAATCCAGCCATTGATCGGCGAAGACACTGCCGAGCGCGCCCGTGAAGGCCTTGATGAAACCCATGTTCTAACTCCTGATTCAGCTGGGAAAGCCATCCACGATGGCCTCTTCATGGTGCCAGATCTCTGGGGGCACGTGCGCAACGGGCGGGGAGCGGATCGCGTCCTCAGCGGCAGGAAGGTAGAATTCGCCGACGTGCTGCAGGTCAAGGATGTGGAGGTGCGTGCGGGTGCACGGCCCTGTTGTCCCCGGTCAGTTTTCAGGTCGCCGCTGGGGATTGCATCGGTTTGGTGGGTCGCAACGGTGCAGGGAAGACAACCTTGACCCGCATACTTGCTGGAGAAGGGCTGCCAGCGGCTGGTGTCGTCACCCGTTCCGGGCAGATCGGTTACTCGCTCGCAGGATCCCCGCTCGGGGGAACCAGAGCAGCTTGCGCGTGATCGGATATTGGGTGCGCGCGGGCTGGATCAGGTGATGGTGCGTCCCAGGCGGGCCGAACAGGAGATGAGCTCCGCGCAGGGAATGGCGCGGGAGAGGCCATGGCTGCGCTACACCGGGCCGAGAACGCGTGCTGTCTGCGGGAGGATACGCTCGAGGCGGAAGCGGCTCGGATCGCCGCCAACCTTGGCTTCCGGAGCGTGTCCTCGGGCAGCCCGCTCTACACTTTTCGGGTGTGGTCAGCGACGTCGGATTGAGCTGGCCCGGATCCTGTTCTCCGACGCCGACACCCTCCTGCTGGATGAGCCCACCAACCATCTCGATGCGGATTCCATAGCCTGGTTGAAGGGATATTTGCAGGGCTTCGGAGGCGGTTTGGTGGTGATCAGCCACGACGTCGGTCTGCTCGAGGCGGTCGTGAACAAGGTGTTCCACCTGACGCCAACCGCGCCGAGCTGGATCTCACGCGATGGATTGGAAACGTTATCTGCAGCAACGGAGACCGACGAGAAGCGCCGCAAGAGGGAACGCCTGAATGCGGAACGCAAGGCGTCGCAGCTGATGGCCCAGGCAGATCGGATGCGGGCCAAAGCCACCAAGGCAGTTGCTGCTCAGAACATGGCCAAACGCGCCGAAAAACTGTTGTCTGGTCTCGAGGGGGAACGGGAGCACGACAAGGTGGCCCGGATCCGGTTTCCCGACCCGGCGCCCTGTGGTAAGACCCCGTTGATGGCCCACGACCTTTCGAAGGCATACGGCCTCGCTAGAGGTGTTTACCGCTGTCGATCTCGCCATTGACAAGGGATCCAAAGTGGTCATCCGGATTGAATGGCGCCGGAAAGACCACGATGCTGAGACTCCTCGCCGGACTGGAGGAGCCCGATGTGGGGAGCGGGTCCTGTACGGAGCCCGACTCGGCTACTATGCCCAGGAGCACGAGACCCCTCGATACGTAGCAGAACGGTGTGCTGGAGAACATGGTCTCAGCCTCCCTGACATGGGTGATGTGGAGGTGCGCAAGGTGCTCGGTTCCTTCCTGTTCACCGGGGATGACGTGGACAAACCCGCGAGGGTGCTCTCCGGCGGGAGAAACCTGCGTCATTAGCTACGCTGGTCGTCCCGCCGCCGCCAACGTACGCTGCCTCGACGAACCGACGAACAACCTCGACCTGGCCTCTCGGGCGGAGGTGCTGTCCGCCCTGCGCTCCTACTGGGGCCGTCGTGCTCGTCACCCACGATCCGGGGCAGTTGAGGCTCTGGAACCGGATCGCGTGCTGGTCCTGCTCGGATGGGGTCGAAGACTTGTCGAGCGATGACTATGCCGACCTCATCGCCTTGGCTTGACGGGTCATTTTGACCATTTCCGATGATCAAAGGGCACGTTTTGCGCAAATATCGCGCAAAATTGAGCGGTTGATTGACCGGAAGTTGTTCTACGCTGGATGCACCCTAGAGCAGGAAAGGGCCGCGTCATGGCGCGCATCAACTTCGGTACCGGTGGCTGGCGGGCGATCATCGGTGATGAATTCACCCGCAGCAACGTGAGGCTGCTGTGTGGAGCGCCTCGCGCAGCGTATCAAGGAGGAGGCCGTTCAGGACCAGGGATCGTGATTGGGTACGACCGGCGATTCCTTTCCGATGTCGCCGCCACATGGGCGGCAGAGGTGTTCGCAGGAGAAGGAGTGGTGTGTCCGGTGATCAAGATCGCCCAAGCGCCAACCCCTTTGATTATGTGGACCGTCAAGAACCCTCGGGCTGCCGTACGGCATAGGCCATAACGGCCTCCCACAACCCCGCCCTCTACAACGGAATCAAGGTGTTCACGGCGGGTGGCAAGGATGCCGACGAGGTGGTGACCCGCGACCCTTGAGGACCGCATGATGAAAACCCGAGGGCATCCGTGAGGCAAGGATCGGGCATGTGTCCGACGAGAAGGCAGTTGCGCAAGGTCTGGTCCGCCAAATCAATCCGTTCAACGGGTACATCGACTCGATCATCGAGCAGGTGGACATGGAGGCCATCCGCCGTGCCAACCTGAAGATCGCACTGGACCCGATGTTCGGGTCTCCCTGAACCTCGCTGCAGACCATCCCTCGCGACGGCCCGCTGCGAGGTGGATGTCATCCACGACCGCCACGATACGTTGTCTCGGGGGCGGCGTTCCTCCCAATAGCGCCTCTTTGGAGTCACTGAAACGTTATGTGGTGGACAACGGCTGTGCTCCGGATAGCGACCGATGGCGATGCCGACCGACTCGGGGTCATCGATGACAAGGGAAACTTTTTGCACCCGGAACCAGCTGCTGGTGATCCTCTACTACTATCTCCTCAAGTACAAGGTGGCGGGGTCCCCGTGGTCCGTAACGTGGCCACCACGTCGCTGCTCGATGAGGTGGCCCACCAGTTCGGGCAGGAGGCCACGAGGTTCCCGTCGGGTTCAAGTGGGTGTCGGGGAAGATGCTCGAAGTCGACGCCATCATCGGCGGTGAGTCCTCCGGTGGCCTCACTGTCAGAGGGCACATCTCCGGCAAGGACGGGATTTACGCAGCAACCCTCCTTGTGGAGATGCTGGCCGTGGTCGGCAAACCCATGAGCGAGATCTACGAGGAGATCACGGGACAGTTTGCTCCCCATCACTACATGGCCGAGACCGATGTCGCGTTCGATCCGGAACGTAAACCAGAGATCCTCAGGATCCTCATGGAGGACCGCCTGCTGCCGGAGTTCTCGGAGAACGTGCGTGAGGTCTCATACCGGGACGGGTGCAAGGTCTACTTCGAGGATGGTTGGGTCATCGCCAGGTTCTCCGGCACCGAGCCGCTCCTGCGTATCTTTTGTGAGATGCCCACCCTGCAACGGGCCGAGAAGGCGTGCGAGGAGTTCGGGAGATTCCTTGGCTGTAGCCGCTTCGACCGTTTATAACGATCGTCGTTATAATTGCGGTGTTAGAAACGTCGAGGGCCCTGGAGTGACATGAACCTGCGCGATTTCACGAGCGCCTTGAGGCGGTCGTGGCTGCTGATCGCGGCTGCGACCGTGGTGGGTCTGGTGAGCGGTTGGCCATCGGCAACGTCGCTCGCACCGTCTACACCACCACGTCGCGAGTGGTGGTCCTGGCTGCCCCCAAGTGGGAAACCCTGAGGATGCGCAGCGCGTCACGTCCATGATCCGCTCTGAGATGTCCCTTTATCAGGTGCTCGCGCAAGGAAAATCGTCTCGCCGAGAGAGTGGCCACCCGTGACGGGGATAACGGCCGAGCAGGTTGCGGGCGCAACGACGGTCGTTTTCTAGATCAGCTCCTGAGCCTGACGGTCACCCCTGCCGGACAAAGAGCATCGGTGAAGGTTGCGAAAACGTTCGCCGATGAAATGGTGGCAGAGATCAAGGGACTACATCCCGCCGATCCCCAGTTGCTCAGGGCGGAAGCGGTCGAGGCTCCTGTGAGGACGGTCACCACCGGTGTCAGTCGGGGAGCCTCATTGGACGCCGGCGGGGTGTTGGGAATCATCGCGGGTCTGATCATCGTCTGGGGGCTTGCAGCAGTGCGACCTCTGGTGGCGTCCGGTGGTGCTCTGGCGACCGGTGGGCGATTGGTGCTTTGCGCCAAAGCGGATGCGAAAGCTTTTGAGCAGCTGGCGGCGGTGCTTTCCCCGCACCTGAAGGATTCTGGAGACCGAGAAAGTGAACCTGGTGGGGGACCGGGAAAGAGTGAACCTGGGGCCCCTGCGCGACAAGGACTCGGTGAATAACTCGGCGCAGAGGCCGCGGCGGTGACAGCTGCTCCTGATGGAGTTGACCCCTGTGGCGTCGCGCCGTATCGGGAGGCGAGATTACAGCGCTGTTGACGGATAGGCAGGATTCGCTCAACCGCGTTCAGGAAACCCTGAGACTCTTGGAAGCAGCAGGGGCGAACCTGACGGCCTGCCTGGTGGTCAGCGAGCCCCGATCCTGAGCGCACGGGAGCGTTCACGATCTGTTTTCCGACGGTGTTCCTGCGTTCGGGACGATTCCGCTTGCCGAGCATCGTCAACAATGCGGCAAAGGCCGCCCACCAGATGAAGCTGACGGGAAAGTTCTTGATCAGGTAGGTGTCGAAGAAAAACTGGGAGTGTGGCCACAAGACCCGCTGCCATGGTGCGTCCCACGACCCTCACGGGCCCGCCACCATGCCCAGCATGTGGTGCTGAGGGTGAACAGGAGGAGTCCCAGACCGATTAACCCCAGCTCGGCGAAAACGGCCACGTAGAGGTTGTGTGCGTGGGAGAGCGTGAGTCCGAAAGGCATCTGTTTGGTGCCGTGCGCACCGGGTTGCGGTAGCGCCCGGCGTCTCGAAGGCAAACCAAGGCCACAGCACCCCGTAGCCGGTCCCGAAGACCAGGGTGGGAGGGAAGAGAAAACCCTGATGCAGGCCATAGCTCCAGGTTTCCACATCCGCCACCGGTGACGTCCACCCTCGATTGCCCAGAACATGTCTGGCGGTCAGCAGAAATGCCGCCAGGGAAACGAGGGTTGTCGCGGCACGAAAGGCAGGCGTCGGGACGCCGTCCTCACCGAGTTGATGAGGGGTGGAGGCCATCAGGAGCAGGAAAACCCCTAAGGAGATAAGCCCAGCTCGGGGCACCTGATGCAGCGGAACCACAGCAGATGGGCGAGAGCCGCAAGGACGAGAGGATCCTGCGATGTCCCTGAAGCGCGGCTCCCAGGCACACGGAAATCCCTCAACAGGAAAAACGGTGTGGAATGACTGTTGCTCCCCGAGCCTCGTCTCCAAGCGACTGAACAACCTCGTGGATGGCGTTCCAGGCCAGTGCTATGGGGCGTGGCCGCAGCACTGATCACCGCGAACCACCACAGGATGCGGAACAACTGATCGGGGGAGCGCAGGCCTACAGCTCAGGACAGCCAGTAGACACGTCAATCCGGCCGATGCAAGAGGACTGACCAGGTAGGCCAGCGGTACGGGGATCGTGGCCGACGGAATGTCGTACTGAACACTGGGCCACGTGGTTTGCCAAGGGCAGCGACAAAAGCAGCGAGCAAGAGAAGCCTGAGAAAAGCTGTCGTCGCCATGACGAGGGAGCGGGTGGGCGGCCATGATGGATCGAAGCGCATCCTGATGCCTCGTAGCAAAGGCTAGGAACGCAACGGCTGGGACCAGGAAAAAGTTGCAGCTGGCTGATCCTGGTTTTCCCACCTCGTGTTCGGTCACTTCCCGCTGATGTGAGAATCAACATGCAGGCGCACAGGACAACGGCCGCCAGTGTCCTAAAAGATCCAGTCGCAGGCGCGCCTTGTCGGCATGCGGGGAACCTGGGACAGAATGCAGCACGATGTCAGTCTAGAGGCTCCTCGGATGATGGTTGCTGGTCTTGTCCCTCGCCGAGGGCAGGCTGACTGTGGTTGTCCTGCTGAACATGCCCACTGTTCCCTGAGTTTTGCACGATGAAGCACCGTCCTGGATTGCAGCGGAGTTCTCTTCATGTCGCGCGTGGTGGTCGTGTTTCGTTCCAGCGCTTCGCCCAGTGGCCCTCGTACGTGAAATGTGCTGATCACGAAGGCTGCGGCTGTGTTAATCGTGTCAGGAACGGCGTGGGGTGAAAAGCGTTGAGCCCATCGCGACGAGGTCTCGGCTGCTTCGGTCGGGAGATGTAACGAATGGGTCAGTTCTTGGCGGTCCACGAGTTTGAAACCGGTCATCGAACAATCGAGTCGTTTGAGTTTCTGATCTCGATTCCCAGCAGCCCGAGTGAGTTGCGCAATTCCCACGAGGTGATCCCGGCCCGGGGTTACAACCACGAGTCGCCCGCCCTGGGCGAGCACCCGGGCGAACTCTGCTGGGTTGCGGGGCGCGAAAAACGCAGAGCACGGCATCCAGGCTTCCTGTGGCAATGGGCAGGCGACGCCAGATGTCGGCGACGACAGCCCCAGCCGTGGGCTGCGTCTGGCTGCATGGCGGCAGGCAGTTGGGGAGGCATCCAGCGCCAGGCAGGTCGCCCCGGGGGTCACGTCCAGGAAGGCCGCGATGTGGTGACCGGTTCCTGCTCCCCACCCTCGAGCACCTGAGTGGCGCCGTCCAGGGCTGTGATCACCCCTGCGAGTCAGTGGTTCATACCAGCCTGCGGATAGGAAACGGTCGCGTGCGGCGAGCATCTCGCAGGGTGTCAGCGTTCCTCGGAGCGGCCCGCAACAAGAGGTTCAGGTATCCCTGCCGGGCGACATCGAAGCAGTGGCGCTTCTCGCAGCTGAGTGTTCTGTCGGTCAACTCAGAGGTGCAGCGCAGACTGGGCAGCGGAGCCAGGGAAACCACGCGAGAGAGTCCCGCTGGAATGGGGGCGACCGACCATCACGCCGCCCACGATAGTGTGTTGCTCCGTGCAAGACAAGCCTGTTGTTCCGTTACCGGGGCGACGCGTGGCATTGGCCGTGTCATCGCCGAAAAATTCCGCGATGCGGGTACCGCGTCGCAGGCACCCACCGTGCCGGGGGAGAGGTTCCTGAGGGCGTGCTGCCCATTGAATGCGACATCACTGACCAAGCCCTGGTGGATGCGGCTTTTGAGAAGGTTGAGGCCGAACTGGGAACCGTGGGGGTTCTCGTCGCAAATGCGGGTGTCACGAAGGACACCGCTGGCGCGGATGTCGGACGCGGATTGGGACGCGGTGATCGACACCAACCCTGACCGGCACCTTCCGCATGGCGTGGCGAGCGGCCCGCTACGACGCGCGCGCCCGGTTCGGGAGAACTCATCTTTGATCTCCTCGGTGGTTGGGGTGCTCGGATCGCCCGGACAGGTCAATTACGCGGCCTCCAAATCGGCGCTGATTGGAATGGCTCGCAGCATCACGCGCGAACTGGGAGGTCGAAACATCACAGCCAATGTGATCACCCCCGGATTTATCGAGACCGATATGACCGCGACCCTGGACGAGAAGGTCATCAAGGGATATCAGGAGCGCATCCCTGGCTGCACGCCCGGCAGCCGGAGGATGTCGCGGGTGCGGCTTGATCCTCGCGGAGGCAGGATATGTCTCGGCGCTGTCATACCGGTCGATGGCGGCCCTCGGAATGTCACTGAAAAACTACAAGGAGCATCTACATGGGAATCCCTTGACGGCAAGAACATCCTGGTCACCGGAGTGACCATGCATACATCCATCGCCTACCGCGTCACCGAGATCGCACAGGCCGAAGGTGCCAACGTGGTCGTCAGCAACCTTGGACGGGCCGTCGGACTTACCCGGCGTGTCGTCGGGCAGCTGGAGACCGTCCCGCCCGTGCTGGAACTCGACGTCACCGACCCCGAGCACCTCGCGGCGCTGCCCGGGCAGCTTGGAGAACACTTCGGTGACCGCCTGGACGGCATCGTTCACTCCATCGCCTTCGCCAATCCCGAGCGGGCCATCGGCGGGGCCTTCTTGAACACCGAGTGGAAGGACGTCGGGATCTCCCTGAACACCTCCACCTACTCCTACGTCTCGCTTGCGGTGGCCTGCCGGGAGCTGCTTCACCACGGTTCCTCCATCGTCGGCCTCACCTTTGACGCTCGGGTCACATGGCCGAAATACGACTGGATGGGGGTGGCCAAGGCGGGGCTCGAATCGGCCAGTCGCTACCTGGCCCGGTACCTGGGGTCCGAGGGCATCCGGTCCAACCTGGTCGCGGCAGGCCCATCGACACCATAGCGAAGAGCAGCCATTCCCGGGCCGAGGAATTCAACGACATCTGGGGACAGCGTGCGCCGCTCGGATGGGATCCCACTGACACCACGGCCACCGCCAAGGCCGCTGTGGCGCTGCTCTCCGACTGGTTCCCCGCCACCACCGGTGAAATGATTCACGTCGACGGTGGTCTCCACTCAACCGGTACCCTGATCAATATCCGGAGGTTTCGCGGTGGGCAGGTCCTGCCCGCGAAACCTCCGGTACGAGTAACGTTGACCCCATGGCAATGGTGGCAGCACTCGAAGATGTGACGGTCAGGCGTGGACCTCGACTCTGTTGGATACGGTGAACCTGAGCATCGAGATGATGAACGATGGGTGCTGCTGGGTCCCAACGGAGCTGGCAAAGACCACGCTGCTGTCCGTGCTTTCCGCAAACACATTTCCGACCTCGGGGACGGTCTCACCTGCTCGACGAGGTGCTGGGGCGGGTCGACGTGATCTGAGTTGCGGCCTCGTATCGGGCTGACCTCCTCCTGGCTGAGCGTATTCCTGCGGGGAGCGGGATCCTCGATGTGGTGATCTCGGCAGCCTGGGCGGTGATAGGACGCTGGCGCGAGGAATACGACAGTGGCGACGAGGGACTGCCCGCGGCCTGCCTCTATTCCTTGTACGTGGAGCATCCGCGGATCGCACCTTCGGGACTCTCAGCGAGGGAGAACGCAAACGCGTGCAGATCGCCCGGGCGCTGATGACCGACCCGGAGCTGCTGCTCGACGAACCCGCCGGCGGGCTCGACCTGGCAGGGCCGCGAGGCACTCGTCGGCACCCTGACCAGCCTCTTCCAGGACCCCGCCCCTCGGCCAGCGTCCTGGTGACCCATCACGTCGAGGAGATCCCCGATGGGGGTCACCACCGCCTACTGCTCTCCGGGGACGGGTGATCGCCGCCGGGCCTTTGGAGGAAACGCTCACCGACGCCAACCTGAGTGCCAGCTTCGGCATGGATCTCGTGGTCGCACGCACCGCTGATGGTCGGTGGAGTGCCCGTTCCCGTCCCGCAGTCCCAAAGCTGAGGAAACAAACAGGGAAACGCGCGCAACACCCGCTCACCCTGGTGCCGGTTCTGTTGACGATAACCTTGGATGCGTTAAGCGACAGAGCAAAGGAGTTCCCATGGCAACACCGAACACCCGCACCGAATCCGACCTCGATGGGCACCATTGATGTGGGCCTCCGACCGGTACTGGGGTGCCCAGACCGAAAGGTCGCTTCACACCCTGACATCGGGCGCGAGACCGTGTGGGGTCGGCCGATGGTCAAGGCGCCTCGGCATCCTGAAGAAGTCCGCGGCGCTGGCGAACGCGGAGCTCGGGAGCTCTGCGCGATATCGCCGATCCCATCGCCAAGGCCGGCGACGAGGTTATCGAAGGCAAACTGGACGACCACTTCCCGCTGGTGGTGTTCCAGACCGGGTCCGGCACCCAGTCCAACATGAACGTCAACGAGGCTCATCTCCAACCGGGCCATCGAACTGGCTGGAGGCGAACTTGGCACCAAGGCCCCTGTCCACCCCAACGACCACGTCAACCGCGGCCAGTCGTCCAACGACACCTTCCCCACGGCCATGCACATCGCGGTGGTCAACGAGCTGGCGGCCATGTACCCGCGGGTCCGGAAACTTCGTGACACCCTGGACGCGAAGGCCAAGCAGTACGACGACGTGATCATGGTCGGGCGCACCCGACCTGCAGGACGCCACCCGATCCGCCTCAGCCAGGTGTTCTCCGGCTGCGTGGCCCAGATCGACTTCGCCCCTGAGGGCATCGAGTACGCCGATCTGCGTGCCCGTGAACTGGCGATCGGCGGCACCGCCGTCGGCACTGGCCTTAACGCCCATCCCAAGTTCGGGGCGCTCACCGCCGGAGAAGATCTCCGAGGAGACCGGCATCGAGTTCAAGCAGGCCGCCAACCTTTCGCGGCGCTGGGCGCCCACGACGCGCTGGTGCTGGTCTCCGGTGCGCTGCGGGTCCTGGGTGACGCCCTGATGAAGATCGCCAACGACGTGCGTTGGTACGCGTCCGGCTCGCAACGGCATCGGCGAGCTGCTCATCCCCGAGAACGAGCCCGGATCCTCCATCATGCCCGGCAAGGTGAACCCCACCCAGTGCGAGGCCACGACCATGGTGGCGACGAAGGTCTTCGGCAACGACGCCACCGTCGGTTTCGCGGGCTCCCAGGCAACTTCCAGCTCAACGTGTTCAAGCCGGTCATGGCCTGGTGCGTGCTCGAGTCCATCCAGCCGCTCTGGCGATGCCCTGTGTCTCCTCTCGACTCGAACCGTGCCTACGGCATTGAACCGAACACGGAACGGATCCAGGCCAACCTGGACACCAACCTGATGCAGGTCACTGCCCTCAACCGGCACATTGGCTGACGACAAAGCCTCGAAGATCGCAAAGAACGCCCATCACAAGGGCCTTCGCTTCGCGAGTCGGCTCTGGAACTCGGCTTCCGACCGACGAACAGTTCGATCCAGTGGGTTGTTCCCGCCGACATGACCCACCCGAGCGCCGCCGACGAGTGACCTCGGTCCCGGAATGCGCTGCTGGGCGGTAGGCCGCGATGGCCCCGCCCACAGCGTCGGTTTGGACTTCCGGGCGGGGAGCCTCGAGACCGAAGGCCCTAGTAGTAGTGCCCGCCGGTGGGGGGCGGTCAGCTCATGGGAGGCTGCAGTTCTCCATCGTTGCTGGGTCGTAAAACCCCAACACGGGCGGTCTCGATTGCGTCGTCGTGAAGCATCGCACAGCAGGCCTCGAGAAGGCGATCCTGCTAAGCCGGGGCCAACGTCGAAGGTCTCAACCTGTTGGGTGGTCGGATTCACACTGGGAGATGTGGAAGATACTCCCCTCGAACTCCCGGATCGTGGGGTTCAGGTAGGTGGGCCACTGCACAACATGCCCTCGTGCTGCTCCACCTGGTAGGGAACGTCCTGCTCGAGGGGATCTCCGTGATCTCCTCCCAGGAAAGGTCGGCCACACTCAGCGCGCTTCGGGTCTCATCCACAATAGGGACACATCCTGGTTCTCGAGGTTGGGTAGCACGAAATAAACAGTGTTACCGATGATCGTGGCATCACTGATGGAGTTGACCACGGGGAATCCCTAGAGGAGTTGATACGTCGATGCGGCTTTTTCGTTGTAGGTGCCGCTCTGTTCTTTGAGAATCAAGATTCTCAACGGTCCATAGAGACCATCGGAACTTTCGGAAAAATCTGACTTCCGTGGTCAACGCGAGTAAATTTTCGCCTGCGGCTCCCAAGGAGCCAGGTGCATCCCGACCGGTCTGGTATGTGGTGATCAAATCACCGGCTTGTGAATAGATCTCGAGCCAGGTGCGATCGCCGAGCGAGATGGGAGAGCACCACGTGATCGCTGACCTCGGCCACGCCGAAGGCGCCGGCCTCCTTGGTCTCGGTGGCTGTGTACCGAGCAGGTGGCGCGGTCGAGCCGGGAGATATTGGTCTGGTCGCGGATGGTGTTCCCGTTAGAGGCAAACCACTGGGAGGGTTGCTCGCCGGAGAACTCGGCTGCGGCGAAGACGCCCTGCACATCAGCCTTGATCGAAGCACGTTTTCCTTGCCGGTCCCACAACCCACGTGGGTGGGTGTGGCCTGCCCGAGGACCAGATCACAGACACCCGTGGGCGCAGTCCTCGGGTGGGTCTCTGGGAGGTGCAGGCGGTGGCGGCGGCGAGCACCGCAGCCACCACCAACCCGGCGAGGAGGCGTTTCATGGGCCCTCATCTTGTAGATCACGGCAGTTTTTGGAGTGTCAACCAGTTCCATGCGGGTGGATGGTTGCTCCGTATGCTTTTGGTGTTGAGGTCAACACCAGCGGTGTCGTTGAAGGCTGCCCATACCAGGTGTGCGCAGTAGAACTTGTCGCGGCGATTGGATGTTCCAGTACTGCAGGCTGTAGGGCTTGCCACCTGCCTTCTCGCCCAGTCGGCAGCAGCTCGGTCTTGGCTGCGGCTGGTGGCTCTAACCGCGACGCCACAGGCCTGGGTTTTGTCTCTGCACCAAGTGTTGGACATCAGCTTTCACTCCCATGCCACTGTTTCAATGGACCTTCTTGGGGTGTACACGATTCCAGCGTGACCGGTGGGGATGAGCCTGAGATTGCATCCGGGGGTCACCAAGATGACTCCCTTGCGTTCTGGGATAGGTGCCGATGTAGCCCCTTCCTCGTGCCTGTTCCTTTTCCGCCGCCGCTGCTGGACATGGGCTGGGATCCGCTAGGGCGATACTCGAGATTGGGAGTTTCCTTGTCTGGCCCCAGGAGTCCTTGTTCGGCATCTCTGTTGACCTTTTCGTTGATTCTGGCCCACTCCTCTCGGCCGGGTTGGTCTCAGCCACGGCAGGTGCCGTCAGCCCCCAAGCCAAGGCCAGTGACAGCGCTGTTAACCAGATCCTCTTCTTCATTACAGCCTCCTTCGGCCCGCAATGGATAAGTTGGGGTATTTTATCTGAAAAATCTGAGTATCAATTAATGGGCAAGGTTCAGGTGGGGTCGCTTTGTGGAAGTGTGCTCATGCCGGGGCATTGAGGTCACCCGTGTGTTCTCCAGCCCAGCGCTGGGCGATGAGTGAGCAGGACATCAACTGCAGCATGGAAGACCATGAGGGGAAGACGATGAGTCCCACCGGTTGACCTGCGAACAGCACCGTGGCCATCGGCACACCGGTGGCCAGGGATTTCTTGCGCCGCAGAAGACGATCGCCACCCGGTCGTTCCGGGGAAATCGGAGCCACCTTGCCACGTGAGTTGGTCAGCAGCAGCATGAACGCCAGGACGACCAGGGCATAGCACTGTCATGATGATGAACTCGCTGGCCCCAACCCGCACCCCGGTTATCCGGAAGTCGGAGAAGGCCCCGTAGACGACGAGACAGATCACCCTTGGTCCAGCCACTTGAGGTTTGTGCGGTTGCGTGCCATGAAATCCGCGGTCCAAGGACGTGAGAACTGCCCGAGGATGAAGGGCAGCAACAGCTGGACCATCACGGCGCCGAAGGAATCCAATCCGACGGGGCGGCGCCCGTGGTGGGCAGGGACCGCCATGACCAGCAGTGGGGTGATCACCACCCCGAGCAGGTTCTGAGGTGGTAGCGAGACGATCGCCCCGCGACATTGCCGCCGGCTGCGGACGTGAACGTGATCGACGACCGCACCGTCGAGGGCACCAAGGTCAGGAAGGCCAGGCCCAGGGCGAGTTGCGTGCCGTACCAGGGCAGGTGCAACAGCCCGATTCCGATGAGGGGAACAGCACGAAGGTGCAGGCCAAGATCGTGCCGTGGAGCCGCCAATGCTTCAAACCCGCCCAGGCCTCCGCTGAGGACAGACGCGCCCCGTAGCCCAGGAAGAGCGCAAAGATTGCCGCCTTCGTCACCCAGCCCAGCGTCGTGGCAGCTGCTCCCTCGACGGGAAGGAGGTAGCCGATCAGTGCTGAGAGCAGGATGTAGAGCAGGAACGGTCCTTCATCTTCGACCACACGAGAGGAGAGCCTCACAGTTCTTCCGTGAAGCCTTTCCGCAGGGAAGGTGAGCGGATCACGGTGGGGACGGTTTCCCGCGGGACCTTTTTCCTCCGAACCACAAAGCTCCTCCGGCGGCACTGGGAAGGAGGGCTGTCAGCCACATGAGCCACCACCAGGGCTGGGGCGCCGGATCACCGGTGGTCTCCCCCGAGGATTGAACGCGCCCATGCGACGAAGGCATCCCCGACGGGCAGCAGACCGGAAAGCGAAGGCCGTTCCCCGAGCCGGTCGGCAGCGGCATGCCGAGCAGGTCGGCTTCCCGGTCCAGGACCGTGGCGAGTTCGATGTCCCCGTGGCGACGGGCAGCTGCCAGTGTCACCGCGGAGGCGGCTCGCCGAGACCCCGCTGACGAGCGGTCCAGAACCACATCCCCGGGGGCGTCGACGCCGTGAGCGTGTTCCCGGATCCCCACCAGCCCCAGCGTCGGGGACAGGAAGACCTGTTTGTAGATCACCCACTCGCGGGCCGCCCGCCCGGGTCGATGTCGGCAGGAACACCTGGATGAGTGACTGCGATGCGCCGCGTGCCCGGGACTCCCCACGCTGGTGCACCAGCAGCCCGCTGCTCGGGTCCCGGTGCGCCTCCATTGCCTCGAACCAGCGCTTCGTGATGTCGGCTAGTCCGGGAACCTCGACGAGCTGACTGGCTCGGGCATCGGCGGCGAGCGCCACGACGACGTCGCAGGGCCACGCCGCGTCGGGGTAGGGACGATGGCAGGGGATTCTCATCCAGTGCGCCGCGATGGCCCGGGCCTCTGAGGAAACCTCGGTCAGATGCGTCGCATCCCCGGTCAAGGCGGCACGATCCACCAGCAGGAGCAGTCGCCACCCGTGGTAGAAGGTTCCATGTGGCAGCAGGTCGTTGGTGCCGAAACGACCAGCGACCATCGGGTTTCCGGTCTCGGCGATGGCTCGTCCAGGAGCGCGAGATGGCGTTGGGGATCGTGACCCGAACGGCCAGGTTCCCGGCCGCAAGGCCGGTCAACGCCCCAGGTGAAGAACCTCGCCCTCGAAACAGCGCGCTTGCATCTCGGATGCGGCCGATGGTGCCTTTCCGGCCAGCCAGGAGAGCTGGGAGGCGATCACATCCGGGCCGCGCAGCCCGGGTAGGTAGCGCGGCCCAGGTGAGCTCGGCGACAGCAAGGAGATCAGCGCCAGCGCCGATGCCAAGATCTTTCGCATCACGCCCTGAGGGTAGCTGGTCGGAGCGACGGATGCCCGTGGCCTCTCGAAGGCTCTGGAACAGCCGGTTTTCAGCCGCGAAACCGGGAATTCGCGGACCTTCCCGGTGTGGCAGTGGCTTTTGGTATCTAGAGTGATCAACAGAGAATGAACCATGGAATGATAGAATGAACTCATCCTCAGTCATGTTTTCGCCGCTGCGACAGCAGGGCCTTTGGGTGGTGGACATGTACAGGGTTGTTGGGAGAATCTGGCCATGATGTGGGTATTTTTTGATCGTCGTAATTGGTTTTGGTCTCGCTTTGGGCCGTGATGCCGCGCAAGATGTGGCGAATCACGCAAGGGTGGCAATACAAAAATCCCTGAGGCGAATGAACCTAGTGATGCCGCCTATGCAATGTGGCGCATAAGTTCTATCGTGGCGATCGTGGTGATTATAGTTGCGATGCTTACCTCATCTCCAATCAGAATATGACTTCTAAGCAAAGGGAGGGGTGAGCGAAGTAGGGCCGCGCAGGAAAGGGCAGGCAAGGAGAAGTATGAGGTTGAAGAGGTGCAGCTTTCAGTGTTCGCCATGCAAGCTCGCAAGGTCTTCGGGGTCCCTGGCAGCACTGCCGTAATCGGATACCCGCATGAGGGATTTTTGCGAAGAGGAGAACTGGAAGGAATCAGCACGGCCAGGCGCCAGCGGGATGGCTTCCTTTATGACAACGAACATCTCGAGCCTGGATTCTTAGGAATCTGAGGGGCACCTATGGCCTAGTAGGCAGAGAACTGCGCTGGCAGCCCGGAGGGAGCACTGACCTCGTGGCGCAACTACCATCTAGTTGGCTCTATAGATGTGAAATCATAGTATATGCGGTGACTGAAACGGAAGGCGAAATTCAATTGTCAATAAGTCCTCTCTGAGGGGAGTGCGAAAAGTTCGCGTCCAGGTTCTTGTTCAATAGCTTCACCAAATGTCACTTTTGCTGGACATAGATCTACAAAAACCTGTGGGGATCGAAGGGTTGTAGGGCCGGATGGTGCTGAAATTCCTCAGCTCAAAACATGAGGTTCGCCCATAGTCGTCATCACGGGTGCTCTGGGTAGGGGTGTCGCTGGTTGATATATCATCTGTGAATAAACTGCATGAGTGATCTTGCCTGTTTGCGTAACGCTCGAAACCCATAATTGCCCAAGGTCCATATTAAATTGGGTTGAGTGCTGCAGAGTCGTGATTTTGTCTGGGCAAGTACAGCGATACTTTCGACCACGCCTCGCCCGATGTCACGATGCTGTAGAAAAACTGGACCCGGCGGCGGGTGGGGCCGTCTGGCCTGTCAGTCCAGCCAGTTTCCCCGACATCCAGCAATGTAGTTTTCGAATCAGTCCTTCGCTGGCGCTCGTGCAAGCTCAAACAGTTTTCGGGAGAAGGGTAAGTTGGTTGAGTCGAACCATGGTCCCTCTGGGCGAGTAGCCCGTATCGAAACCATCGTGCAGGTTTCTGGGGATAAGGATTTTGTGTAATGCTCACCATCGGATGGGTGGTGTCTCGATCCGCCTGACACCATGGATGTTCGTCGTGATAGCGATCTCATCTAGGGCCTCGAGGTTTTAAATCACACGACCGCACCCATTACCCTCGCGGATATGCGCATCGAGATCGCTGACCCCGCCGACCCCCTGGTTGGGCGACTACGTCTCGTTGCGGGACTCGCAGCTCGACGCAGCTTGGAGGGGAGCGGGAATCTTCATCGCGGAGGCG
>BNJT01002846.1_pt1 | contig 148543 bp, 213 predicted proteins | sample 8540491 | NCBI WGS metagenome assembly BNJT01 (sample SAMD00202455, study PRJDB9452) | human saliva metagenome | host: Homo sapiens
CAGTTACGTATTGTTTACAACGTGAGACAGTAGCTATTATTTAGTGTGCTTCTCTTCGCCAGAGCACTTGGCACCCGGTGTTCTACCGTCGAGATGAGTAGTCTGGCTGTGTGGCGAGGGAACATAGCTGCCCTGGTTGGCTCCTTGATTTACTACGTCGTGCTCATTGTGGCTAATCTTTTCTGGCCGGGTTTTGTCCACGGTGGGATTTGGCACCTAGCTGGCTTCTATTGGTCTGACAGGTGCCTGGTGTTTTATGGCTAGCTGCCGTTTACGCTGTCTGGAAGTAACTCGCTGGCTCTGTCCAGTAATGCCAATGTTTTCAACTCTACCCTTCAAATAGTGAGTTGATTGTATTGGAGCTTCGTCAATCTCTGCTTCAATGCCAGTCAGCTGCCTTTTGGCTCGTAGAGTATGAGCGCCCTCGTGTTTGATAGTAACATCCATTGTGCGGCCTTCATTTGACCCGGTGGTGTAAGCAGTAGTTTCCCGGCGATAGCATCCCGGGCGACTGCCGTAGACGCTGGTCCATAGATGGTGGCGCTTGCTTCACATCTGTGCAGGCATCACCAGTGCATGGGTCGCTACGAGGCGCCACTGGTAGGATAATGCAAGACGGGTGCCATGCTCCTCTGCCGAGATAGCTGCAGTTAATGTGTGTGCTCCGCAAGCGACGTTACCTCCATATATGGCTCTTTGCCTGCTTCTAGTTCTTTATAGGTAACATGATGGAGTGGTTTACCATTTGTACTGGCTGGGGCAAGTGATTTTGCGTCGGCTGGGCCTGCGAGCTGCACGGTTGTCTGTTCCTTCGTTTGCTCTCATTACGTGGCGGCGCTGGTCATCAATTGAGTGCATCATACTGAGGAACAGTGAGGCGCCCGACGCAAAGATGATGCTACTGGCAATCAAGCGGGCGATAAGAGTCTTGCGCACACCTGGCGAGAGCTTCCCGCTTTCCTGGATAGCAATCATACCAAGCAGGATACCTGATAGCAAAAGTGTACTGCATGCGTGCAAAAGCACGAGAAGCATAACAACAAAACCATGATATTTAGCTGGTATACTTGAGAAAAATCTCACCATGAAATAGTGCTGCGCAGCAACACCAGCTGCCAAGGCTGTAATACCGATAAGTACGATGAGCGGCACGATAAATCCAAAAACCCGTAATATGACGATTCCGGGTAGTGTATTTGTTTGTATAAAGGCGCTCACGCGTGTAGATTGGTGCGGGCGAAGCGGTAGCCCTTTGAGAGCCAGGCGTTTGGCAGCACTTTGCAGTTGGCGGGATGATAACGGTGAGTAGAATGTACGCTTAACACAGACAGCCCAAGACTTGCAAAGATAGCTTAGAACCGCAAGAATACGCAGGAGAACAACAGGAATATTATACCGTGCGCAATACCAGCTAAAACACCAAATAGGACTGGACCGGTTGGTATCGCGCAGCAGTGTGCGATCGCTACCGGAATAGCGCATAAAGCGACGAGTTTATGCTACAAAAAGCCAAGTGGCTTTTGATATCTTGGCTGCGCCTTCGCTTGGCTTCTTCTGTCGATGCTGCTATAGAGCTGCACTTTGGGCTGCCAAGTTGCTGCACAATAATATCGGATATCTCGCTGAATGATGACACGGTCTTTAGTAATACCCTGCTCGTGCAGAATTTCAGCAATGCGCAGTTCGATTTCCATCATGTCATCTTCAGTGCGCCGCCGAGGGCTGCTTGTACGTCCTCGAGGTAGTCTGCCAGTTGGCGCCTGGCACCTCTGGCTCGACTCAATGGGCGGAGGTACGGGCAAGATGGATATTGGTAAATTCTTTCATAACGTCAGGTCTCCTTTTATAACTTAGCCAGAGCTTTGCTTAGAGCGGTAATGTATCAGATAGTAGTGCAGTACAACTTCATCCCCATATTCAGTGCGGTGATAGTACGCATTTACGTGGTGGTCCTTGTGCGCTCTCACGCCATTCGTGCACGAGAAGCCACATCGCGCAGCGAGGCGAGCCAGCAGCGGGTAGATAGTCTCTACTACCACCAGCTCGGCGTCCTTGAGCGCTGCGATAATTTCACGTGTAGTGCGGGCTGCTGCAAATCTTTAACACACAAAACGCCAAATATCCCTTTGCGAGCTGCACGGCGAGATTGTTGGCGTAAGTCTTGTAGCTGCTTGCACGCTGCTCCATGGTGCCCTGCTATGCAGCAGTAGCTCGTAAAGTCAAGTAAAATATGATGTAGTTAGTGATAGCTGCGCTAAACGCAGATAGAAAAGACCCCGTAGCAGTGCTACGGGGTCCCTGTAGCGCTAGGACTGACCACAGAGATCGTAGGGATCTCTTTGGCACGAACTCACTACGTAGCAGCGCACGAGGGACTGCTGGCGTAATGCGGTGCTTTATCAAAGAAGTAGACGATAATCTTGTTGCTAAGCACAATGTAGAGACAGATAGCCAGCGAACTCACGTATCGTCACAATGTTGCCCGATATGTGTCATCGTCACCCTATCGGGTGCGATGAGTCTGATGGGTCGCCTCGGTGTGACCCTTTCCCCTATAGGTAAGCCGACGAGAGGAGCCGGTAAAGGCATCCTTAGATACATCACAGCCAGTAGTGAACCTGCCCAATTGGGCGGGTTGTCTCACGAACACTATTTCTTGGCCATCATCGTCGTGTAAGACGAGCGATGACAGGGTCCGCAAAGGCGGCTTCGACTTTGTCCCTCAGCACCGTCATTGCAGCCGGATCATGATGAGCTGCCGCATAGTGAGTCTGCACTAGGCCTATAAGCGGTAAATAATACCACCATGGCTCTGGCGCTTGCCAAGCAGCTCGTCGTCTGGCGAGATTACATACTGAGACTGGTATCTTTACATCATACCGGCCAGTGATTGGGATTGGCGAGCAGAACATCTTTTGCCGCAGCATCCCTGCTGCCTGGAAATATATTTTCTTCCGATACAAACTGGTTCTTGTGCTGAGTTGACATGAAAATCACATCCTTTGTGCCTGTAAATGTACGACGCATACAGGGTCCACTCTGGATGAGCAAACCGACTAACCTGGGTGCGCCTCGAATCCTAGTGGATTCCGCTGTAAGTATATCATGTAATATATAGTTTGAAAAATAAAATATCACCCTGCCAGGCCGGCGAGGGTGATACTTGTCTGGGATAGAAGCTGGCGACGCACACCACCATAAAGGTGAGAGCGACAAGTGCACAGCCGGCTATGATCGATATGATAGCGGTCGTGCGATTGGGGTAGTAATCTACCGTCTGTACGTTGTCGTGCTGCGGCAGCTCAATTGATTTCTTGGCTGTCATAGCAAGTATACCCCATGTTTATAAAAAGAAACCCCAAGATATAAGGGGCATATTGTGCAAATTTGCGCAGGGCATGAGGAATCGAACCTCAATCTACGGTTTTGAGACCACTAGTCGCCGTTGTACCATGCCCCTAAAACAGTCCAATTATAAGTACGACATCAGGCGGCTGCCGTTTATTTTTCGTCGTTACGAACCCGCACCGTCGGCGGAATTTGCGCTCACTGGCAGGATCGGTGAAGCGGAACATTGGCTCGTAGGTGAACAACTTTGGTTCGCCTTCTGCCCTACGTCATCAAACGAAGTAATAGCACCGATGAGAAACTTATTCATGAGCTACCTCGGCCCGGCGTCATCTGGTCAGCACGCCATCGTAGAGTGGTTATCGCCCCACTTCTCTTCGACAAAGGGCGATTGGCTTGGCGAGTAGTGTTAAGCCGACAGAATAGCCTCGAATAATCTTGCGGAGCTCTGCGCGCGCCCTCGCTCTAGTGGTCTGACATGAATATCCACGGTAACGTGCACGCCGCGCGGTGTGACGCGCACCGCTGATATGTATTGATTGGTGCACCCAAATGACCGGTTAGGCTACGGATTTTGTTGAGCGCAGCGTGAAGCGTTCCACCACCGCACATCGTTCATCGCGCAGCTCTATGAAATCTCCCACATTAAACCACCCTTCGGCAATCATCAGTGTGCCTGCAGTAATATCACGCAGCACCGGAAGCAATAGCTTGTCCGGCAAATACCACAAAAAGGTTCCGGCTCTGATATGGCTAGGCCGCCGCTTGGTCATCTGCTGGTGACATATTGAAACCCACATAAATAGTAACATACGACTGCACGTAGCAGTGCAGTAAAGATACTCAGATAGGTTTCGATCTGGCGGCAGCGAATACGCCAGTCTTCATTGGTAGAGTTGCTTGTTCGACTTATGGGGCCACTTGTTCAGCGACAAAGATAACGCCAGCAGACAAGTATTTCCGCCGACAAAGTACGCGATGATGGCAAGGATGACAGACTAAGGACATTTTCAGAGAGTTGTCTTGCCGGCAAATGTTTTAACGTCGTTAATAATTGTTTCATTATATTCATGCGCGTGGTATTGTGAACGAAAAACAGGTGTCGAGGGCAAAACTACGACATTTTACCAGAATATAATACGGTTTTTGGCGATACCCGCCGGTGTTACACTACATAAGTAGTTTTTAGGTGGGAAAGAAGAGAATGAAGATTTTAATGCTCGGGAGCGCCTCGCCCCATTATAGCGGCGGCTAGGTGTTGCTCGCTATCAAATAGCATAGTGCACTTGCGCAAAGCGGAGGAGATTGACTATATTGTTCCGTTTTGCGTACGAGCAGGAGCAGGCACCGTTTATGCGGGTAATTTCTGCGACAAAATCCGCTTCTCCAACGGCTGACCGCATGGCTGAAAATGAGCGGTTATGCCACGTTTATGCTTCGCAGCAGCCAGGGGTAACGCGAGCAGACGGCTCCTTCTCGCGCTTCCCTTTACCTCGGGTCGACGGTGGCACCCGCGGCAGTTATTGAACCGCTCAGGCGTGGTGCCGCCACCAAGCCAGATACGCAGCCAAGTAGTGGTGAGCCAGTTTCACTAGCGCTATATGGAGCATACGGCCGATAGGTGCTATCACCTCGGCAGCATGGCCATGAAAAACATTACCGGCTCAGGGCGGCTTCGGCCGCAGTGCACAGTGCCTACAGCCAGGTGCGTCGCCTTCTTTGCGGCAGCCGCAACGGCATACACGCCTTTTGTCGCTGATTTTGCTCAGCAGCATAGCCATGATGGCTACGATATTATTTTATGCTCACGATCATTAACTTTTGAAGCAGCACAAGCGGCGCGCCGTTGGTTGCCGGTGGTAGCGGCGTTCACCAACGAATTTGATAGGCTGGCGGTAAACTGGTAATAAGCTTGCATACGATTGAAAAAAAATGGCTTGCGTGGTGCCAGCAAAGCATTATTGCGGTTAGCCAAAATACCAAGCAAATACCGGATGGAAATGATATCAATTACCAGCGCAGCGAATTATGTTATTCATAATGGTGTAGATGTGCGCACAGTATTACACCAGCATACGGAGAAGAGTGTAAACCCAGCCTAGCGTCGTCTCAGGCGGAGACTTCTGCCGCTGAAGGTTCTGTATCTTCTGCTACCCATGGCAAGGCCTGTAGCCTCAAAGAAGGTATGGCTACGCATCGGCCAGATTATGCATTGATCGGCGCCATTACCTTGCAGTGAGGCGGCCGGCTGGCAGCCGTCAACAGAATTGCGCGTACAATTCCCAGTTCAAGAGAACAAAGAAGTAGTGCAACAAACAACGCAGCCTGGTGGATTACTCAGAACTATGCTGGCGACGCATCCAGGGCAGAGGTTCACGGCCTTTTGCTCCCTTCAGGAACAGCGCCCAAGAGAATCTGCAATAGTCGCGCCTTCAGGTGGAGATGTCTTTGGTCGCCCCAACCTACCAAGGCAGTGGCTCGTCAGGTTCAAAAGCGGTGGCTGTACAACCGCGGATCACTAATAATCGTTCGAGCTCTTGGCCCAAGTTGTTCACCCGAACCACCACACACTGAGCCGCAGGTCACCCGCTCCGTGCCACAAAAAGGATGTATCCAGTGCGATTTTATCGCAAGAAGGTGTAAACCATCGTTGGCACAATACGCGCTTTACCCACAAAAAAGGGGTTGGTGTATTTAAGGAAGCAGCCAGTGAAGTACTGCAAAAACATTCAGTATTATTGCACTGGCAGGTGATGGCGAGCAAGAACTGCGGCTTGCAGTCGATGGCATTGCGCACCGGGTGCTATTCCCTGGCTTTGTACGGGATAGCCTGGCAAGAAACAAGCAGTTTGATATATTTGTAATGAGCTCTGTTAATGAACCATTTGGACTGACAGCATTAGAGGCCGTTCATTGGTAACCGCGCGACGATTATTGGTAAAGCAGTCTGGCACTGAAGTACTTACTGCTGCGCCACACGATTACCGGGACACTGGCCGATTAGCGGAGCTACTACTGAGTATATTGCTGATCCACAGCTACGCACAGGCCATAGCGCTAAAGCAGCAGTATACGTCATGCAATGGGGCCCGCTGCAAAGCAGTACTTGCAATTATTCGCAAACACTACCCAGTCAACGCCTTCGATTGTCATCAGTTAGACCGAGAGGAGCCGCGTATGAACCAAAAGCGTAAGTTTGTATATTCATTGCATTGTCCATGGGTGTCTGTATAGCATTGTTGATATCGGAGTTCGGCACCAGTGCTTGTGCGGATTGGCAAGCGGCTCTAGACGAGGGAAAGCTCATTTTCCTTGAGGCCGCTCACATGTATGCCCCACTATTTGCCGTGTTTGGACCAAGCATGTTGCAGCGCAACAACTTTTATATCGTCTTTCTCAGCAGCTTTTATGCCAACCAGTCTCTTATTGATAAAATCCGGGCGGCGTTGCGTCAGGACATGCGATTATAACCGCCGAAGCTGATGCTCATTCGCTTGCCTTCTTTGCGATCGCGCAGAATTTGTAATGCAGGTTGCCAAGCACGAGCAAGTGCATTGCTCAGTATTTCAACGCTCAGCCGCGAGTGTTTCCAGGTTGCAGAACTTGCGTATGATGTGATCAACTGGCTGCCTGGGCAGATGCAGCTGGCATGGTGTTATACCAGCGGATCAATACGGGCAGTAGATCCACGCTTTGCATCGACCGGCTCGCACCAGGCGGTGCGGCTTCGCGTGATCCCGCGTCAGCAGCCAATGGCGCACATCAGTGGGTTCTGCCAGTGGCGTATCTGGCATGGAGTTTGCGGCCCAGTATGCAAACTCATTTAACCTCGCAGCAGCAAGTGTATCGGCCTTTTTATTGATGCTATTTCTGCAGGAGACAGATAGTCAGCCAAATTGCGATTTTTAGCAGAGTTTTTGGCAGCTTGGCCGTTTATGGAAGGTATATACCCCACTTGATGCCGCCGAGCAATTTACGCCACGCGTGAGGAGGTGGCGAATCAAAACAAAGCATACGTTAGTAAGCGGCACTTACGCAGCTTGATTGGCAATGATTTCAGTGAAAGAGTTTTTGCATCAACTAAGGACATCAAGGCGCCTGTGCAAGATAGTGCAGCATCCAGCCACAGGAAGACTGGCGGCTTTCAATCGGTTGATATTGTAAAAAGCAATGGATGATGCCACGCACAATTCAGCGCCACCGCATGAGGCTTTTTCTGCGCAATGAATAGTTTGGTAAGATCGTACTACGCAGTCAACATGATAGCTCGCTACAAGAGACAGAACTATCAGGAGGTATAATGTTGGTTTTAGCAACAGCCAGTTACAGTAAAATTTTGATTCGAGGTGGTATAGAAGCACTGCACCCACGGACCTCGCACCTATCGGGGCGTAGATTGAAGATGAAACGCCTGTTTCACCTTTGGCATTTGTGCGCATAGATGGGGCTCTGTCGTGGTTAGATGATACTGAAAAAATTGAAATTGCAGCAGACTGTGCACGTCACCCCTTTGGCGGCTTTACGGTCATTGGTAACAAACAAAGATTGGCATTAGGCTTGAGGCACGGCACTGTAGTTAGCACCGGGCCGCTGCTGTATGGCAGCGTGCAGGTGGTCAATCGCCACCCGTCGAGCAGCTTGTACCGAGGCGTCACATTAGTTTTCGGCAGCCGCAGGCATATGTGCAGAAGAGATAATCCCGCCACGTACCAAAGCCAAGTCCGAACGTGCTGCCTCTGCTTTCCGCCTCGCCTTGCACCTGAGCTCACACGCTACCATAGCTGTTAGTATGGTTACCAGATTTGGCACAGTATCGAGTAAAACATACAGCAAGCTAGCTATATATCACTAGACATTCCTCGGCACAGTTCCAAGCATGTTGATGTGCTACTTTCAGGTACTACCGGCAACGTGCTAAAGATTCATAATCAGTTCAAAGCAGGTTTACTCATCACTATCAGGCTGTTGGTCAGGCTTGGTCAGAGGGTCGGTGCCAGTTGTCAAACCAGTCTGGGGTACAAGGACCGCCTTGCGTCGAATTTTTCTCGCCAATGCGATTTGCCGCGCGTTCACACTGTTTCCCGTCGGTGGCTGAGCAAACATCCGGTGACGGGTGACTACTATTATTCTATGCGCGCTACCGTATCGAGCGCGGCCATTGTTGCGACTCGGGTGACTATGCAGAGGTAGCGGATGGTCTACGCAACAGCCGCTAAGATTTACCATGTGGAGGAATATCTACAGACAAGTGACCTTTTTACCGATAGTACCCCTGCCAGTTACAGAGTACCAGCCGCAAAACCATGCGTATCACGAGCCGCTGCAGCCAGACAACAGTTGAATCCTTTCATATTCTTGTTTGCGCAGTTATCTAGGTAAATGCCAGCTAAAATCCAGCATTCGCCTGTTATATAAAAATTTTACAACCAGCTATGCGTTCACTTGGCGAATATTACGAGCAGTTTATGATTGACGGCCCATCGGAGCGAAGCGATGTCCTTCACGTATACACATATTGTTTATATGCATCTTGTCGTGCAGCTAGCGGCGGCTGAGCAGCAAAAGCAGCGAAGACACTGTCGCCTGAGCTCGCTGATGATATTGCGGCTACGCTAGAATGGATTATCAGCCAGTGGCACTTGCTGGCTGCGGTTTTGAGGCGGTGTATGAACAGAGTCTGATTTCATGCACTATTTACTTACGGTATACCGAGAAGACGCCTACTTCAAACAACAAGCTACTCATATTGAGATGCAATTTGACGAGTTATATCAGCAGTGGCGCAATCACCCAGAAGGTCGCCCAGTCGATAGCCGAGTTGCGCTGATTCATGCTTACTTGGTGCAATATTACGCCGAGCAGTCGGACCGTGCACTACTTACGTGGCACTTGCAGCGACCGGTCAGGCCGCAGTTAGAAACGACATGGCAGCGAGCAGAACTCCTAAGCACCCTGTTTGACATAGTTGTCTATCAAGTATTTATAGCAAGATTGGTTGCTATACCAAATTATCTATTATATAATAAGAATAGTTTTTAAGCTTTATTTTATTATGTCTATGCAGCATTGCGGATATTACCAGGAAGTTGTCACCGAAACAAATATCGGCTGAGCTGAAGCTGCAGAAAATGCTGCAAGCGTCGTCGGAATTAGGCTGACCTATTACGCTTGTGTTGATTACACCGATAGTGCAACATTGGTGCGCGGTATGGCAACGCACCAATCAAAAAGATAGCCACCACTGTTTTGGTCTATAGCGGGGTAATGAGGTGTCTTTGTGCCGCCAGGCTACCTGGCAGGCCCCTGAGGCAGCACTCGCCAACAGCAGTGGTTTATTGTGCAGGTTGATACGAAAGCAGGTTATCCACCACCATATTTTTTTTGCACCGATCTGGGCACCGCGGGGATGTATGGTACCGCGCATTAGACGGTAAGTCGATGCAACCACTTTCACTTGGGATGTATTATGATACCCTGCACCGCTTGAATAGTCGTTATACCGTGTATGGGTCACCAGCTCACAGCAACTTATCGATCTTGTCAGGCCGGATATTTCATGGTGCTGGCTCACATTATTATCCTTGCTGCATCGAATACGATCGCAAACCACTATCATCAGCTGATTATGCCAAATCACCAAAGAGTCACTGGTGACGATGGTTAAAAATGCCGTCTGGCTAGCACTAATGACAGATGCTCAATACTAGGCGGTGCAAGGAGCGCAATACACCAGTCCCGCACAATAAAAATGCCTAAAATTCTATTGACCAAATAGTATATCTCACTAATACTAGCTATACCGGATTGGTTTGTTGTGCTGACGAACAGGTTGGTTAGAGCAGCTGTTTTGTAAACAGCAGGTCCTGTCTGAGTCCCTGAATCGGCTCCATTTTATATACGCTGGAATCGTAGTGGCAATCACAGGAGATCAAAATCTCCTGCCGTATGGCTTGCAGGTTCGAGTCCTACTTCCAGCACCAGGATATCACCCGGCAGTAATTGCCATGGCTATAGTAAATAATATAGCAACCATATATTTAACCAAAAGTTCTGCCACAAGTATTACTTTAATAGGCGCATAGTGGTACGCAGAGGAGGCTATCATTCCTATATTGCAAACAAATCATTCAATGATCTGCTTACCGTTGCGCGTAAAGATTTGATCGCGTAGCACGGTATGATAACCGATTATTCACGACAGTTTTATAATAATAACCTCGTGCGTATTTTGGCAAAGCAGTGCAGCACTCCAGAACTCTGGGTGTCGGTATTCACGATAGCACGAAGGAGCCCAGTTATTTGCCATCGACATGGAGCCGTGGAATTGCTGCAGCTGGCATCTCCTTGACCGCTATTTGGCGTCCAGTCTGTCGTGCCTCAGCCTCTGTCATACCAATGCGGGCGTATGGAGTTTGCATAAAGACTACGGTGACGAGTGGCGACCCCGCGTGTGTAGTTACCATCTCCTAATAGTTGCCGCGAAGAATACGAAAATCATCGAGATAAGTAAGTAAATTGTGGAGCACCGGTAACATCGCCCATTGCATAAATACCGGTGCTGAAGTTTCTAGCTTATCGTTTACGATAATAGCGCCTGTTTCAGATATATCCACACCAGCCGCCGCAAGATTCAGCCCATCGGTAAATGGACGTCGGCCGGTGGCTACAAGAACGGCGTCAAACTCTGTTGTTTCTGCATGGTTAGTAACGGCAACCCCAGCGTCTGTATCGCTAACTTGAGTAATGTTGCACCATGGACGACTGCACGTTCTGGTCAACGATAGCTGACTCGACAGCTGCGGCCATAGAAGGATCCTCGCTTGCTGCAAGCCTATCACCGCATTAAAGATTGTCACCTTGGTGCTGTTGCAAAGGTAGAGCAAACCTGCTCGATAAAGCCACTTCCGGGCCAACAGCAAGCTGTTTTGGCTGTTGCTGGGCGAGTAGCATTGCGCTTGTAAAGGCACGGGTGTTGATTCCAGACCTGAATAGTTGGATTGCCGGAGTCGCCCGGTGTTGATGAATATTTGTCGCTTGTTAGTAGAAGTGTCTCATCGCCAGCAGTAACGCGCACCGTACGGCTATTCAAATGTAGCTTGCTACCATCAATGACAGTAACTCCAGGGTTGCTCAGCATGTGGTAGTTCTTAGTGTTTAATCGACAACGACTTCTGGCCCTCTCGCCTTTGCATTGCGTCGTCAAAGAAAGCTCGCGCCGCGCTGCTCGCTAGTGTTTTGGTTGGGATGCAGGCGATATTACCAGGTTCCACCATACATCCTTTTGATTTTTCAATCAGTGCTACTCGTTTGTTTGCTTGCGAGCGCTCCAGCGAGTGTCTTCCTGCTTTTCTGAAGCCACACAATTGCGTCAAATAATGTTTCTTGTTTCATGCAATTATTATATCAAATATGGATAATATAGCGATACAACAGGCAGAAAACGCCGTGCTATTGCGGCGGATATTGCTTTAGTTTTTGCGAGCCTTTACTGTTGCGCAGCCAAGGTTCTTCTTGGTTTCTACGTACACGCATGCTTATGCACTGGGCTCACACTTATGAAGCTCAAGCTCTCAGAGTGTTTTGCGTATTCTTCTTCTTGGTGTAGTAGGTGCGATGACCGCTTAGCTCACACTCACGAGGCCAACTAGCTTACGTTTAGTATTCTTTGCCATATACCTTTTATCCTAATATTTATTAATAATCCTCTTAATCTTCAGGTATTATAAGCAGAAGCGTCACCTGCTAGCAAGTAGCTCACCGTCAAGTGCGTTTGCCCAGAGTAACGTCTGCTACAATAGGCTTATTAGTCCGCCGATAGCTCAGTCGGTAGAGCACTTCCACAGGTGAAGGGCCCCGGGTTCAAGTCCCGATCGTGGCTCCATGTAGCATAAACACTCTACGCATACTGCGTAGGTTTTATTTTACCAATAAAAATACCTCACTATGCTATGAGGTGCAAGATATATATGTAAGGAGTAAGTATTGTTGAGATACTGGACGCACAAACATGTAATCTTGTATGGTACTTCGCACGGTAATACTGTGTGATATACTGATACCTATATGAAACGGGCACGTGGTAAATCACATTGTGCGGTAAATTTCGCACTCGAAACTATTGGCGATTCGTGGTCGCTGCTAATTGTGTGATATTGTATTTTGATGGGAAGTACACCTTTACCGAATTTTTTAACTTCAACTGAAAAATTTAGCAATATTTTAACTGACCGATTAGCTCAATTGAGCAAGATGGTATCAGTTCAAGTCTAACAGCGTCTGACCGTAGAGTCGTATACTATACATTAACCCAAAAAGGTATTGATCTATTGCCTGTTCTCTTGGCTTTAGCTGCTTGGGGTTTTCGGCATGATCCGCTTACAAATGCTTCACCAGAGTTTGTAACAGCTTATTTTCATGATCCAACCGCAGTTACTGCTGCTGTTCAGGCTGTAGTGGCATCTGTGAGGCTGTTTTCAGTAATGGTATGGTACCCTAGTGTGATTAAACAACTATATACTGCAGCAACAACGAGGCAACACCCTCTTATGTAGAGGTGGGGGTTTGTCTTACGCAATAGTGTGATTACACTACTTCTGGCAGAAGCGTTGTACAGCGTACATAGTGCCATCTTTTTGAGACCGCATACCAAAACCGGTGTGGGTGTACTTGCGTTCTTCAGTGTTTCGTGGTGACTTAGAGTCATCCACATTTGCATCATGCGCCGACTTGGAGATAGCTTTATTGATCTTTTAATCTTCAATGTTTTCTGCTCCACGAGCGGCACTCAGGGTTGTCTTTATGGGAGTTTATTCACACCATTTTCGTTGTACCAGATCGTCTGCGGCTGCGCAATCTTTTGGCCAGCCATGCCTTCTGCTTTGCATGGCACTGCTGACGATCAGGGTCAACTCTGCAATGCTCCAGCGCTACAATTTATGCGTTCCTCGTTACCAAGTTGCAAGAGCCTGCTTTTACCCCGGTTACCAGATTTGTCTGGTGTACTTGAAGCGTTTTGGTTAGAGTTTGAAGGCTGCCGCTGTTGTCAGTTTCTCTTCCTTCTTCTGCCTGGCTGTTGCACTTGCTGTACCTGATGGCTCTCGCTAGGTTCTGTCTTGTGTTGCTGTTGTACCCCCAACCACGCACTAGACCAATCAGTAGTGTTACTGGTAATGATAGTGATGGTTCGTTGCATATGTCCTCCCTATAATGGTTAGTTTTCATGTGGTGATACGAGTTCAGGAACGGTCACACCATTTGTGGTAAGAGTGGTCGATCAGCGTACCACGCGAACGAATAGTGTTGTGCGAGGTTTGACATTATGCTGTATGTGCAGCTCGTGACGCCTGCGCTGAGCAATTTGCTCTGGCGTAGGTGCACGCATAATGGTTGACGCTCGCAATTGTTTGGCGAGGTCAACTTCGCTAAGTTTATCGTACGCTTCAGCTAGGAAAATGTAGCACCTGAGGCGAGCGTGCCGGTCGATTTTGGCAGCCTTCATGCCTCGCCGACAGCTTGCTTCTGCTTGCCGCGTTTTTCCTGTACTTAGCATAGGCAATATATCGCGCTGGAATACTATCATCCATTTGAATTGCTTGTTTGAAAGCAAGCGCAGCCTTGTCGTAGTCGCCAGTTTCATAATGAATAAGGCCGACATTGTGAAGGCTAGAAAGGCTGGTTTCAAAACTTTGGCGATTTCGAACACCCGCAACAGCATCCTTGTAGGCCTGCTGCTCGCATATAAAATACCCAAGCGGTTATAGGCGGTAGCATTGCGTTCGTCGACACGCAAAAATCGTCAGAAGCGCTTTTTCTGGCACGCAAATATTTTTGTCGTGCAACGCATCTTGTGCGATAATCCACAGTTTATCCATTTTTCAGATATCGCACCAGGAACACCTGGTTGCCAAGCGGCGGGTGTCGCGACAATGCCCATGCACCTATTCCCACCAGAATAATAAAGCCAAACAACTATTATACCACACCTTGTAGAAGAGCAAGCCGTAGATTCCTGCTTATTTCCAGGGTGATACATGGCCTTACTTAAGCGTGTACCATCTGGGGAAACCGCTCAGGCTGGTCTTTGCAAGTGATGTTAAAAGAGCATCAGATAATAAGGAGCTGCCTGTCCTCCGATCTAGTTTGGCATAGCGTTGCACACAGGCCATCTGCTCGTGAGTAGCGTACCGCTAATAAGCAGCTTGGCATCTTGCGCATAATGACGCTGCTTTGGCATAGCTGGTCATCGGTGAGCAGTTTATCGCCTACAGCATTGCCACGAGATAGTAGATGGGCTGTTACGTTTTACCCTTGTCGGTGACAGGCGCCTGTTAAGCACGGTTTGTATTTCTTCATGGGTAAGCGGTAGACAGCCGCAATCGCTGCAATCGCGAAAGCATAGCGTTGGCAGTAGGCTCGCTGTATGTTTGGCGGTAAGCAGAAATAAGTATTGCAGGAGGCTCCTCGCTTTTAAGAAAGCATTTTGCAGAAATTGTCATAGCCTCACTACCGTGTATGTGCGCACAATGCGCGGGCGCATAGCCGCGTCTGAAGCCGTACAGTCAACTCACGAATATTTGCTACCGATATGTGTGGATTGTGCAGCGCTATCACTAGTGGAAACAGGAGCCAGCGGCACCACTTCAAAAGCCTACTTTGATGATGGTATGGGCGACTTGATCAGGATAGTCCACCACTATCAACAAGCATGGCTTGTGGCAGTGATGCTTTGCAAGCAGGCTCAACATATATACTTGAAAACGTAGCGGCGTTCATTAGTGTGAGTAATTAGCTTCAATGCAGTGATTGCTGACGTATCTTGGACGTAGGTAAAAATTCATCTGGCAAAGGAGACTGATTATCACCTCCGCCCTGCATGTTGCGCTGCGTTGCAGCGCGTGGAGCATCAGTCGATCCGAATGGTTCCCGTTCCATAGACAGGGTCGCCTACAATTGGTGTACCGCTGGTATGCTAGTGAACGCGCAACTGGTGTGTGCGGTCGTTTTTGGAACACAGTACAGTGCTATAGCCGTTGCGTGTTGGAGATAACGCAGCGTGTGTTTGTGCTGATTTCTCCGCGACTATCAGCCCGGAATGTACTTGGTTTTTAGGTTGCGCGCAATAGGTACATCGATAATGGCCTCGGGTTGTGGCAATACCCTGCACGACAGCTACATATATGGTACGCGTCTGCTCGCGAATTGGCGCTGCAACTCAGCTACCGCCTTTGGTGCGCCCGCCGACACAACTCCAGAGGTTGCTCGGTCAGGCGATGCACAATACCAGTGGTCGCCACGATCATCCGACAAATATGTGTTTCAGTAACTTTAACGGTGTATTCTGGCACGCCACCTTGGCGTGCGCGTTAGCATGCTCCAGGTTTAGACACAGCCATAATTTGCTGGTCGCTGTATAACACCGGTAGCGCAACTTTTCTTTGCGCAGACTCTGGCATTGGTGATCACGATAGTGGTTTGCGGATGAACCTCGGTGGTGAGGTGCGTAATCACAGAGCCACGCATTCGCACGTGACCAGCTTTTGATGTGCTTTTGCCAGTTACTACGTGAAAGCTCTGGGTGACGTTGAGAAACTAGTATATCGAGGCGCATAGTGGTTGGGGCCGCTTATAGAGATATACTTTTCCTTTGTAGCGGCATACCATACGCGGTAAAATCTGTTTCTTTAGGGTTCCAACATGATCCAGATTGTTCACTGCATGCTGCTGCAACGCTAGGGCTAGCCGTTGACTCGTTATCTTCAATTTCATCATCATGAATGATGTAGTAATGATTTTTCTGATAGACAAACGCTACGATAGTGCTGGCGATCAGCTGGGTGCACGACTTGTACGTAGCTATCGCTTCGTTGGCCTGTTTGATCAGTCGCCGTTTCAAACAAACGCAAAATAGTGACAATATCCCTATCGTATACTTTATCATGCTCGTAGCCCGCTTTCTGACGCGAAGTAGGGTGTCCGCTACAGGTCGTACAGCTTCTTCCGAGGTTGTGAGCGCTGTTTCATTGTCTTGTCATCGCAACTAGCGCGCCACGCTGCTGGAATTACCGAAAAATGTGGCGAAAGGACAGCATCCGCAACGACGCGTTTAAAGTCACCAGCGTTGTTGCCCCGTACCCTTGGGTAGCTACGTCAGCCAGAGGTTGCTGACGAATGATGCTTAATAGCTCGGGCAGGTTACTAATACCCGGCTGCTGCATTGGTCGTAGGCGATATTCTAGGCTATCAGTTGTCGCCGACATAATTTTCTTATGGGTGGCCATGAATCGCTCAAGAAAATAACGCCCTTGCCCGACTCATCCGATTTACTCATTTTTTAGTAGGATGCTGCAACCATGATGCGCAGGCCCCTTTGACGTCCAAAGAAGGCAGCATGCTGCTTGCAGAACAGGCTTTGGCACCTGCAAAATAGTACCGAATTTTTTATTAATCCTTTTCTGCCATATCGCGCGCAAATTCTAGGTGTGGGTTTGTCATCGCCCAGGCACATAACTTGCGTTATAGAGCAAAATATCACTAGCCATTAACACGGATAATTAAACGGTCCGACTGTTACGCTGGTCACCGCCCTGGTGAGGTGGATTTATCAGCTTAAACCGTGTCGTGCGGCTCCTCTCGCCAAACCCTGTAAAAAGCGGTCTAAAATCCAGGTGAGCTCGCTGTGCGCAGGAATATAACTTTGACGATACAGATGCACGTTTGGGTGTGAAGAAACCGGGAGGCCGACGGCTATTATAAAATACGTGCGTATGCATGATTTGCTTTTGTAGTTCAGTGTGATCCGATCGGCGTCGTAAAGCTATGCAAGTCGGGGGATGAACATATTAATAGTAAAATCATCAGCCCGCTGCTGCGCCATATACGCACGCGTGAGATGGCGCCAAAACAGTTACAGTGTTAGCGTTATTTGCGCGCACCCTGTCAGAGTGTTGGCTGCCATGCTCATGTAGTTTGTTGCCATCAGGTGACGCCACGGGCGCGATAACGATTGCCTTCGGGATAGATATATATTATTTACTGGCGGCTGCGTATTGGTTTAATTTCTTGTACAGTGCGCGGGCGTAGTGTATCTGTGCTGCCAATGCCGTGCTGGGCGTACACCTCCTCGAAAACCGTGACTGAGGATTAGCCGTCGCGACATCTCGCAAATACTGTCGAAGATGACAACTGCGATGATACCGCGCATGAATAAGTGTGTACCAGGTAAATGTAAGCCACAAAGATCGCGCGTGGCGGTTTGATTAATAATACTACCGCGAAGAGAGGCAATAAAAGGAATTAAATACGTGTCAAGTCAATACTGAACTCTTGCAAGCAGCGAGCTTGAGCGGACCTCTGCGTGCGTACTGAGACGAGGTTTATCTGGGTTGTCGATTGATATGTGTATATCGCTAATGAGCCGCTTCTCTTGAGTGGCTGCCCTGCTCTTTTGCCGAGGTTGGTGTCTTTTGCCTCGGTGGGCAACCGAGTTTCTCCTTGTGGGTATAGTGGAGGGCCACAGAGCACCATGGCTCGGCGCATAGAGTGGCTCTGCCGTTTTGCTGGAGTTCAGTTGCAGCCAGTGTCTCGCATTGACGTCCACCATCATGCGATTTTTCGCGTAGCACCTTTGCGGAATAGTGTCGCAGCAACAGCTCGAGCCTCGCACAGCGACGTTATACTCGCCCGACGCTGCTGGCGCTGGACTTTGCCTATGGCCGAGCACCGTCTGGTGATATAACACGATACGATTTCGGCGGTCGACGCGCACAATGGGCACGTATTGTCAGTATTATCACCAATTCCATGCAGAAGCGCACGATGGTCGTAGCTGACTTTATTTTTAGTAGTCGGCTCCTCGATATGTGTGCGTGAAGCGGATACGGAAACCGTAAAAGGTGTGCCGCTGCGGCTTAGGGAGCTACGTATCAGCATGAGAGACCTGGTGAGACATAATAACTTAATTATACCTATACGTTTTACATACAAAGCAGCGCACTACTGCGGGGCCTGCGTAACAACAAGTGATGACGCCTTTAACGCTTTGAGCTGCTCGCGCTACGCGCTGAGCGAAGTCCGTATATCTTACGCTCTTTCTCGCGTGGGTCGCGTGAAAAGAAGGTCTGCCTTCTACAGAGCGTCGTAGATCGCTGTGTCCAACGGTCGACGCCTTAACAGCACCGAAATGCTTTAATGGCATCTACGCAATGGCCAGACGCAGACCACCACCGGCTACACGTACGGTAATATCAAAATCTTTTGTTTACCAGCGAGTGTCGGTGGATCAAGTGCTTCTGAAAAGCAACGTTTGCTGCCACAGAGGGTAGTCTAGTGCGGGCTTGATGTCGTTACATGATCGGCTCACCCTGCTGCCGCGTATAGGCAGAGCACGGGCAGTCGCGCTTTTGCGTCGACCAAGACCATAAAGTAGAGATCTTCTCTGCCATAATTATCGTACCTCCAACTTTCTCACTGGGTTTTGTGCCATACATGAGCATGTTCACTTCCAGCGAAAACGCTGCAAAAACGCTTCGTGCGCTCAGCCTGTAGTTTATTCTCTGTGCTACGCCGCGATACTGCATTCTCATCAATGCGCTCTGCTTCTCGCGAACTTCTTCATAGGCGTGCATCTTTGATCCCACCAGGAATCCAGTGTGATGGTAGTATGTCTTTGCAGTCTCTTTATTGCCAGTTACCACAGCTTTGCGCATTGATTACAATAACGTAGTCACCACCATCAGTGTGTGTGGGGTGTAGCTTGGCCTTCTACTTACCAGTGGTGGGTTGCGATTTGCGCTGCAACGCGGCGCGAGAGGTGCTTCTGCAGCATCACGAGAATCCAACGACGCTGTATACTTCAGTCGGTGTGAAAAAGTTTTCGTATGCACCTCTCCCTCTTTAGCTGGCGCCGGAGGATATCATCAACAAACTCAGCTACACGCACAGCTCAGCTGTGCGCCGTCACCGACGCGCGCAGTCGGGTTCGGCTCAACACGTACGTGTCCGCTGCTTGGTGCGGTGAGCGAGCTGCGCAATCCGTCGCAAGCTTAAATGACTGCGGCTGTGTTGATAGTTTGGCGATTAGGTGCGGCGGCGGTCGCTGACGGAGTCGCCTCGCTTTAGTGATTGCTTTTCAGTATGTAGCGCTTCGGTTCGCGCTTTTTGGCACGTTGTCTCATACGACAAACAAACCTGCTCTACCAGGGCTGGCAGCGGACCCTTCATCAGAGCACGGCGCCGATCGCGTTTCGCGGCCGAACTTGCGCCCTTTATGTCCATGTCGGTGCATCGATTATAGCTCCAGTTCTGCTAGTTTATCTTTAACTTCGTCAAGGGCAACTGACCCAAAGTCCTAGCTCGCGAGCGATCTTGCTCTCGTCCCAGAGTTACGAGATCATACACAGTCGAGTGTCGCGTTGTTAATTAGCGCATTAGCGGTACGCGATGATAGATCGAGGTCTTCAATTGGTGTGTTAAGCCTCGCTCTCGTCATCTCTGCTGCTGCATGCACAGCATGCTGGCGCAGCTTCAACGCGCGTACTTCCAGCAGAAGTGCTTCATACTGGTTGACCAGAATTGCTGCAGCCTCTTCGAATGCATCTTTTACGGCGACATTGGTGCCGTCAGTATCAACAGTAGCGTTAGCTTGTCGAGGTTAGTCTCTTGTCCAACGCGGGTACCACCAACCCTAGTAGCGCACACGAAGTACTGGGCTAAAGACTGCGTCTGCAGCGTCATCATATCGCTGTGGAGGCGGTCCACTGTTGAATCCTCAATAGTGAGATAACCGCGGCCGGCTTCAGCGACAAAAGTCGATAACAACCGAGCAAAGTCTGGTCATCAACGCAGTTGCAATAATCCTGCTCTGGGTTAACAATCTCAACATCGGCAGTTGTCTGAGTCCTCCACCAGCCAAGATTGGGCCGCTACCACTATGCTTTTCAAGGCGCAGTTCAACGCAGGCTCATCTGCTATTACGCGCATGCAGATATTCTTGATGTTGAGCATGACATCCCCAACATCTTCTTTTAATACCTTCAGTTGCCGCGTAAATTCGCCGGGTCGCCCCCGAATGCGGCGAAGGCAACACTGCCCCACCGCGAACATCGCACTAGATAGAAGTACGCGGCGTAGACTGTTTCTAATGTTACCGTAGCCTGCTTTTGCAATGGCTCGATAGTAAGGTTGCGCTTTCGTTAGCGGTGCTTTTCGACGCTGGCAGCGTCGGATTATAAATCGCTTTTGACATAACGGTTTTGTTGCTCCCTTGTCCTATCGTGAGTAGTACTCGACGATCAGCTGTTCGTTGATATTTGCCTCAGCTTCTTCACGTTTTGGTAACCCAACGATTTCAATCTTCAGGGTTTTAATCGTCTCCTTGAGCCAGCTTAGTGGAGCTTGCTCGGTGTTGCCATGAATGTCGTTGATAGCTGCAAAATATGCAGACTTGGTGCTCTTTGGGCGAACAGTCAGTACGTCTACCAACTTTCGGGCGAATTAGCGAAAGGTGTCGACGCGACGACCGTTGAGCTCAAAGTGACCGTGGCTCACGAGCTGACGTGCAGCGGCGGCTAGTTGCGAAAACCAGCGCGGTATACCGCGTTGTCAATGCGGCGCTCAAGAAGCTGCACGAACAGCTCACCAGGTAGCACACCGGTGACCACTTGCGCGGTTAGCCTCGTTCATCAAACGAGCAAACTGCTTTTTCAACAAGACCATAAATGCGGCGAAACTCTTTCTGCTTTCGCGAAGCTGCGTTTGCGCATAGAGGCTTGGCTTGCCCTGGCGGCTAGTATGCGTGCTGACCAGAATACCAGTCTTGTGCGCAAGTACCTTGTTCGCTTTAGGGTGAAGAGCATATCCTTCACGACGGCTCTGCTTTACAATCGGAGATGTATCCGTGCCATAACTTAAGCCTGCTGTTTTGCGTGGCGCACACCACCGTGTGGTACGCCAGTCACATCTTTATTACTTTCACTGAGATATTGAACGCACCCACTGCACGAATTTGGCAGCTTCACGTCCGAGTCCAACACCTTAACAAAAACGTCTACAGACTTAAGGCCATACAGGGCAGTAACCTGCTCTGCTGCTTTTTCTGCAGCAACCTGAGATGCATATGCCGTGCCTTTTTTACCACCACGGAATCCACATGAACCAGCACTTGCTGCTGCGAGCGCGTTACCCTTCTTGTCTGTAAAGGTACGATTGTGTTGTTAAATGTTGCTTGTACATGCATCTGACCAGCGGAGAACCGATCGACGCTGCTTTTTCGACTAGAAGTTCTTATTATCTGCCATTGTCTATCCTTTTCTTCCTACTTTACGTCTTTGATGCTGCTCTTTGGTTGAGTACTCAACCGAAATAGCGCGGCCCTTACGAGTTCGTGCGTTCGTACGAGTACGCTGTCCTTTAGTTGGCAATCCTGCCTTGTGGCGAAGCCCGCGGTAGGCGTTTACATCCTTCAAACGCTTGATATTATTAGTCACCAAGCGCTGGAGATCACCTACGGTGTAGTTCGCGTCAATAATTTCGCGAATTTTCTGTTCTTCAGCCTCGGTGAGATCTTTTCACCCGGATGGTCGGCTCAACGTTACCGCCGCAAGGATGTCTCGAGCAAACTCGGACCGATACCATAAATGTAGTAGTGCGATCTGAACTTGCTTCTGATGGGATAACCACCCCAGCAATTCGACATACTTAACCCTGCCTTTTGCTTATTCTTAGGTTTTTCTTATTGATGACACGTAAAGCGACCTTTGCGGCGCACTAGCTGATCATCGGACTGATTTTTGACACTCGCACGAACTTTCGCGAGCGATAAAAACTCCTTCTCCCTTAAAATTAATCTTTTAAGAGCGGAAGGTGATTCGACCCTTTGTAGATCGTGGGGTCATCTCAACTTCCACCCTGTCGCCTGAACTAGACGGATATAATGCTTACGCATCTTGCCGCATATGGGCTATAATACTATGGCCGTTCTCCGTTCAATCCTTAAACTGAGCATTTGTAATGCTTCCACCACCTTTCCCAGTCATTTTGATCACTTCCTTTTGTCCAGCCATATGTTACAGTTCTCCATTATACCTTATTATCTCTCTATTCACAAAGCAGTTTTGTTTGTGATACCTTCACTAGTATACCTGGTTACTAAAAATATAGACTATTACAGACACCAAACTCTTAAGAACATATCTAAGGGGATACGATGCACCAGGTGGGAGCTATTTGTAGTCGTCGTATGTCACCATAAGCGCACTGACTATTGAGCTGACGCAATGATTCAAGCGCAACGGTTACCAATGCAGACAACCCTGTTCCACCGATACTGAGGTTCGCATTTTGGATACCACGCCAGATGATACAGAATGTAATTCCAATAAAATGGCATAAGTGAGATGAATCCAGAGCTAACGCACCAAATAGCGTAAGACGATTAACAGTCTTGGTTAGGAATTGCTCAGTTGCTGGCCAGGGCGAACACCTTCAACAAAAGCCACCCTGTTTTTGTAGACTTCTCGGTAAACCTCACCAGCGTTGAAAGCAACAACACTTGTATAGAAGAAGGTCAAACAGCACTACCAACACAAAGTACATAGCTGGGTAGAAAAAGCCTGCGCAGTCTGTCCGGTAAATTCACCAGGGTTTGGTGATTGGAACCAAGTGATAAGAATAATAGCAAATTCGGTAAGGTTTTTGGGTTACTGCTTACGCAGCATCAACTGGCCGACAAAAGCTGGCAAACCCATGATAGCGACAGCGAAGATAACTGGGATAACGCCAGCGGTAATTAGCTTAATAGGCAAGATACCTTTAACGCCGCCATGGCTGCTATTGCCACGCACACGCTTGGCATAATTATCAACAATAACTCGCTGAGCTTCATTAATTTTAACTAGAATGTACAGCGAAGCTTAGTCCTAGAATTGCGATCGCGAGGGCTACCCATGGCGCAGTTGGGTTAACTGGGCAATGTAAACCAACCGAAAACATTAAGGTACCTAGAAGTATCAAACAGCGATCCGGTGATCATACCAAACATAGCTGGACCTGGCTAATAGTCGGCAAAAATCAAGATACTCAGACCATTACCGATTCCTGTGGGTGATAAGCTCACCAAAACCACATCAGTAGCACCGAACCTCGTAGTCATCGCAGTAACCGCAACAATCCATTGGAACAGACTAGTATCACTAAGGTTGTGCAGGCACTGAAGCACCGACTGTTGCAACAGGAAGATAAATGCGATCGACCGAATAACGGCAAGTGGTACCGACAAAATACGTCCACTGCTGAATCTTGCGGCGCCTGATTCACCATCTTTATGAATCTCCTCAAGACGTGGGTGTGCTTTTCGCGTAGCTGCAAAGATAATGCTTGCGATAAATGGACTCAGCCCAACCAGGATAATTGAGAAGCTAGTAAGCCGCCTCCCCATTAGAATATTCATAACCACAAAGCCTTGCGAAGCCAATGATCGATGACATGACCTCTTTAGCTGTGCCGGCTCTGCAAGCGGTACAGGGACGTGGGCCAAGAAACGATACACGACGATAATGCCAAGCAGGATGAATAGACGCTGCGCATATCCTTGTTTTAAATGATCGGAAGATCGTTTTCCAGTTCATAATAGTTCCTTATCACTATTCACACTGTCTATGAGGCATTTTACCACACCTTGCCCTCCAGTATAAACTGCGCAGTAAAATAAATAACCACCTTGAAAGCGGGTTTATTTGTATATTAGGCGAGACTACGCCTCTTTTTCTGGCTCTTTGGCAACGGTGACGGCCACTTTTTCAAATGAGCCGCCAGCTTTTTCAAGCGCTTTTACCGAGGCACTTACTGCTTGCACTTTCAAATCTACTTTTTGCAGTCAGTTCATCACGAGCAATTACTTTACTGTGTGTGGAATGGAGTTGCGATGTAGCTTCTTCAAACAAAGTAGTCCCGTTATCAACAACTTTACCGTCAAACGCGTTTAAATGATCAGGTATACAACCTGAGCTGGTACGAAGACTCTAAATCCGCGAGCTTTTTGGCACAGCCTGAGCAAGTGGTCGCTGTCCATGTTTGGAACATTGCGCGAAGCTTCTACCAGTACGTGCGTTCTGACTGGTTCCGCGGCCAGCAGTCTTTCCCTGCCCAGCAGCGATGCCACGTCCAACACGCTTTTGTTTGTTCTGTGCAGTCACTGGAGTTCGTTGAACTCAGCGGTCGCCTCCTTCTTTTCTGCTTGCTGTTTCAGGTGCATTAAGCCACTGGTCTCGAGGAACAAGCTCTTGAGCGCCTCGATTGTTGCGTATGCAATGTTCACCTTATTGGTTGATCCAAGGCCTTTTGATAGCAGGTTGTTGATACCAGTTACGCCAATAACCTGGCGAACAACACCACCGGCAATATGCCGGTACCAGGGAGCTGCTGGCCTGAGCAGTACGCGCGCACCAGTGCAATTTTACCTCGCATCGTGGAATAGTACCGTCAGCGATTGAATAGTAATAAGGTGCCTTTCTGCTACGTTAGTTGCCTTTTGCAACAGCAGTTTGGTACGTCTTTGGCCTTTTGCAACGCCAGCGCCAACCTTGCCCTTACGGTTACCAACAACAACAAGCGCCTTTAAAGCGGAAGCGTCGACCACCTTACCACGCGTGACACGCGGTCGATGTTGATCACAATCTCTTCAAATTCTTTTGGCTCTGCAGGCGTTGTCACGGCGACGGTGATCGCGGCGTGGGCGACGATCGGTGCTGTGGGCGCGGGGTGCATGAGCTTTAGTTGTTTTGTTCAGCCATACTAGAACTCCAATCCTTCCTTACGCGCAGCGTCGGCTAGTGCACTCAGGCGGCCGGCGTATTTACGACCATGTACGGTCAAATACCACTGCAGTTACCGTTTCTTTGCTTTTTCGCAATCTCTGTACCGATGTGGCAGCTTTCTCAGCGAGTGATCCACTAACTTTAGTACCAACAGTAGTTGCACTAGCCAGTGTCTTTGCTGCATCGTCATCGATAAGCTGAGCACCAACGTGACTATTGCTGATAGTAACGCTTAGGCGTGGTCGCTGTGCGCTACCATGAACCTTAGCACAACGCGGTTTTTGCGAAGCTTCTTGTTCAGGATTTTCTTTGCAAGATCACCATACTTTACTTGCTTACCTGCCTTTCGCCTTGCGCAAAATCTGCTCATCAGCATATTTAATACCCTCGCCCTTGTATGGTTCAGGCTTCTTTAGTGCTCGGATTTCAGCAGCAACTTGACCAACCTGCTGCTTATCGATGCCGCTAACGATGATGGTCATCTTTTCGTTAGTGACGGTTACACCTCTGGCGCTTTGTATGTAACTGCGTGGTGGCAAATCCCGTAGTGCCATTTCTAGCTCATTGTTGCTAGAGCTGACGCGAAAACCAACACCATTAACTTCGAGACGCTTCTCGTAGCCTTTAGTAACACCGATCACCATATTGTTAATCAGTGCACGCATCAAGCTACGCTGGGCACGAGCTGTCTTAGATTCATCTTTAGGATGAACTGTGACCCTGCCCGTCTTCGACTTTCACCTCAACTGCTGGCGTGATGAGTGCGTCAATTCACCCTTTGGCTTTTTACGACCACATCACCAGAGTCAAACCGTGATTACGTCACACCGGCCGGAATATCCACCGGCAGTTTTCCGATTCGACTCGAGACTCATTACTCACCTTTCTCGGATTTAATAATAACCTCGGTATTTTTTCACTCATAGCTCAGGGGAAATATGCAAGTAGCTTAGCGCCTATAAGGCGCCACGATGATATGTGCAGAATTAAATGCGATAACTGTCCAGTCAATAGCTGAAAGTAACACTTAATATTTGCAATATCTGCCATTCCAGCCCAGCCCTTGCCACCAATAATGCAGCCGCCAAGTATGTCATTTAGCTGATCCCTATCAATGAGTAGCTGATTGAAGTGCGCGATTGCCGCACCAATGCTGCGCGTAAATTTTCACAAAACGATGGTAAGCCGCTGTCTATATGCAGAAATCGCATGCAGCATCAGTAGGCTATCTTTCGCAGATACCCTAGAAACATACGGTAGCCAACTGACTGAGATGCTTCCGACCACTGGTCACCTCGGTCGTATATCGTATATTTTCACGAATTGCTACTAAAAATTAAGCGCGCAGCCTGCATAACAATCGCTGCCAGTGCCCGGTCAATGGGCGAGCGTATATGCTGCTCATCCACTGAGTATTCTAAAAACATGGTCGGCAAATAACTCGTCCAAAGGTTCGCTATATGTTATACAGGAGGCACTAAACTGCATATTAACGGAACTCTCATCATAAGCTTTGCGGTACGTTAAATCTACTTGCTGCCAAACGGAAGATTGTATAGCGCCTAGAGTGCGTAATAATTCGATTAGGGTTTTTACCTCTACCACCGGCCGGCTCATCTCAATTCCACACTCACTAAGCTGCCCGTAGCGCTGCAGCCTTCGAGATGCTCTTACCATCAAACAGCTGTAGCGCCGTTTTCATATGCTTCTTGCGCAGCTGAACTACACAGTTGCGCATCCATAAAGCAGCTGTCGCCGTACGTTTTTCGCCGTCACTATAGTATCACTCATTATAAAAACTCCCCTACCTTGAAGGGATCGCATAATATCCTGAGCAAGTAGATGCTCATAGATGTGAGCTAGCAGCCCATTGCCAGTAACTGTTTTATAGAGAGATACGTGTGCCATCTTGTTAGATTTTTATATATAGCATAAACACCCTCGCATGTGCACCTGCGAGAGGCGTTTATATTGTTTTATTGCAACAGCGGTCTAGTATACCTTTAGTAGCAATTCACCACGAAAGCTTCTGCTTCGCTGCTTCGTAGCCGGTCATCACACCTTTGAGGTTGAGATGAGTACCATACCACGACCATTCTTTACCTTAGGGATATCTGCAGCGCTTGTGTATACGCGGCGTCCTGGCTTTGAAAGACGAGTAATCTCGTTGATAGTGCAGCTTTCACCTGGGTTATTAATGGTGATAACAAGAATATCACGAGGCTTTTGCTGATTCAACAGCAACATCTGCTAGATAGTTGTTCTTCTTTGGTTGCTCAGCAATAACCTTCTTAATCTTGCTAGCTGGAACGCGCACTTCAGTTTTGCCGACCATAGCAGCATTACGGATGACGCGTCAGAAGGTCAGCGATTGGGTCAGTTGATTGTAATGACATATATTTCTCGCTTTCCTTCCTACCAGCTACTCTTTGTGACTCCAGGGATTTCACCCTTTGATGCTTTTTCGCGGAAGTTAATACGAGTTCAAACCAAACTTACGCATGTACCCACGTGGACGACCGCTCAGTACGTCGCGGTTCTTCCAACGAGTTGGGCTTGAATTTCGAGGTAGCTTTTGCAGTCCCTCTAGGTCTCCCATTTCTTTCAGTTCAGCACGCTTTTGCCGCATACTTTTGAATCATCTTCTTACGCTTTTTCATCACGCGCAATCATTGATTTCTTAGCCATTAGCGTTTTGCCTCCTTCTTTTTGAAATGGCATTCCGAACTTCTCAAGCAGAGCTCGTGAAGCCTCTGGCGACTCACTTTGAACGGTAAAGGTTACTTGCGAAGCCATGTGCAAGCTGTGTCTCTTCAAACGTAGCTCTGGAAAGATTGACTGTTCTGCTAATACCCTAGGGTTGTAGTTACCACCTTTGTCAAACTTTTACGCCAACGCCGTGGAAGTCTCGTACACGAGGCAATGCCACGTTTACTAGGGCGATCCAGGAATTCGTACATGCGTGCACCGCGCAGAGTAACACTAATGCCAACGGGGTTACCCATGCCTGCACGAATCTTAAAGCCAGCAATTGACTTTTTTAGCGAGGCGATCTACGGCTTCTGGCCAGTAATCTTAGTAAGCGTATTGCGCACTGCTTCTAGGTAACGCTTGTCATCATTCTTCTTACCAGTACCAACTGAGACGGTAATCTTCTCAAGCTTTGGTACACGGTTAACATTATCAAGGCCAAGTTCGGCTTGGGTTCTTTTGGTATAGGTATCTTTATACAAAGCTTTCAAGCGAGGAGTTGTGCAGCTGTTATTTGCCATACTTATGCAATCTCCTTTGTTATCTTGCTGGCGCGCTACACGAACCTTTAGTGCCGTCGTCGTTAACTTTAACGCCAACGCGGCTCGTGTACCGATCTTTTCATCTACGATCAGGGTTAGCTTACCGAAGAGGCAGTCCAACGTGAATCTCACGAGTACCGCCCTGTGGGTTAAACTGGCTTGGCAATGTGCCTGTGGCCAATGCCAGCACCTTCTACTTTAGCGGTGCCTGCTTTAGTGTCTACAGAAACAACCTTACCTGTCGTTCTCTTGTGCTTGCTCGGCGATTACTTTTTACGATGTCACCTGTTTTAACGTGTGCCATAATTATAGTACCTCCGGTGCTAAGCTGATGATCTTGCTGTAGCCCATGTCACGCAACTCGCGAGGAACTGGTCCGAAAACACAGAGTAGCACGTGGGTTTTTATCGTCGTTGATAATAACGGCGGGCGTTATCATCAAAGGCGATTGTTGAGCCGTCTTTACGCTGAATTTGATCACGCGTACGAACAACTACTGCTTTAACTACTGACTTTTCTTAACGTTGCCAGTTGGGTTTGCTTCCTTCACGGTTGCAACGATAACATCGCCAACACGAGGCGTAACGACGCTTTGTGCTTACGCAGTACGCGGATGCAAAGAATTTCTTTGCACCGCTGTTATCAGTTACTTTGAGTCGACTTTCCTGTTGAATCATTAGGCGTCACCTCCATCTAGTGTTTCACGAGCCTGCTCAACGATCTTGTCTAGTGTGAAAGACTTGGTCTTTGAGATAGGACGAGGTTTCACGAATTCCGCACAGTGTCACCCTCGTGTGCTTCATTTGCTTCGTCGTGAGCGGTATATTTGCGGCTCACTGTGTATTGCTTGCCGTAAATAGGATGAGATTCACGACTAGTTACAGTGACGGTGATTGTTTTATCGCGTTGTCAGATGTCACGACACCGGTCAATGTCCGCCATAATTAGTTACTCTCCTTCTGTCTCTGCAAGGCGCGCTACACTGAGCGCAGTCGCCAGACGAGCAGCATCTTTTCGTGCTTTTAGTGTGATTGCGCGAGGGTTTGCTGGTTCACCAGCAGCGTGTGAGGCGTCGCAAGTCTTTAGCTCAACTCGCTTTGCTTGTAGCTGCTCCTGCAATGATAGTTCTTTCTTCTCTGCCATCGCTATGCATCCTCTCGCTTAATAAAACTTGGTTTTTACTGGAAGTTTGTGGCTCGCAAGACGCATTGCTTTCGCAGGCACTTCTTCAGACACACCCTTCATCTCAAACATGACTGTGCCGGCCTTCACTTTAGCAGCAAAGAACTCAGGATTTCCCTTACCCATACCCATCTTTAGGCCAACAGGCTTGCGGGTGATTGGTGTGTGAGGGAAGATACGAATCCAGATCTTACCACCACGCTTGATGTAACGGGTCATCGCCTGACGTGCTGACTCAATCTGACGACTAGTCACGTCGTTGTTGCTCTGTGTCGCGAAGGCAAAGTCACCAAAAGCGATATAGTTACCGCGGCTAGCCTTACCGTCATTGCGGCCTTTGCGAACTTTTCGATGCTTGGTCTTCTTTGGTAACAGCATATCGACTAGCTCCTTTCACCCCTTATAGATCATACCTTTACACCGATGATGCCGGCAGGGGTCTGTGCCCGAGCAGCGTGGAAGTCGATGTCAGCACGTAGTGTGTGTAGTGGCACTGATCCTTCAATTACTTTTTCACGACGAGCCATCTCAGCATTGTTTAGACGGCCAGCTACCTCAATACGAATACCTTTTTGCACCTGCATTCATACTGCTTTTGTGCAGCCATCTTCGAGTTGCACGGCGGAAGTTAATACGACGCTCTGGCTGACGAGCAATGTTCTCTGCAACTAAATTTGCAGCAAGCTCTGGGCGACGAACCTCTTCAATGTTATGCGCACTGGCAATGACGTGATCTTTTCAATTTGACGCTTTAGTTCATTAACCCCCTGAACCACCACGACCGATAACAACACCAGCCTTTGCAGTGTGGATAGTAATGGTGATAAGGTTCGCTGAACGCTCAATCTCAATACGATTGATAGTTGGACGAGCTGCAAAGCGCTTTTCCACAAGCTCACGGATCTTGTGGTCCTCTGCGAGCCAGGCAGCGTAGTTGCGCTTGCTTGCAGTAAAACCAACGTGAACTCCAGTTTTATGCGTTTGCAGTCGGAAACCACTGGGTTTACTTTCTGGCCCATTTATTTTTCCTCTCGACGCTTCAGCCTTCTTTGCAGCAGGCTTGCGCTTTTGGTTTTTCCTGACCAGAATACCTCTACGAGATATTGCTGGTTTTCTTTTCAAGCAGGCAGTGCACGACCGCGGCTTGCTGGCTTGTAGCGGCGCAAAGCGAGTACCAGTTGTTACTGATAGCGTTGTGATAACCAGTGTCTTGCCATCAAGGCCGTGGTTATTAGTCGCGTTTGCCTTTGCGCTTTCGATTGCCTTCTTAACGGGCGGTGCCGCACGCTTTGGTACATGGTTAAGGATAACAAGTGCGTCTGCTACGGTACGACCACGCACCAAGGCTGCAACAAGGCTCACGCTACGTGGGGTTTGGTCAACACCCTTTGCATAGGCACGAACGGTTTACTGTTTTTTTGCCATAACGACTTTTTATCCTTTCCACCGTGCCGACGGAACTTACGAGTTGGGCTAAACTCACCGAGTTTGTAGGCCAACCATGTTTTTCCGAAATGAGCACAGGAACGTGTACGCGACCATTGTGCACCGCAATAGTGCGGCCAACCATCTCAGGTGTAATAGTACTAGCGCAGAGCCCAAGTTTTAATAACGGTACGATCGTCTAACGAGAGCGCAGCGATTTTACGTGCAAGTTTCGCATCGACGAAAGGGCCTTTTTCAGTGATCGACTCATTGATTACTTCCTCTTCCTTTTCGCGTCATGACGACTTCGAACGATTAATTTATTGCTATCCTTACGACGACGTGTGCGGTAGCCAGAGCGTTAGCTGACCCCATGGAGTACGTGGTGCTTTACCAGTACCGTGGCGTCCACCGTCACCACCACCGTGTGGGTGGTCTGCGGCATTCATGACAACACCACGAACGAGTTGGTCGGATACCTTTACGGCGCTTGCGTCCAGCTGAACCGATCTTAACGTTCTGGTGCTGCACGTTCCGACAGTGCCGAGTGATGCAGTCGCCTCAAGACGGATCAAACGAACTTCACCTGAAGGAAGTTTAACGTGAGCGTAATCACTCCTCGTAGCCATCAGCTGCGCTTTTTGTACCAGCTGAACGCACAATCTGTGCACCCTTACCAGGGAGTTAGCTCGATCGCATAAATATGTGTACCAACAGGGATTCGTGATAGTGGCATGCGGTTTGATGTCTCAATTGGCGCATCTTCACCAGTTACGATTGTTTTACCCTTGGTCATGCTTGTATCTGCAACAATGTAGTGGTACAAGCCGTGTTGGTCTTTCACACGAGCAATACGTGCTGATCGGTTTGGATCATATTCAATCTCTTCGATGGTCAGTGTCAAGCCAGCTGGCAACCGGTGGTTTACCAAACGGTAATGACGCTTAACACCACCACCGCGATGACGAACCGTAATGCGGCCACTGTTGTTACGACCAGCATTTTGCTTCTTGCTCTTTAGGAGGCTCTTTAGCGGCTTTCGTGTTGTCACTTCTGACAAGTCCTGCGTAGTCATACCGCGACGAGCAGGAGTGGTAGGGTTGTACTGCTTTACTGGCATTACTTAGTCTCCTCTTGCTCTGCCACGCCAAACACATCAATGCTTCCTTCAGCCAGTGTGACGTATGCTTTTTAGTATCTTTACGGTGAGTTGTTCTGGGTAAGCATCGCTTGCCGCGACTATAGCGGATCGGGTTTTACCTTTACGAACAACGGTTGAAACCCGAAACGACCTTCACGCCTTCGTGCTCTGCTTCTACAGCCTGGGCGATCTGATCCTGTGTTTGCATCAAGCGGAACGTTAAATACGTATACATTCTTGATGCTCTGGGCGTAAGCTTTTTCACTCACTACAGGGGTAATGGTAATAATACTCATATTACGCCTCCTCCTTACCGAGCCATGCAGTTACAATCTCAACTGCTTCTGGTGACAGCACAATGTGGTCAGCGTTAAGAATGTGGTATACGCTTAGGGTACATTGCGTTTTAGCACCAATACATTTTGCAAATTGTTGGTTGAGCGCATCAGCTCTGGTGTCTTCTTGCTTGCAACAAGCAGAGTTTTACGGTCAAATCCCTGCTGCTCCAAGAATGCAACAGCATCTTTAGTCTTGGCTGTTACCTTGTCTTCATATGGCAATACGTGTAGTTTGCCAGCCTGGTTTGCTAAGCTGAGTGCTTGCCTGAGGGCGGTTCGTTTTTCGTGCTTTTGGCAAGGTAATAGTGTAGTTTTCATTGCCGCGTGGTCCAAACACAACACCACCGCCGCGCCAAATCGGGTTACGGCTGAGCCGAGAACGTGCGCGACCGGTACCTTTTTGCTTCCACGGCTTTTTACCACCACCGCGAACTTCACCGCGCTGCTTGGTAGTTGCACTAGCCTGGCGTGCATTAGCAAGGTAAGCATTGTAAGCTTTTTTCAAAAGCTCGTGGTTGTGCACTTCAACACCAAAAACATCAGCTGCTAGTTTGGTCGTTGCCATTATGCCTACCTCCTAATATAATAAGACCCTTGCGTGGTCCAGGTACTGCACCCTTAACACCAATCAAGTTGGTCTCTGGGTCGATGTACGCAACCTCAAGGTTCTTAACTGTTACTCGCTCTGCGCCCATGTGGCCAGCCATACGCTTACCCTTGAACACTCGCTGTGGGTACATAGAACCAATTGATCCTGGTTTACGAACGTTACCATTTTCCACCGTGAGTCTTTTTGCTTATATTAAAGTTGTGGCGTTTTACCGTACCGGCAAAACCCCTTACCCCTTTACTTGTGCCTGTAGCGTTCACCATTTCGCCCAGACTAATTGTGATACGTCGATAGTATCGCCAACCTTGAAGAGTGCTTGGCTCATCAACGCGGAATTCCCGAACAAACTTCGGAGACACTTGAGCTGGTTTCACATGTCCAGCTACGGCCTTGCTCAGGTTCTTACCCTCACCATAGGGCGACCTGCACTGCGTTATAACCATCGGTTTCGACAGTCTTCACCTGAGTCACGAGTCCACAGGACCAGCTTGAATAAGCGTCACTGGGATAGCGCGCCCATCATCGCTGATGATTTGGGTCATACCAAGTTTGGTACCGAGAGTGCTTTCATGCCCTCTTACTCCCATTTAAATACTCCTGGGGATAAACGGTTTCTGCATCAAAGTGCAGACCTGTTCACACCTCAAGAGAAAGCTTTTGATATTACGTAATAAATTTACTAGGTAAGTATAGCAGACTATTCTGCAATCGTCAATAATCAATTCGGTAGCCTTATATAAAATCACCCCTCTATACCGAAGGGTGATTTACTGCTCCTGGCAGCTATTACATGCGGATCTCTGCGTCAACGCCAGCAGGCAAGCTGAGGTTTTGCAGGTTGTCGATAGTCTTTGGTGTAGCGCCAGTAATGTCGATAGACGCTTGTGAACACGCATCTCAAATGCTTCACCGCCAGTCTTGCTATACGTGTGGGCTCTTGACCACAGTGTATAATGCTACGACGAGTTGGTAGCGGCACTGGACCTGCTACAGTTGCACCGGTGCGAACCACTGTCTGGATGATCTGCTTTGCGCTTTGGTCGATCACCTTGTGGTCGTATGCCTTTGAGTTTAATACGAATTTTTAATTCCAGCCTGTTCAGCCATGAATATAACTCCTTTTAGGTCGGCTTATGTGGTGTAACCTTATGCGCTATAAGTTCTCACCACGATGATATTACAAAGCAGATTATACCCATATTATTACAATTTCGCAACTATTTGTTCTCCCTATATGTTATACTAAAGTATAATCTTTTAGTATTAACTATTGTGACTGGAGTATTGTATCACATGGAAAAACACCTACAGACCAAAACTATCGTGCAAGAGACTGTCTACATAGATAATCCTGCCGACGAGCCTCAAAAACTTTATCGCAGCACTACTGCTGTCTATCTTTCTCGGTGGACTTGGTGTAGACCGTTTCTACCTTGGCCATATTGGTCTTGGCGTTGTAAGCTTATCCTTGGCTGTCTGCCCTGCCGCTAACTAATTATTTCATTCGGACTGCTAGCACCACTGATTTGGCAGCTACCTTCATCTGGTGGCTGATCGACGTCATTATGATTGCCACCAAGAACGTTAAGAATGTCACCTGGGAAAAATAGAAGTAGTTACACCACCCAATTTTATTGAAATAACCTCTCACATCTAGGGAGGTTATTTTTGAGATATACCATGAGCAAAAAAATAAACCACAGCCTAGCTGCGGTTTGTTTATCAGTAACAGATTTGCTACTATTTGTTGATCTTGGTTGCAACACCAGCACCAACGGTTCGGCCACCTTCACGAGTGCGAAGTTTAGACCCTGCTCCATAGCAATTGGAGCCTGCAAAGTCACCTTAAAGGTTACAGTGTCACCAGGCATAACCATTTTCTTTGTCTGCTGGCAGCTCAACTTCACCAGTTACGTCAGTAGTACGGAAGTAGAACTGTGGCTTGTAACCCTTTGAGAATGGAGTGTGGCGACCGCCCTCTTCCTTCTTCAAAAACGTATACTTCAGCTTCAAACTCGGTGTGTGGAGTAATTGTACCTGGCTGAGCAAGCACCTGACCGCGCTCAATCTGAGTACGCTCAATACCACGTAGCAATACACCAGCGTTGTCACCAGCCTGACCTTGGTCAAGACTCTTCTTAAACGCTTCGATACCAGTTACCACGCTCTTCTGAGGTTGGGCGAATACCAACGATTTCAACTTCATCGTTTAGCTTAACAACACCCTGCTCAATACGACCGGTAGCAACAGTACCACGACCCTTAATTGAGAACACGTCCTCAATTGGCATAATAAATGGCTTGTCCATGTCGCGTGGTGGCTCTGGAATGTAGTCATCCATAGCAGCAACCAGTTCCGCTGACTGCATCTTCGTACTTCTGGTCACCCTCAAGAGCCTGGTGCTGAACGCTGATTACTGGTGCGTTGTCACCATCAAAAGCCGTTTGCACTTAGTAGCTCACTGAACGTCCATCTCAACTAGCTCAACGAGCTCTTCATCAACCATGTCCATCTTGTTGAGAACACAACGATCTTTGGCTACCAACCTGCTTCGCAAGTAGTACGTGCTCACGAGTTTGTGGCATTGGGCCGTCTGCAGCTGACACTACAAGCACCGCACCATCAACCTGGGCAGCACCGGTAATCATGTTTTTAACATAGTCAGCGTGACCAGGCATGTCAGCGTATGCGTAGTGACGCTTTTTCTGACTCGTACTCCTGGTGTGAAGAAGCGATGGTAATACCGCGCTGCTTCTCTTCTGGAGCGTTGTCGATGTCTTCGTAGTTGCGAGGGCTTGTTTTACTTCGCTAGGGAAGACGCTTTTGCAAGCACGTGCGTAATAGCAGCAGTCAATGTAGTTTTACCGTGGTCAACGTGACCGCTGGGCACCCACATTCACATGAGGCTTGCTTCGATCGAATTCTGCCATATTGGGAAAAATCTCCTTTATTTTTATTTATTTTACCGCACTCTGTTAACCTTGCTGCGAGCTATAAACCCCCACTCAAAGGCCTACCGGCGTGTATGACGTAATTATAAATGAATTTCTAGTAATAGTAAAGAAACAAAGGTTGAGCTCTTGTCTCTTAGACTGCCGGCTTTTACCACCTTGCGTTCACGTCGACGCAATGACTCTAGCCAGACCACAACCCCACAAGGCAAAGCCAATGCTAAGTGCAGCGAGGCCAAACCATAAGTGGCCCGATACATGCTTTTGGTTAACGAAGTGTGTTACTAGCGTAATCGCAGCAATATCCCCAAGCAACGTGAACATACTAAGGGCCGACAGTAGCGTGGCTTTATAGGTGTGCTGCAGACCAGTTAACATTTTTCGACTGCAAGACAATTAAGCGTACACGGCCATAACCATTGTAGATCATTACGGCAGCGATAGCAGGCCAGGCCCACGGCGTTAGTCCCATTAGTATAACGCAGCCGGCGAGAATAAGGAGGTCAACCATGTAGAAAGTAAGTGGTCGGAACCGGTCGAAAAAGTGGATATACCACCCCATTACTGCTCCCAGTATGTTGCCGGCAGCTGCGATGACCCCAAACCAAGCTACTGCCACACCGAGGTCTTGAAAGAGTAGCTCGCGAAATTCACTTCCCTTATTGCTCATGCCAGTTAGGAAGCCAGCGAACAAGAATAGTGCTACGTTTTGCAATGTAATAACGCGCTTCATCGCCTCGATTGGATTTTTCTTACGTGAGGCATGCTCTTCAACAACCTTAGGAGGATACGTAAGCCGCGACGCGAGCGGTACGAGACTACAAAGCGATATAAACCCAAGCAAAAATGGTAAGCTATGGTGTATTTTTGTATGTTAGCGGCACCAGAATAATCAGCAACGTGTTACCCACCAGGCCGTATGTCTCGCGCGCGACCAAGCACCTTTAGTGTAATCATTCTCTTTGCCAGTAGCCTTTAGCGTATCATACGCAAAGGCCTCTGCGGCACCAGACTGAAATGCGTAACCGGCACAAGACCGATGCGATCAGTCCTCCCCAAAAAGTTTGGCATGAATGCGTAAAACAGTGGTGATGGTGCAGCAATAGTTGCTCCCATCAAAATAGCTTGCCGATTGCCAATCTTGTCAGCGATATACCCAGCAGGTACCTGTAAAATAGCCTGGATAATTGATGAGATTATCACCATCAGCGCCATTTCGCTCAGTGAGACCTTACCGACGCTAGCAAGCTGAATTGTCACAAGTGGCAGGTAAATACGCTTAGTAAAAATTTTTATACCATGAATAAATTTTAATATTGCGACGGAGTATTCTCTCATCTTCGGACATATGACTAACGGACGCTCTGACCATGCTGAATACTCTCCTCTGTCTTCCTTGATAGGTCCGCACCAAGTATACAACGGGGGATGATCCCTGCAATCGTCAAAAAGACATCACTACCAAGCAAAAACAGCCTACCTCTAAACAGAGTGTGGCTGTTTTATATAGTAACAGTAGTGCTATAGATTATTTATTACGCTTTTCAATAATCTCTTGCGCTACATTTGGTGGTACTTCCTCATACTGAGCAAGTTCCATCGTTGAGGGCTGCACGGCCCTGGCTCATCGAACGAACATCGCTTGTGTAACCGAACATACTTACACGTGGCACAAATGCACGGATTAGCTTAGCACCCGCCTGCAGATCTTCCATAGACTCAATGCGTCCTCGACGTGAGTTCAAGTCACCAATGATATCACCCATGAACTCTTCTGGTGTAGTGACTTCAACCTTCATGACAGGCTCAAGTAGTACTGGCTTTGCCTTTGGAATACCTTCCTTCACAGCAAGGACACCTGCAAGGTTAAAGGCCAATTCGCTCGAGTCTACATCATGGTAGCTACCATCATAAAGCGTAGCCTTTACACCAATCATTGGATAGCCGGCGATGACACCGCCCTTAAGCGTTTCATCAATACCCTTTTTGTACAGCTGGACGATACTCTTGTGGCACAACACCACCTTTAATTTTCATCTACGAACTCAAAGCCTTCACCGCTCTCGGTTGGCTCAAAACGAATCAAACATCACCATACTGACCGCGACCACCAGACTGCTTAGCATGCTTACCTTGCGCTTCGGCAGTACCACAGGTGTTTCACGGAATGCAACCTGTGGTTTCACCCACGTTAGCTTCAACCTTAAACTCACGCTTCATGCGATCGATCAAGATATCAAGGTGACTCACCCATTCCTGAAAGAATGGTTTGGTTTGTCTCTTCGTCTGTGTGTACGCGGAAGGTTGGATCTTCCTCTGCCAAACGCTGCAACGCGTTTGCCATCTTCTCTTGGTCGGCCTTGGTCTTTTGGCTCAACTGCGATCGACACTGGAGGTTCAGCAAACTCAATACCCTCAAGTACGATTGGGTGTACTACATCAGACAATGTCGCGCCAGTGGTGGTGTCTTTTAGACCCACTACCGCAGCGATGTCACCAGCTTGGATCTCATCGATCTCTTCACGCTTGTCGGCGTGCATACGCACGACACGACCAATACGCTCTTTCTTGCCAGTCATAGTATTAAGTACATAGCTACCAGCCTTTAGTGTACCAGAATAGGCACGCACAAAGATCAGCTTACCAACAAATGGGTCGGTTGCAATCTTAAAGGCCAAAAGACGCCATTGGCTCATCAACACTCGGCTTACGACCAACCTCTTCACCAGTCTTTGGGTTTTCTCCCCAAATCTGATCAACATCAAGTGGGCTTGGGAGGTAATCAGTTACTAGGTCGAGTACCTTCTCTACGATAACGCCGCGGCCATCACCACCAGTTACCAAGAAGAAGTCGCCGTCAAGCACGCTTACGTAGTGCACCCTTCAGCTCATCGATTGTAATTGCTTCTTCTCCACCGTCGAAAAACTTCATCATCAGCTCGTCGTCAGCTTCTACTGCGTTTTTCAGCAGCAGGCTACGTGCGTTTTTCGCCTTCTCGAGCATGTCAGCTGGGATTTCACCAACTTGCAGCTCGCGATCAGAAAAGTCATTGTAAGTGTAGGCCTTCATATCAACAAGGTCTACGACGCCGTTAATGTCTTTTTCAAAACCGATTGGAAGATGAATTGGGAATGCCTGCTTCGACAAACGATCGTGAATAGACTTTAGTGACTTATAGAAGTCACCACCAGTTTGGTTAATCTTGTTAATAAAGCAAAAATGCGTGGCACGCCATACTTGTTTGCCTGGCGCCACACTGTTTCAGTCTGCGCTTCAACGCCCATTTTACCGTCAAATACGGTTACCGCACCGTCGAGCACACGAAGTGAACGCTCAACCTCAGCAGTAAAGTCGATGTGACCTGGGAGTGTCAATAATATTGATCTTATGTCCCTTCCAGAAACAGGTTACGGCAGCAGAAGTAATCGTAATACCTCGCTCACGCTCCTGTGCCATCCAGTCAGTTGTAGTTTCACCTTCGTGAACCGCACCAATCTTATGGCTCAATCCTGTTCGGTACAAAATACCCTCGGTAGTCGTCGTCTTACCCGCATCAATATGGGCAATGATTCCGATGTTCCTAAAATCCTTTAGCGGAACTTTTTCTGCCATGGAAAAATTGTATCCTTATAAGTTAGTTAGTAATATGTGAAAACCGCGCTTAAAAATAGCGAAGCGTAATTTCACCGTCTATTTTACCAGATTTTTGTCCATTGACTAGCACTACAGCTCTGCTTGTCGCCGTAGCCTAACTATCTAACGAAAGTTTGTATGATAGCGGCACATCATATTCTGCGTTTTTCATAGCAGCCATAACCTTCTGTAGCTCGTCCTTACTGCCACTAGTAACGCGGACTGCTTCACCTTGAATTTGCGGTTTCGCTTTAGCTGAGATGTCTCGCACCTGAGCGGCAATCTGCTTCGCCAGCTCTTTCGAAAGGCCTTCCTTAAATGGCAACTCCCACATGACGCGCAAGTTACTCTCGTGCGGAGTTCCTGTCATGTCGAGCACCTTGCTGCTTTGCCCTCGAGCTGCTAGTTTTTACGAACCACGTCCAGCAAGGCATCAACCTGAAATTGATTATCGCCAATGAGGCTTGATACCTGTTTTTGTTCGGCAACCATTCGATTGATGCCTGCGTTCCCTTAAAATCGTATCGGTTGCCAACTTCTCGCTGCGCCTGTGCAACAACGTTATTCATCTCGGCCTTATCGTATTCCGATACTATATCAAATGAAAATACTCCCATACGGCCAGTATAGCACACAGAAAATACGTAATGAAACTACCCACCGCTATATGCGGTGGGTAGTACAAATATGAACTACCTCGAGCGGTGGCCTAGCGAGCAAAGTGTGCAAAGGCACGGTTTGCTTCTGCCATCTTGTGAGTGTCTTCCTTCTTTTTGAAGGCGGCACCAGCTTCGTTGTATGCATCAACGATCTCAGAGTGCGAAGTCGCTGTGAGTATGGCATACCACTACGAGCACGAGCCGACTATACAAGCCAGCTAAATGCATAGTGCAATTGGCGGTGACCATGAACTGGGAATGGAATCTGATGGTTCGCACCACCAACGCGGCGTGATTTAACCTCAAAGTTTGGGCTAACGTTCTTAAGTGCCTTTTCAAACACTTCAAAGTGGTTTGTCGCTATCCAGCTTCTTAGCTGCAACTTCCAGAGCGAGTGTACACTGCACGCTCAGCGACAAGCTTTTTGCCATTTAGCATTGATTTATTGATGAGCCGCTGCACAAGAACGCTGTTGTGTGTGCGATCTGGATTTGGCACGCGCTGCAATGACTTGAAAGTAACTTTACGGGGCATCGATTGGTTCTCCTTCTTTGCGCCGTACCCTGCGGCCTTGCTGACGATTATTAACACCCTGAAGGTCAAGTGCACCACGTACGATGTGGTAACGCACACCAGGAAGGTCTGGTGCACGACCACCACGTACGAGCACAACAGCGTGCTCCTGTAGGTTGTGGCCCTTCACCGCCAATATAAGCCCATACCTCGTGGCCATTCGTTAGGCGCACACGAGCAACACACGAAGCGCCGAGTTTGGCTTCTTTGGAGTTTTGGTTGTTACGCGAATACATACACCACGCTTAAATGGTGCGTCTTGGTCGTAGTAGCGAGTCTTGAGCGCATTGTGGATGCGGCCAAGTGCCGGCGACTTACTCTTTTTGCAGCCGTGCGGCGCGGTTTACGTACCAATTGATTGATGGTTGGCATGAAAATTCTCCACGCATTACTAAAAATTAATATCCAGCGCCATAATTGGCGCGATATGCATGAGACTCAGCACCCTATGTATATGTCTTTTGCCTTTTTGTCGATTACCTCATGGTGGTGTACACCACGCTGCCACCTCAGGCATCACTAAAGAGGAAACTCTTTGAGATTATAGCACAAGCAGCCGCCCTTTCGCAACATGCCATGAAGCCTACCGCGCGTAGTGTTCAGCTATCTAAGCTAAAACCCATGCTCTTTTATGCAAACGCATGGGGTTTTTAGCTATTACTTTGATATGTCGCCTCAGTCAGGCTACTGCTAGCTAACAATGCCTGCGACTTCTTCAATTTGCTTGGCTGCTTGGTTGTTCATCAACAAGCTCAGCCTCAGCCATCACGAGGTCTTCTTCGGTCTTTGGTGGAACCGCACCGGTACCAGCGATCTTACGACCAATGATAACATTCTCTTTCAAGCCGTGTAGGTGGTCCAGCTCGTCCGCTAGTTGCTGCGTTAATCAGCACACGCGTTGTGTCCTGGAATGACGCTGCTGACAACCAGCTATCGCTCAAATTGACACCTTCGTAATACCGAGCGGTAGCTGTGTGCTACGAGATGAGCTCTTTGCCTTGCTCTGCCAACTCTTTGTCAGCTGCCGATAACAGCGGCTTTACTGACGATATCTCCAGAGATGAAGTGGCATCACCTGGCTCATCAATCTGAACGCGGCTAAACATCTGACGCACAATGATCTCAAGGTGCTTTGGCGCTACGTCTTGGCCCTGAGCGGCGTAGATACGCAGAATATCGTTAATAATGTAGCGCTGCGTTGCCTGAACGCCCTTAAGGCGCATGAGGTCATGCAAGTTCAGCGAACCAGCGGTCAGTCGATCACCCGCTTCAACCCGTGTCACCAGACTTCACAACTAGCTGTGCTGTGCCTGGAATTTCATAACGTACCGGGAGAACCTGCCTGTGCGGTAATAATCACCGTATCACCAGCGTGCTCTACCTCGCCGTCAGATAGGGGCGATGGTGGTTTTACTCCACCAGTGCCTTGCGCAATAACGTCACCAGCCCACAGCCGATCCTGAACGAGACCATAATTGTTCGGCCATCAAGCGCGATACGCTCCATCTGCCGACGCGCCGGGGGTTACTTGCACGTGTACTTCTTGCACCATCTTCCCAAGTCTCAACGTCACCGGCGATTTCCTGACATGCCTGTCCCTTCGGAGAACGTGCCTCAAAGGCTCTTCCACGCGGCGGACCTTGTGTAATGTCACCACCGGCTGCTACACCAGAGTTGTGGAGAAGTGTTAAGTGTTAGCTGTGTGTACCCAGGCTCACCGACTGATTGAGCGGCGATCACGCCCGCTGGCTGCGCATTGATCAAGCCCAAGTTGCCGGTTGCCATATCGATGCCATAAGCTCTTACGTGGGATGCCACTTGGGTTGTTGGTTGATAGTACCGATTGAATCTTGACACCGCAATATTCTCATCAGCCTCAATTTTCATCAGCAATCTCACGAGTGAAATGGGCTCATTATTGCGAACATAGCCAGCAACATCTTCAGCAGCGTAGCGACCATAAAAGACGATCAGCAAACGGGATCATAGTCTCTTCAGTTTCACTACGCAAAATTTCGTAGCCATCATCATCACCATCCTGGTCTTCTGCTGTAAAGACGTCCTGTGACACATCAACAAGGGCGACGAGTCAAATATCCTGAGTCAGCAGTCTTTAGAGCGGTATCGATCAGACCCTCCCGTGCACCGTACTGCCACAAAGGCTTCAGACTCGAGAAACCGTCCTTAAAATGAACTACGTACTGGCAGCTCAATCTCACGGTTAGAGCTATCTACCTGGATACCAATCATCGCACCAGCTAGCTTCGTATTTCGATGATACGCCACGCGCACCAGAGTTCACCGCTGCGTTGCAACGCTCGTATCCATCGTCTTAAGACGATCCTTCAAAAGTGCCGTAATCTTATCGTCAACTTCACGCCATGCGCGCACGGTGAAGCAGATAGCGCTCTTCGTCGGTAATCAAACCTTGGTCGTACTGCTCAGCCACTAACGCTGCTTTAGCGTCACCCTCAGCGATATACTCATCAACTTCAGTAAAGTGCACATAGTCATCCTTACCGGTCGATGTTGCGGCAATCTGTTGCATAACGGATGCCAGGTCTTTAATGCGGTCAGCGACTGCAACTGAGTCTCATCAGCACCATACGTAGCAAAAATTTGTCCAAGCACCTTCTTTGGCTGCTTTTTATCCTGCACCCGCGTTGGTGTATGGGAAAGTCTTTTGGTAGCACTTCGTTAAAGAAGACGCGACCGAGGGTTGTATTGCGGATTTCGCCCTTAGCGCATATCACGAATTGGGGTTTGCAATTGGATTTTATGGTTATCGTGAAACCATTTCTGCCTCGTATACCGAGCTAAATGGCTTCACTGCATCGAGACTGCGCTGAAGGTTTTTCGTATGTCAGGTAGTAGTTGCCAAGCACCACGTCCTGGTCAATCGAGGAGCACTGGCTCACCATCAGCCGGCTTAAGCAAAGTTGCTCTTTTCGCACTCATCAGCTCCTGTGCTTCCTGTTGTGCAGCTTCAGACGGTGGCAGAGTGGTACCGCCATCTGGTCACCGTCGTAGTCAGCGTTAAAACCACTAGCAACAAGTGGGTGCAACTGAATCGCCTTGCCTTCAATCAGCACTGGTTGGAATGCCTGAATCGACAAGCGGTGTAGTGATGGCGCACGGTTTAGTAGTACATAACGTCGCGAATTACCTCATCAAGCGCGTCCCATACCGCTGTTGCACCAGCCTCAATCAAGCGAGGTTGCGCTGCGGATATTGTTGCATACTCGTGACGAATGAGCCAGCTAATCACAAATGGCTTAAAGAGGCTCTAGTGCCATCTTCTTTGGCAAACCACATTGGTGTAGCTTCAGCTCAGGGCCTACCACGATCACTGAACGACCAGAGTAGTCAACACGCTTACGCAAGCAGGTTCTGGCGAAAACGTCCTTGCTTTCACCCTTTGGCATGTCTGAGATACTCTTGAGTTTGCGGCGACCACCAGTCGCACTGACGGCGCGACCACCACGTGAAGCAGAGTTGTCGATTAGAGCATCGACGGCTTCCTGCAGCATACGCATCTCATTGCGGCGAATCACTTCTGGAGCGTTAAGCTCGATAAGCTTCTTCAGGCGATTATTACGGTTAATCACGCGGCGGTACAGGTCGTTAAAGGTCTGAAGTCGCGAAGCAACCACCAGTTAGCTGCACCATCGGACGTAGGTCTGGTGGGATAACTGGGATTACCGTAAGACAAAAGGCTGCTTGGGTGCTGCCGGCAGCTTGCATACTTTCAAGCACCTTCGGTCGCTTATGAATCTTTTTGGCACGGATCCCTTAGCGCCAGCTACTTCTTCATTCAAGTCAGCAGCATAAAGCTGGTTCGTATCGATGCCATCGATCATCTCTTTCAGCTGCAGCACCACCCATACCAACAGAGATGAGCTCTTCAGCACTCTTCTGGTAGGTTGCGGTAGTCTGCCTCTGAAATCAAGGCGTGCTTTGTTAAAGCCTCTAGCTGCATCTTTTTGTGATGATAGTCTTCATTGAGCTGTTCAACCTCTTTTGACTGTTCTGCTGCTAGCGCCTTTAGGTCAGCCGAGCTATCTTCCGCCGCCTTTTTCATAACGCAGCGCTTAATGCCATGCGAGCGGCTTCAGTCTGTGCTTCAAGATCAGCTAGATATTGATCTCGCTTCTCTTCGTCCACCTTTAGAATAACGTATGTTGCAAAGTAGGCAATCTTCTCGATATTCTTCACTGTCATACCAAGAATAAGGCTCATAGCGCTTGGTGTGCCGCGCATAAACCAAATGTGTGCCACAGGAGCCGCCAGTTCAATGTGGCCCATGCGCTCACGACGTACGATTGACTTCGTGGACGAAAGCTCCACCATTCTTATCAACAGCAGCTTCACGGCTACGTACACCCTTTTAGTTTGCTATCATGCGGGTTAATGTCCTTTACTGGGCCAAGATACGCTCACAGAACGAGGCCATCACGCTCTGGCTTCTGTGTACGATAATTAATTGTCTCTGGCTTTGTTACTTCACCATAACTCCAGCCCAGGATGTCGTCCCGACTTGCCACCGCAAGCCGGACCGCATCAAATGAGCCGATATCTGTTCCAGGTGCAGTTGCTGCGCCATTGCGCCTCCTCCTTTACTACATCAATTTCATCGATATCTTGAATCGTAACTCCATCCCCCAAGTCGCCAAGCTGGTCTGATTCGTCGAGTACTGATTCAGTTTCGTCTTCCTCAAGGCGTGGCGTCGTCTTATCTTCCGGACCGCTAGCCGCCACAATCTCTTCGGCATCAATCATGTGTCATCGCTCAGCAGATCAACGCGTAGTCCAAGACCTTGTGGTTCCTTTACGAGCACGTTGAATGAGCTCTGGTACACGTGGGCCGGTGATGACTTCGTCTTTAATGATTGACTCATAAGCCTTTTGCGTCCGTACACGTCGTCCGACTTGATAGTAAGCATCTCTTGCAGAATCGAGGCTGCACCGTATGCCCTCAAGTGCCCAAACCTCCACTCTCCGAAGCGCTGGCCACCATTCTGTGCTTTACCACCAAGTGGCTGCTGAGTAACCATAACGTATGGGCCAGTTGATCGTGCGTGCATCTTGTCACTCACCATGTGGTGCAGCTTCATCATGTGCATCACATCAACTGTAGTACGCTCCTCAAATGGCTCACCAGTTCGGCCATCCTATAGCTGGCTCTTGCCGTCGCGAGCAAATCCAGCACGTTCCAGCTCATCGAGATAATCTCGTCTGACACGCTGTCGAACGATGGTGTTGCAACGCGGTAGCCAAGTGCTCGAGCTGCCATACCGAGGTGTGTCTCGAATAGCTGTCCAATGTTCATACGGCTCGGCACACCAAGTGGGTTCAATAGAACATCTACTGGTACCATCCTCCGCCATGGCATGTCTTCAACTGGAAGAATACGAGCCACAGTACCCTTGTTACCATATCGGCCGGCCATCTTGTCACCAACACTAATCTTTACGCAACTGAGCCACAAAAATCTGTACCTGCTTTAGCACGCCAGCTTTTAGCTCGTGGCCGTTCTCACGTGAGAAAAATCTTCCCGCCGATAACTTTACCGCCACCGCTATTGTTCATGCGCTGTGAGGTGTCTCGCACATCCTTGGCCTTTTCACCAAAATAGCACGCAAAAGACGCTCTTCGCTCGATAGTTCCTGTTCGCCCTTTGGTGTAATCTTGCCAGCAGTACATCACCAGGGCCAACTTCAGCACCGACTTGCACAATACCTTCTTCGTCAAGGTGGCGTAAAGCTACTTTCCGACACATTCGGAATATCCCGCGTTACGATCTCTGGGCCAAGTTTCTGTCTCACGAACTTCAACATTATATTCGCTTAATATTAACACTACTGAGGGTCATCATTCTCGACAAGGCGACGGCTAATAATAATAGCGTCGTCCATGTTGCTCTTTCACCCCATGGCATAAAGGCAACGAGCAGGTTGCGGCCAAGTGCGATTTCACCATTGGCAGTCGAGGCTCCTTCAATCAAGATGTCGCCCTTCTTTACCTTGTCGCCACGTGATACAACAACTTTTGGTTGTATGAACGGTCGTCGTTATTCTTTACGAAGTGACGCAGTTCATATTGGCCAATCTTACCATCAGCATAACGAACGCGGACTTTCGTAGCATCAGCAACGATAACTTCTCCGTCCTGCTCAGCTTCTACAAGGTGACCGCTGTTGCGTGCAATAATACCTTCAGTTCCGGTACCAACTGCTGAAGTTGGGCGTGGCTGCAATAGTGGCACTGCCTGACGTTGCATGTTCGAACCAGTCAATGCGCGGTCAATACGGTTTTTCTCGATAAATGGCACTAGGCTGGCCGTTGCACCAAGCACCTGTTTTGTGTGATGCGTCAATCAATGTAATCTCAGCTGCTTCAACGCGCTCTGGGTGACCACGCGGCGGCGGGCGCTCACGCTCTTCAGCAAAACTTTTATCCTCTGCCAGTTCAGCACCAGCATCGCGATTACTTCTTGCAATTCCTGTGATGGGTCGAGATAAACAATTTCATCAGTCACCTTACCATCAACCACCTTGTATTGATGGCGTCTCAATAAAGCCATATTCGTTAATACGATGCGTAGGTTGCGAGGTTCAACACCAGACCAACGTTACCGCATCTGGTGTCTCCACGATACAAATACGACCATAGTGCGATGGAGTGTGCATCACGAACATCAAACCCAGCACGCTCACGCGATGATCCACCAGGTCAACAGACGTCAAGCGACGCTTTAATGATAGCTCTGATGAGTGGGTTAACCTCATCCATCGAGCTGGCTCAGCTGGCTGCTGGTAAAAAGAACTCGCGTACCGACGCTACCACTGGGCGAGCATTGACAAGCGCATACAGCGAAAGCATTTTCAATATCTGTACGCTCATGCGGTCCATAGCGTTACGCTGCGACTAACATGTACCAACGCGGAACTGACGCGCAATCAGCTCACCAACCAACTTCACGCGGCGGTTTGCCAGTGCATCGATATCATCAGGTTCACCTCTGCTCTTTGTTAAGGCGAATCAGCTCACGCAAGATGGCTACTCAAATCGTCCATGCTAAACACACGGTTCTCAGTAGTGTTTGCGATATCAAGACAAAAGGCGCTGATTAATCTTAAACCGACCGACGCGGCTGTAGTCGAGATCGCGGAAGTCGTGAGAACATGCGCTCAATCATCCTGCTTAGCATTCTCAACGGTGGCAAGATCGCCAGGGCGAAGAGCGGCGGTACACCTCAATAAGCGCCTCACCCTTGCTGCGAGTTGGATCCTTTTTCAAGTGTTGCATCAATGAAGCTTGTCTCGCCGATTGTCAGCATCAGCAAATGGCTCTTTGATATCACTATTTTTGGCAGCGCATAGTGCGCAAAAATGTCGTTGCTGGCAATTTTACGGCGGCGGTCAGTCTTGACAAAAATAGCGCCACTAGCTGCGATCTCAAACTCCAGCCATGCACCACGGCCAGGAATCAACTTTGCACCAAACGGCTTGCGGCCATGCCCAACATCAGCAGTGTAAAATACACCCGCTGAACGGATAAGCTGCGATACGATAACACGCTCGGTACCATTAATAATAGAATGTACCACGGTTAGTCATCAAGGGTAGTACCAAAGTGCGATTTCCTGCTCTTTAACTTCACGAGTGACCTTATTAGTCAGCTCTACATTGACATATAGCGGCGCTTCCTATCGCTGGTATTGTTTTTCTTTTGCGAACAAATCTGTTGTTTTGGATCATCAAATCGATATTCCTTAAACCGTAATGCTAGCTTTTGCCCAGTATATATCCCTCGATTGGGTTGATCTCAGCAAAATCTCGCTCAGCCCAGTATCGATAAACTCCTTCCGCGAGGTCCCTCCTGATGGGCGATTAGGTTTGAGTACAGGCAGCGTGTCTTGCTCAGTAAAAACACACGGCCGGTGTCATTCGTCGACGTGGTGTGGGTCACGTACTACTCTCCTCGCATCATATTATCGTTGGTGGTGAATCGGCGCCGAAGATTCCTCTGCTGCAGTTGCACCCACTAAGTGCCACGTTACTGGGCGCACAAAAACTACGAGCTACACTACTTCTTGTGACTGGTTTGCTAAAAACGATACCGTCAATGACTGTGTAAGATAATTACAGAGCTAATTCTTGCCGCTGGTTGGCTGGCTATGTAACGCACTGTATCAATTAGGCCATACGCTTTGCGCTTCTTCTGCGCTCATCCAAAAATCACGGTCACTATCTTTTTCAATTTGCCGCACAGTTTTACCTGTGTTCTGCACCAGAGATTTCATTTAGCCGCTGCTTTAAAAATGAGGCTTTCGCGCAAACTTATTTCTTGGTCTGTTACGCTTACCCTGAGTGCCACTGCTTGGCTGGTGAATCATGATACAGCTGTTACCCAGAGCCACGCGCTTACCTTTAGTGCCGCTGCTCGGCAAAAATGCACCCATACTAGCACTGCAGCCCAATGCCGATCGTTTGCACATCTGGCGCAATATACTGAATCGTGTCGCCGTCGCAAAGCCCGTCATACACGCTACCACCAGGGCTATTGATATACAGCTTGATGTCCGCTTCGGCATCTTCGTGCGCTAGGTGTAATAGCTGCGCAACTACACTGTTTGCTGTCTGATGATTGACTTCATCGCCCATAATTCGCTCGTTGAGCAGGCGGCTATAAATATCAAACGCTCGCTCTCCGCTGTGTCAGTTTTTCAATAACTGTTGGAATTATCATACTCTGCACCTCGTTCATAGTATTGGTATATCATGCACTGTCTACCGCACTAGCCTCACGCATAAAAACTACCGCCACAAACTCTGACGGTAGTTTTGTGGATTAACTTCACAACTATTGTTCTCGTATTCAGCGACAAGAGCATCAATTGTCTTTTCAGTCAGCAAACGATTTGCAATTTCACGCTGCACTTCTGGTTGATTTAGCTGCTTCAACGCCTCTTTATCCTTACGAAATTGAGCCTTAAGGTTGCAATCTGCGCCTCTAATTCTTCCTTGGTAGCAGTAGTCTTCATTGCCTTCGATAGCTCAATGCCAATACAGGCCAGATTTCACCCCGCAGCTCAGCCACGGACGAACTTCTTTGTCTAGCCACTCTTCTTTCGTTGCATCATCCTTGGTCTCAAAGGTACATATCCAAAAAGCACCCTGATATGCAAGATTTCGCACCATGTCCTGCTCAATGTTCTTTTTCTTGCTCTTTGACCAATACTTCTGGAGCAGTCACTTCGCTAGCTTCGACTAGCTCTGTCACGAGTGCGTCTTTAAAGGCTTCATCTGCCTGACGTTCTTTTTGCGCCATCAACTCACGCTTAATGTCAGCACGAAAATTCCTCCATGCTCGTGAAGTTACCATTTTTAGCAGCAAACTCATCATCGAGGCTCTGGGCGTTGCGGTGCTTTAACTTCTTTCAACGTTACTTCAAACACAACCGGCTGACCCGCGAGGTTCTTTGGCGTGATACTCCTCAGGGAACGTAACGTTAACGTCGAGATGATTCACCTGACTTTTTACCAACAACCTGGTCTTCAGCCAGGAATAGAGTTAGCCTTCTACCAGACGTAGGCCAAAGTCGTTACCACTGCCGCCGTCAAGGCTTTGCCATCCTTTTTGCACCGACAAAGTCAATCACAGCTTCATCACCCTGCTCTGCAGCGCGGTCTACAGCCTCGTATTTTATGTAAGATTGTCGGCAATACGATTAAGCACATCATCAATATCGCTATCTGCGACGTCCTCTACTGCTTTTTGGTAGCCTTCAGCGCCTTGTGGTCACCAAGCGTCACTGGTGGAATCACTTCTGATTCTGCTGTGGACTCAAGCTCCTGGCCAGGTACATGCTTCTGTAGCTTCAACTGAGTGGGCGCTCAATGCGCCTTAATATCGTGTTTGATAAATGCATCTGCAGCGGCCTTAGAAAGTGCGTCATCAAGCACTTGCTGCTCAAGTAGCTGTGGATTCACCTGTTTCTCGACCATCGCAATCGGTGCGTGCCCACGGCGGAAAGCCGTCTACTTTAATATCTTTTGCCATCTTGTGAAGGCAGCTAATCGTGCATCAGCTAGCTCTGCCTCGCCAAGCCGTAATAGTCACTTGGACTTTTTGTATTTGAAATATTCTTAACTGTTGCCTTCATCTTATTTATTCTACCATGTCTTTACCGTTGCTATCAAAAATTGCAGAGGACACACCTCGTGTTAGGTTAAGCTTGCGATAATGTCATCTAGCTCATCGCGACGACTGCGGCGATCTAATACTATGCTGACCATTCGCGCAATATCAGCTACTTGCTCTTGAGCTGTCGCCGTGTTCTTAATCTTGTAGTGGCCAGATTGCAACTCAGCTTCACCCACAAACACCAAATACGGAATGTGTTTTTAAGCGCGCTACGCAGCTGCTTGTCTAGCTTGCGCCCTGTAATATCAACCTCCACGCGAACGCCTTCAGCCCTTAGCTCACGCGCAAGCCGTTTTGCCCGCAAAGCTGACTCGCCAATTACCACTAAATATACGTCGGTTGTTGAAATATCTTGAGGCACAAGTTTGTGCACTTCCAGGAAGTTTGCATGGTGAGTAGCACCCAGCCCCATGCCTACCGTCGGTGAGTGGCTCTACACCAAAAGACTGACTAGCCCATCATCGCGTCCACCGCCAAATAATGCCCGATTATTATCTAGGTGAGTATCAAACACTTCAAATACCGTGCCGGTATAGTAGTCCAGGCCACGCATTAAGCTAGCATCAAAAGTACATTCCGTACACCCGCCTGCGCAAAGCTTATCCATAAGCTGCTGCAACCTCTCAGCCCGCTGGATGTTGCTGAATTTCTAATGGCAGCTCGAGTGCAACCTTATATACGCCCAAAAGACTATGCAAAGCCTTGGAAGGCCCTCCTTGGCCTGCTCTGGTCCAAAAATATCAACAGCCTGGTCGCGGAACCTTCCGTTGAAATCTTATGTTTACGATCAGTGGTTTAATCATCAGTTCTGGCCTGTACAGCATCGCGGCCTAAGTATCGAAACATAATGGCATTGATCAACTCTCCGGTCGTTCACTCGAATAGGTGAACATGTCATCCTAAGCACCAAATAATTTCATGCTGTGTATGCTAGCTCAATAATCTCAGCGTCGGCCTCAAGTGAGACTAACGCCAAACAGGTCAACGTTCATTTGCCAAAACTCACGCTCACGACCACGCTGCGGCCGCTCATAACGCATAAAATTAGCAATAGAATATAGCCGAGCCGGCATGGCTAACTCTCTGCGAGCGAGCTGCCACCATACGGCTGACACTTGGGTGTCATTTCGGGACACACGCGCAGCGAGTTCGGCCACCACGGTCGTCAAACACATATGTCTGCTCACTTGCTGGCTCTTGACGCACTTTGTAGCAGTATAGATGTCGAGCGGCTCGAGTAATGGTGCGCCATATTCCTCATAACCAAATTGCCCGGCGCCGCTTGTGCCCAAACTGAAAAATATAATTCTGTAATCGTTTCTCTTCTGGATAGTAATCTCGTGTACCCTTGTGCGGTCTTGTCGAAAGTGTCGTCATAAACTCCATATTCCCATATCTATTAGCTTTTTTCAAACGTACTCACCACCGGTAATCTATGTCGCCGCACCCACTCATAGAGCATAATACCAGCTGCTACGCCAACATTGATTGACCGAGTACTCCCAAATTGCTCAATAGCGACCACCGCATCAGCCTGATTCAACAGCTCAGTGGACCAGCCCGTCGCTCTCACTTCCAAACACTAAACAAGCGCGCCGTGGCAGCATTACCTGGCCAAGTGGAGTACTGCGGGGCACATTATCGGCAGCTATTACAGCATATTCCTGCTGGCGCATCACCTGCATAAATGCATCTACCGAAGAATGGTATTGCGCATGCAAATATTTATCAGTCATCATCGCCCCCGCGCTTATTCCACTGCCGCCGACCAATGATATGCCGACGAACACCGAGACGCATTAGCACTGCGGATAATCGTACCCATATTATAATCACGGTAAGGTTTTCTACGGCAAGCTGCAGCTCCTGCTCGTCTTTGATCTAAATCTGCAATAATTTGCTCCATGCGAAACACCCTTATAGCGATCAATAACATTGCGCGAGTCTTCGCTCGCTGCGTGGGCTGCACTATGCACCTCCAGGAGCCAATTGCCGCATAATGGTTTGTGGCCTGCACTGGCCGTTTTAGCTGCCACTTGCAGGATTCGGTGTGGGTCGAACAAGGCTCGAATGGCTTCGTGTGAGTGCCATTTCAGCGTCGCTCACCGCCTTGAAGGCGGTTGCCGCCTTAATTTGGCCTTCACCACCACTGGCGACAACAACGCCATTGACCGATTGTACAACTTCGCTCACTGCCATCAGCAGCCCCATCATACCTTGCCGATCAACTAATTTTTCATTGTGACACACTGGATAAAGTAAATCTCACCGCTATTCATATCGTAGCGCCACGGCAGCGCACGCTCTGGGCTGCCTCAATGCGGCTCGAGCCGACTCCTAAAGTCATGTACCATCAGCGACGGCACGGCCATGCGTCCAAAGAACTTTGGCACAAAACCACGCTCATCTCGTGCTACCCGCAAACTCTTGCAGCGACTGCAACTGAGCACCACAAAACATCACTCTCGTCCTCCGATTAGCTGCAGCATACCTTCCGGGAAGTCACAAACAACTGTGCTATTCGTTTAAAAGATTTTGCTCATTTGCGCTCTGGCACATTATCCCAACGGCATATCATAATTGCATCATCTGAAGAAACCAGTGCCAAAATCTGCCCGGCATACGACCTGATTGGCATCAACCAATATAAGCGAAGCTGCCAGCCAAAATAACGTGACCTGCGTCGGCTCTAGCAAGTACATCTTCTGCGGCTCGATGCATAGCCCGCCATGAGCCAACAATCGCCATACCACCACTAAACTGTGCTTTTGGTCCAACGCGCATAATAATTTCAGAAATAATACCAAGTGTGCCCTGGCTGCCTACAAATAACGGAGTTAGATCCATACCACCCTTTTTCGTCGCGTAGCTGGCCGATACCTGGATAGCCCTATGGGCCTGAAGGTAGCGCCTGGTTGAGATCAACATTGAAAGTGTATCAGCTTATATTCTTCGTAAATTGTGTCGATGCCTCCGGTAGATTTCACCTTCAAATCCAGTCAGCTGTTTCTTCTGCTCCACGTCTCGACGCGATAGATGCCAGTTTCAATAGTGGTACCGTTAGAAAGTACTACCTCAAGCCGATCTGTGGCGTCAACGGCGCCACTGTCGCCAGAACAAACTTATTGCCAGCAATTGCACCACCAATCGTAGCAGCTGCCCTATTCTGTTCAAAGTTCCCAAAGTCTACTGCTGGCTCTTGGTCGTATTGACTCAAAAATGCCTGACAACTTGCAATCGTGGCTCCAGCCTGCATTCAGACAGTCCTGCTTGCCATCGTATTCTTCTACTCAGACAGCTGAGAAGGTCCATAGCTGCACCGTGCGTTTGTGCTGCGCCCGTCGCATCGCTACCGCTACCGCGAGCTACCACGGGGGAGCTGGGTGCCCTTTTCAGCCAGCTGCCAACAAAACTTTAATGTTCTTGTAATATCTTCAGTGCTATGCGGAATTACCACAAACTGCGGCAATTGGCGTAAACCCACCTGGGCCAACCGCGCTACTGTTCACGTGTCCACAAATCGGCATATGCTTACGCCCTCTAATCGCCGATTTAAATACACCGCTGCCCTATTCATGCGTAGCCTCTCATCCTCCCTTTTCATTGGTTCCTAGTATACCAAATTGCCCGGCCAGAGGAAAAATACGCCCATAAAAACACCCATACCTGGGTGCTTTAACAATCTTATTCTGGTACACGAGAGGACTCGAACCTCCGCCCGAAGGCACTGCTCCCTAAGGCTAGCGTGTCTACCAATTCCACCACTCGTGCGTGTATACCGGCTGACTGATTGTTTCTACTATACCAAGTGGCCTGGGCCTTGTAGAGACAAAATTACCAGCAAAGGCTCCAGTAAAAGCAAGGGCGCCAGTCCGTCGACTACGCCTCTCTGCGGTAAGAAGTAATGTTCGCGTTTTCCATAAGACCGATTGTCCACCACAACTACCTTTTCCCATTGGCTCGGAACCTCACCCTTACCTGAATGTGATAATACCATAAGCCCACTCCCGGTTTGAGTAGTCTAAAAAGCAACGCTACTGTGGAAAACTGCTCATTGTTATAGGGTGGATCAGCAAAAATTACATCAAAAGCGGAGTTTCCCACAGTTCATCCTGCTCGCTATGTCCGGCAAGTTGCCCTTGTCGCTGCACCCAAGAATATACCGGCGACTGTACAAGCACCGCCTCATCTCCGCAGCCCAGCAACGCCTTGTTGTCACGCAGTGTGCGCATCGCCACTCTATCTTTCTCGATAAAGACGGCCCGAGCCGCACCACGGCTTAACGCTTCAAACCAAGCGCCCCTGCCGGCAAATGCATCAAGCACGTCAGCGCCCTCTATCGCGCCGTGCAGCCGGTTGTAAATGGCCCTCTCGCTCGCTCGCTCATTGGGTGCGTTTTAAGGTCGATGGTGCTTTTATGCTGCGCCACCATGTTGCCAGAAATTAATCTCATATGCATACGTTTGGTGTATCATGAGGATGTCTTGTGAGTAGAACTGCCGCCCTAGTTGAAAGTGTCTGTAATGCGCTGGTATTTCTCAACTGCAGCTGCTAATTTCACTGATATTGTAAAATGTCACAGCCAGACTCATGCAGAACCAAGTAGCCGCCTTCTGCGCACGAGCGATAAGCCTACTATCACCAAGTGAAGCAACCTGAAGTCGCAAAAGCACCATGCTGCATGCGGCCATATATCGCCAGGGCCTCACAGCTGTAAGTCGACCTCAGCTAGATGGAACCCATCGGTAGAATCGCTCTATCTCTTGCAATCGCCGACCAGGCTTTTTGCGAGCTACTCATCACCAAATGACAATAGCTCTGGTGCTGCCCCTACCGACACGGCCACGCAATTGATGCGGCTGAGCTAAGCCCAAAATGATCAGCATTTTCAATGACCATTACTGTCAGCGTTAGGAACATCAGCGCCGACTTCAACCACCGTTGTGCTAACTAAAATGCTCTATTTCGCCGGCGAAAATTGCCGCATAACTGCATCTTTCTCAGCGGCCTTAAGCCTACCATGCAATGAGACCAATACGATACGTGCCAAGAATGCTATTTCGCAGTCGCTGCAGTTCCGCCCTCAACGCTTTTCTTGTCATTGTCTGCATTTTTCATCAATTAGCGGGCAGATAACGTACGCCTGCCGGCCGGCGGCAACCTCTTCTTTAACTGCTTCATCAAGACGTCGGCGTGATACCGGGTTCCAAATCTTTGTATGAATTGGTCGGCGACCTGCTGGCAACTCATCGATAACTGTGCTATCCAGCTCGCCGTACACTGTGAGCGCCAGGCTACGGGGATCGGCGTGGCTGTCATAGCAAGCAAATGCGGCATCGTATCACCCTTTTCAAGCGAGTGCTTGTCGCTGGGCCACACCAAACCGATGCTGCTCATCGACCACCACTAAATTAAGATTCTTAAACGTCACAGAATCCTGGGTAAGCGCATGTGTACCAACTATTATATCTACCTCACCCGCAGCGATACGAGGCCAAAAGCTCCTGGCGAGGCCGCCCCCTTAACGCTTGCGGTGGGTAGCCCAACACTAATACCGTGCGGTGCCAGCAACTTTGCGATAGAGCTCGCATGCTGCTGCGCAAGAATCTCTGTTAGGAGGCCATAATTGCTGTTTGAAAACCATAGATGGGCAAAGCAAGCTTGCCACTGAGCGCCAGCAACTACCGTTTTTCCCGCTCCAACATCACCCTCATCAATCGGTTACATCGGCCTATCTTTGGCAATATCCTGGAAGATATCCCAAAGCCGCTCGGCGCTGCGCACCCGTCAATTGAAACGGCAAGGTGTCTACAATATTACGAACATATGCTGCATTAAAAGCCACCGGACGCGCCGCTAAGCTATGGTGAGCGCTTTTTATTATATTGAGCTGCAAGCAGCAAGGAAAACACCTCTTCAAAAAGCAATTCGCCGACGTCCAGCTTCAATATCATCTGTATTTTTGGAAAGTGGACAGCCTGCAGAGCCTCACCGCGCTCAAGCAGCCCCTCTCTGCAGTAGCTCTTCCGGCAGCGTCTCGGGTATGAATGGAATTGAGTGGTTCTACCTCTCGTAACACCTTCCGCACAAGCTGCTGCTTTAACCCTTTTACTTGATGGTATACGGCGTAAAGGGCGGCTACGAGATCTGCAGGCACCTGAGCAAACTTTTCAACGCTTGGATTGGTAATTTGGTATTTATTATGCAGCCAACTCCCCAGAAAAATAAAACTCATCCTGGCTTTGCAGCTGCTGCTACGATACGGCTGATTAAACCACACTGCAGTTATTTTGCCGCTATCATCAGCGAGTGTGGCCGTTGTGATCAGTCAGCCCTCGCCGCACTGATCGCACTTGTACTTTTTCGCAGCGCGCTGCAATAGTCACCTTGCCTGGCACTAAGTCTGCGGTCGCGTTGTCACCGTAAAGTCATCGTATCGAAAAGGTAAAAATTAATAATATCACCAGCAGTCTCAGCCCAGCATCTGCCGGTTTTTAGCCGTTACCGGGCCAACTGCTTTTAGCTCAGCAGCGAGGCGTCAGTAAATGCATTTACGCTGCATCTCCTTGCTGCTTATTCTGCCCCATAGCGTGCTCATGCCCGTGCGTATGGTGGGCCCCGTGCGAAGTGTCATCCAGCAGCCGCAAATAACGCGCAGCTAGATGGGTCGCCAAAGGAACAGACAATAGCAAAATTGCGCTCGATACACCAGTTCCGCACTGGAATTCTAGGGCAATAATTTCCACTGTTCATCAAGCGAGTATACCACCGGCAACACCGGTTTGCTGATTTTGTTGCATAACCAGCAAAAGTGCCATCAAAAACGGCAGCCCTGCACCAACATATGATAGCACCAGGGTGTTGATAATAGCGCCGATGTGGTCGCAGCCAATATTCATTGCCTCACGATAAAGTGGCCACACCTTTTGCACCTACCAAACTGCTTGGTGCGACAGCGACTGCACAACACTCATTTGCGTGACAATAATGTCATCAAGCGCACCGGCCGTTACTAGCACCACACCTCCGGCGATAATAGCCTGAATTGCAACATGATGTTGCTGAGCTAGCATCACGTGGTTTCATCAAATAATCCCTGGGTATGGAATAATGCCGTCATCTGCCACGACGCAAAAGCAGCAACGATAATACACCGCCATACCACAAATAGCAATCCACGCCTGCCTTGTCCAACCACTGACTAATGAGTAACGTCATTATTGCAATTACAAGCGCACCGATAGTGCCTGCCGATTAGACCATTAGCCCCTTGCAATATCGCATTAATGACTCCAGCGACTACAATAATGGGTGCCACCCAGGCCAAGCAAACTACGAACGCCTCGCTTCCCTGCTACCAGTAGTACGATACCAATAAATACAAGTGCCGCCAAAATCAGCAGCAGGCGGTCGCCAGTGGTCATACAAAAATCTTTGCTACTAGTGCGCTGCACAATAACGCTGTCACCTGCGTGGTATCGAGGTGTAGAATGAGCCAGTAACTTGTACCTCTTGTCCACTTTGGTAGCCATCATCGCGGGCGCACCGTCGCTTCTTCGACTCACTATCCTGCCGGATGAATGTACCACGTAAATACTCAGCTCGTGCACGCCACGCACCCTTTTTCCCTGCTCGCTGAGTGTATAAAAACTAGGCTCATTTTTCAGCAAGTGTTGGCTGATACGGCGTAATGAGCCACACCATCGAGACTGCTCAATAAGTATAATAGCGCCACATAGCGCCCCCGGTGGATGAGCAATCACCCAGCGCTTAGCCTTCAGTATGCGCTGTTTTGCCCATATAGCCATAGCCTTCACGCGAGGTGCGCGTATTTTGGTGTCATCGTCCTTATCTTTAGTTGGCCGCTTCATTTAATTACCCCTTGCGTAGCATGCTACACCGTCACCAAAATAAATACGTTCTTACCTAATCAAAGCTGGGCCGCTTAACTGCCGGTCTTCTTGTACTTTTTGTCCATCAATACGCACCGCACCACCGCAATCAATCGGCGGGCTTCGCCGTTGCTCTTTGCAGCCGCTGCTGCCACGAGCCCCTGCAACAAGCGTTTTTATGTTTCAGCGGCTGAAACAGTTGGCACCTCAGCTGCTAGCGCCACCAGTGCCGCTTCACTTAGATCTGCCACCATGCGTCCACCAAACAATACTTCAGTTACATCTTCCACGGCTTTGCGGCGCTCTGCTCCGTGTGCTAAACTGTAACCTCACGGGCCAGCACGCGCTGGCCATATCGTTGCCGGGGTCGCTTTCGTACTGCTGTACAACGGCCACAATCTCTCCTCTTTTGAAAGCATGGTAAAAATCTTTTAAATAATCCTCAACGCTATCATCCTCTGTGCCGAAGCCAGAATTGGTAAAAACGATACGGGCTTGTCTTTGCCGGGTCAAGCCACCGCACCGCCTTCACTTTTTACCAAATTTACGTCCGGTGCTCTTATTAACAATTAGTGGCGCCGTCATGGTGTGCACAGTTTGCCCTGTCTTTTGCGAATTGGTTCTACGCCAGATAGCAAGTTGCCCCACTGGTCGCTTCCACCAATCTGCGGCGTAACGTTATACTGTTTCGCTATAAGTGATAATAATCGTATCCCTGCAGCAATGTATGGGTAAATTCAGCAAAACTCAGCTACTACCATTCGCGATGCGGGCTTTGAAAAAGTCGCGCTGCGTGAGACTCTGCCATATTAAAGCTCTTGCCAATATCACGTAAAAATGGAATCAGCGTGAGTTGGCATAAGCCAGTCGTAATTATCGACTAGTGTAAATTTTTACCAGCAAAAATAGCACTCACCTGCTGGCTTAATTTGCTGTTTGTTGTGAGGCTATTTCATCAAGTGGTAACAGCTCACGCTCTTTAGTGTCCCGCATATCGCCAATTTGTGCCGTACCGCCGCCAACCAGTAGCACCACATTATGGCCAGCCTCCAGGAAGTGGCGCACCATCATATACACTGCAAGGTGGCCGACATGCAAACTGTCAGCCGAAGGATCGCGGTGCCAAGATACAAAGGTTCGTGGCGCCCCGTCGATAACCGCCGCATCAGTAAATGTCGCCTGTTTCCAAAACCACGCCACAGTAATTCTTCTGATAATTTCATACCTCTCCCTTTACCTCATTATTGCTCTGCCCTCCTGGCGTAATCTTGCTTTGATTATGACCAAAAACTGCTTGCGAATACGAGACCAAAAATTGCTGTTATTTAACATAAGAGTATTTTGCGACAGGAGGAGAGATACGAGTGGGTAATAAAGAACGCACGCACCCCTTGGCGTTTATGCTTTAAAATCTGCACACAAGCGCCGAACCAAGACGAAAGACAGCACGAAAACGAGCAGAATATCTAGCAACCCTTACCCTAAACATCCCGCTCAAGCGGTTTTTGTTTCGTTTGCATCCGAAAGCGTGTCGCTGCATGTGGTTTTCAAAACGCGGCTTGCTAACTTTACTAAAGATTTTTCATTGTTGTCGTTATTACTAGTGGTGCTAGGTATTGGTAGTCTGTTTGCCTATTACCGCAAAGATATCGACCAGATTCGCCCCAGACGAAATTAGTAGCGTGTGCAAACAACCGTCACCAAATATCTCGATCGCAGTGGCCGAATTACTATGTATGAAGACAAGGGCCAAGAAACTACAAACTCGTTATCCAGGAGATCAAATGAGCAAATATGTCCGAGACGCAACGGTCGCGATCGAAGACAAAGACTTCCTGAAACACCACGGCATCAGTATTATTGGTATTATTCGATGCTGCCATGTCGAGATGCTCGTGGTAATTCAGCCCAAGGTGGTTCAACGCTAACGCAGCAGCTAGTAAAGCAGGTATTCTTCGCAAAAGTGAGCTGATAACCGTGGCATTAGTGGTATCCCGCGCAAGATTAAAGAGATCATTCTTGCCATGAGAGGTGGAGCACACCTACGATAAAGGCTGGCATTTTTGACGCTTTATCTCAATGAATCGCCATATGGTGGTCGTCGCAACGGTATCGAATCAGCATCACGAAAACCTACTTCCACAAAGGCGCAAAAAGACCTTGACCTAGCAGAAGCTGCCCTACTCGCAGGTATTCCAAACCAGCCAGGACTTCTTAACCCATACAACACAGCAGGACACAAACAGCTTATCGAGAGGCAGCGCACCGTGCCGACCGCATGGTTGAGCAGGCTTCGTCACCAAAAGAAGGGCTGCAGACGCCAAGCAAGCTGCGATTCTTGACAAAATTCGTCCGGCTATCGCCGACACTGATAACATCACCCGCTCCGCACTTCGTGCTAAGCGTACGCGAACAACTCGAAAACGAGCTCAGCAAAAGCAACTGTAGGCCAAGGTGGACTTACCGTTACTACAACGCTCGATAAGCGTGTACAAGACAAAGCTGCAGACTACTGCAACTGACTTCTTTAAGTCCAGCAAGCCAGGATCTGTTGGCATTAGTAACACTGCAGCCACCGTCGAAGATAACCAGACTGGTCAAATTTGATTGCCCAAATCGGTAGCCGTGACTATAGTATCCTGGCTTTGGACAAACAAATGCTGGCGAGTCATACTTGCAGCCAGGTTCAACCGTAAAATCGCTAGTTTCTCTGAACTCTTTAAGAATAAGGTGTAGTAACAAACAAAACTACGGCAGCGCTCGGTATTGAAAGACGAAAAAATTGACAATATCTACGGTGCTCCACTCCAAAACCACGATGGTCGCTTTATGGGCAACATCACAATTCGTCAAGGTCTTGCCCTATCGCGTAACGTCCCTGCAGTAAAAGGCGATGTACATTGGCGGAATTAAACCAACCTGCGACTATTAACGACGCCGGTGCACACTCATACTGTCAGCAGAGCAAAAGAATGGTGTCGGTCTCGGCTTCTATTGGTGCTTGTACTGTTAAGCAGACCGAGCTCGTTAACGCCTATGCAACCCCTAGGACGACTAGGTATCTATAAGCCAGTTACCCGTATCTTGAGGGTTAGAAATTCACAGGGTGATACACTTAAGAAATGGAAAGATGACAGCAAGCGTGTGCATGGATCCACAAATTCCACTATATCATTGGTGACATTCTAAGCGACCAACAGGCAGCAGCTGCCTTGCACGGTAATGGAGCACTTGCAGTACCTGGTGTCCGAACCGCTTCAAAAACCGGTACTTCAGACATCAACCGAAAACCAAAGATTTGTGGCTAATGACCTACAGTTCAGCAATCACCATGGGCGTGTGGCTTGGTAACAACGATACTCGAAATATTAGAACATCTGATTCAGCCATGGGTAATAAAAATTGTTGCCCCAGTTCTTGAGTACGCTCACAAACAGATCTACGCACCAGAAGGTAAGTAAAATCAGGTGACTGGCTGAAGCGACCTGAGGGCATTCAGCAGCAAGGTAAGGAACTGTATCCGTCATGGTGGAACAAATCACAAGGTAACAAAAATTCAAAGCTAACCTTTGACAAGATTAGCAAAAACTTTGCAACAGAGTGTACACCAGATAGCGCCAAGGTAACTGTTGAAGTGACCAAGACTATGAGCCCGATCACCAAGAAAGAAGCGTATGCCGACTTAGGCGAATATAACGAAAAAGAAAAGATGATGTACACTAAATGTACCGACCGTAAACCAACGGTGGATGGCATCACTGTTACTCGTTCTGGCAATAGCTACCAAATACGCGCCACAGTACAAAAGGCGATCATGACCTCGAAAATGTTGACTTCCCGTGTTGGCGACGAACAGATTAAAAAGTGAAAGTATCTCAAGCAGCGGTGTTGTAACTGCCACCCTATGAAGGCGGCGGCAATGGCACTAAAACGGTGACCATAACTGCCCATGATAAGGCTGGCTATACTGGCAGCGCTGAGTGGGCGCTTCAATGCTGCAGCCGCTGGTGACTAGCTCTCACCTCCTATTCATGTATAACCCTCGCAAATGCGGGGTTATTATGTGTATAGTCATGCCAAACTTCTTATATTTTTCTCTGTAATACATCCAGGTCGTTAGCTATAAGAAGCTCGCACTTTGTTTTATCGTGTGCGCTCCATATGTGCTTCTTGGATCATCATTAGTTACGTCTACTCATGCTCTGGTATGCTATGGTAAAATGCTACGGCTAAGCATAATAAAAACCTCACATACATAGCTTTACGCGTACTATGAGGTTTTTATTATATGCGATAGTGCGAGATTAACTACCGCTACTTATTGGCTAGTTCTACCAGTCGGTCTTCATTAGTCTTTTGCGGCGGCTACTCGATCGTTTCTTTGTATCGGGTTGTGCGCACTTTTCTTGTGTACTTCAGTCTTTACCGCTGCTACTACTCCGCTTGCTCCATTAACATTAGTTTTTCTTTTGAGCAGCGGGAGTCGCTTGGCTGGTGCGAGTTCGCGTTACTTTGTAAACAACTGATGAGCTCCCACCTGATTGTTTCGGTGAAATGTGGGCTGCAGACCGTCTTCGTGCTACTAGCCTGAGGTTTTTCTGCGGTTTAGTAGTAGGCACAGACTTTCGCCCCGACGTTTTAGCCTTAGCTGATTTTCGCTTCCGATTGCACAGTAGTAGGTTTCTTTTGTCGACTAACAGACGTGGTTGGCATGAGCAGCATCTGCCTCCGCTTGCGCTCTATCTTGTCCTGTTGGGCGTAATTTTTGCAAATACCATTTTACCAGCCTCGTTTGCAGGCTACGGATTACCTCTATGCGCTTTGTTTGACCAATGTATTTTGCAGCCTTTTCTACGACCACCATTGTGCCATCAGATAAATGACCGACACCTTGGTCGTTACTCTGACCCGCTGGTCTGCAGCGCTAAATCGAGCTGGTCACCAGGAAGTTGCGCCATGAAGCGGCGCGCAAGCTCATTAATATCAGCACCGCAATCTGTTCCACTACCGCCACCTTGTTGAGGTTATAGTCAATCGTAGCATAGATACCCCTGGTATTGCTTAGTTAGGTGCAAAGCAGATGATTATCAACCTCATTATCAGCCTCATCAGCTAAGATTAGAAACCCTCCAGGCCCTCTAGCTGCTGCAAATTCCGCACTACATCTAGCCCATATCGCGCACGGGCTCGCTTTTTGATTATCACCATAAATCAGCAGAGTCTGCAGCTCCTAGCACGACGCTGCTAGGGAATAACCACTTCGTTGGTAATGAATCCTGTTTTTAGCCCCATAGCCAAGATCCGGCGCGTCCTGCGCGCCGAGGTGTCAATAAAAATCTTCTTCCCTACGGTTCCAGCCAGCTTTATGAGCCTTACGATCACGCCACCAGACACATATAATAGCCAGCTGGCTCAGTGCCACAAAAAGTAGCACCGCAAATATTGCTATATCCATATTTACTCCCTTGCTTGTAGATGGCTGCGCAATGCTGAACGCAAATCACGCACCTGTGTTATAAAATCATTTCGCGAACGTGGACCGATTGCTGAGGTAAACCCAAGCTTTTGCGCCTCCGCAACACGCCTATCGGCATGTCGCCACTTGCCGTACTTCGCCACCAAGCCCTAACTCACCAAAGACGACGGCCTTCGTCTAACGTACGGCCAGCCGCAGCACTCGCGATCGCCATAGCGACAGCCAAATCTGCAGCAGGGATCTTTGCGGCTTCATACCACCGACAACTTAATATAAATATCTTTATCGGATAAGATTCAGTTTGGTGCGCCGTTCTGGTACAGCCACCAATAGAAATTCAGTCGGTTTAGATCAAATCCACTCGCTGTACTTTTTAGGATAGCCGAGGTAGTAGCGTTGACAAGTGCTTGAATTTTCCACTGCAATAGCGGCCGGCTACCCTCCATGGCAGCAAATACTACAGACCCATCAGCAGTGTGACGCTCTGCTAGTAGGGCTGCGGAAGGGTTATCGACAGGTCAGGCCAGTTTGCTTGCATTTCAAAAATCGCCACCTCACTTGTTGAGCCATAACGGTTTTTACTGCGCGCACCACTTTTGAATCCACCGTACCGATCACCATCGAGATGAAAGCACTACATCGACAAGATGTTCTAGCACTTTCGGACCTGCAATCGAACCTTCTTTCGTCACATGGCCCACTAAAGATTACTGCCGAGCCAGATGCCTTTGCTGCACGAATAATTGCATATCCAGCATTCGTAATCTGACTGACACTACCAGAGGCAGAAGAAAGTATCCTGCAGGCTCATAGTCCGAATCGGGTCGACCACTACAAGCTGATGGTCGCCAGTTGCTGTTGTGCTGCCACATCATCAGCGCTTGTTGAGGCTACAAATGATGATGCATCGCCTCCATTAACGCCTAATCGCTGTGCCCTGCATCGCCACCTGACCGCAGACTCTTCGCCGCTCATAGAGCACCTTTGCAGCTGTAGCGGCCTGTGCCGACAATTGCAATAGTGGTGTAGCTTTTGCCCAGTTCCTGGCTGCCCAGCAGGGAGCACCACGCCACCCTGCAATGCCACCACCAAGTACCAAATTGAGGTCGCGCAGTCCTGTGCTCGATTCTGCTCGCTTGCTCGTCCACCTAACTGCGACATCAACGCCGGCGCAGTACTTTTGCCCTGGCTGCTGTGCCCCAGAGGTAGCTAGTGACTGCGGAACCTGCTCCACCAGAGGTTCCACTCACCACAGTTTTCACAACGCCAGCCCACTTGGTGTGCGGGCACCACAGTTTTGGAACTATACCGCGCGTGTGCTTTTAGCCCACTACTCGTGCACCTCTTCAATGTTCTCGTTGTTTTTGCTATTTATAATCTGATTTAACTCATTAGACTCGCTCTGCTGTGGCAGTTATAGCGCTTAACTTTCTGATTAAATGCTCGCCGTTGTTGCTGCGAGTTGAGTTCCTTCGTTACTCAAGGCGTCTTGCCGCTGCAAGATACGCGATCGAGCCTGGGTAAAGGCCGCGTCAGATGTAAAGTAACCAGTCTCACTACGGTTATTGAACTGTTCAATATCAGCCTTCAGCGTCGCCACCTGCTGATTGTGCGCTGCTACCTTTGCAAGATACTGTGGCCGTTCGTTGTTAATTTCATCGCCCAGGTACGCAGCTGTTTCGTTAGTGTCTCAAACACGCCGATGCGATACTGCGCTGGCAGCGATCGCCGAGCGATCTGCAAAGGCGCGCTTCTCGTCAGTCTCTAAAACTTCCCGGCGAGAGCTCTTCCGTGCCAAAGAATCGAGATGAAGCTCGTTGTAATGCTCGGTTCGGTCCTCACGCATACATCGCCATACGCCTACCAAGCTCCTCTGGAGTTTGTAGCCAGGCCTCACAGGCCAAACTCAGCTCCTGCGTCGCGCACTCTCTACGCGTGCTATCATCAGGCTCGTCCCACGCTGCATGCAGCATCTCATGTGCAGCAGTAACCTTTGATGCCATTCAGCCTACTATCATTAACATCATAAAAGCAATTTCACGCTTTGAGTAGCAGCCAAAGCAGCGCGCCTTGCTCGCCATTATTACGGCAAAACGCATTAAAACTCACCCGCTGACTTCAGCTCTGGCCGTGACGCATAGAAATACTTCCATCACCCTGCATGGTAGTCGTTTCTGCAATTTTCTGTAATCGCGTCACCGGCTGGTAGGTGTAATAATTTACTGTATCAGCAAACTCCGCTGAAACAGCACAACGCCAAGTGCAATCAGAATAAAGAAGAGTGGGACTAGCTTTTGCTAAAAGCCGGCCAGGAGTTCGCTTTGCGCATACCACACGCCACCACCTCTTCGGCCACTACAACTCGGTACGTAAGCTTCCCTTTTTCAGCTCCCACCTTCAACACGCCGCCAGCTTGTAACTCACCAGACAACAGCGCTTCTGCAAACGGTGTTCGAGTTCCGCTGCACCGTGCGCCGCAACCCACGAGGCCTGTATTTGCGTACTATCATCTGTCGCGCACAATAATGCGCGCCGAGCTGCTCACCGATATCGAAACATGCTGCCGAGCCAAGCGCTGCTGCAGTTCACGTAGCTGCACCGCAAAAATAGCTCGCACATCAGCAAGGCTGAGCGGCTTAAAGACAATATTATCGTCGAATCGGTTTTATTAATTCTGGGCGCATTACTTTTTGCGAGCTGTCTTGCGTACCTCACGGGCAGCACGAGTATGTACTGGCGCCGTATCATCACCCGTAGCTGCTGCACTGAAACCCGTGCGATGACTCTTGCTGCTGAGGTCTGCACCAATATTTGACGTAAGAATCATAGTAGCATGTGCAAACGATGCCGCATTGCCCTGCCGTCGGTCAATTGTCCATCTTCCAAAATTTGCAAAAAGAATATTAAAAACATCTGGGTGGGCTTTTTCTATCTCATCGAATAGCACCACTTGAGTGGACGCCTCGCGCAACGCTTCGGTCAGTTTTCCTCCATCTTCATAGCGTAACATAGCCTGCCGGAGCAGCCTGTGAGCCGTGCAGCACCGTGACGCTCGGCAAACTCACCTCATGTCAATCTTGAGCAATGCCTTATCATCTCCGAATACCTCACGAGCTACCGCACGATAGCTCGGTTTTACCAACACCAGTAGGACCAAGAAAAACAAACGATCCCGCAGGCCTATTTGTTGGTGCAACACCACTTTCGGCTCCGACGCACAACTCCGTGCCATCATGCCTAACGGCCTCGTCTTGCCCAATGATATGTCTTCCCAGCACCTGCTCGAGCTGCAACAGTTTCGCTTCTGGCGCTGTACCCGCTCCCACCGGTATACCTGTCATGACAGTAATCGCATTTCAGCGCCGCCTCAGTTAACGCAATCGGGCGAGGGTTTGCGATTGCCGCGCACAGACTTCCTGCCTAATCGAACTCGGCTGCTGCTCCATCTAGCAAATCAAAGGCTTTATCCGGCAACGCCCCTATCATGAATATCGCTGCGCTTCAAATCAACAGCCATGTCAGCTATGTCATCACTGATCGACCCATGATGTGCCTCATGCGCGGCCGCACGCCACGAACAATACGTCGAGCAGTTTCCACTACTAGACCCTGCGCTAAAACAGGCTGGAAAACGCCGCGCAAACGCTGCATCTTTTCTTAATATGCGTTTTACGGTACTCTTCATTTGTCGTCCACCAATAACCTTACTGCCACGGGCAAGCGCTGGCTTTTAGAATATTAGCCGCATCCACGCTACCCTGCTGCACCAGCACCCATGAGCGCATGGATTTCATCTACAAAATAGCAGCACCTCCGGGTGCTTCTTTCAGCTCGTCGATCACCTTCTTTAATCGCTCTTCAAACTCACCACGGTACTTAGTGCCTGCAAGCAGCGCCGCAATATCAAGCTCTATAATTCGAGAATCATGCAAATATGCCGCACTACTGCCAGCTGAATCTCTTGCGCCAAGTCTTTCGACTAAGGCGGTCCTTGCCAACGCCCGGCTCACCTGATGATAAGCGGGTTGTTCTGGTGCGGCGCCCCTAGATAGTCATCGCCGAGCAATCTCCTTGCTGCGGCCAATGACTGGATCGGAGCTCTCCCGGCGCGCAAGCTCTGCGATGTCACGGCCGACCTTATCCTAGTAGAGGTGTGTACCGCTGGCTGGTTGCTGCGCTTTTTGTGGCTCATCATGCTCCAGCTGCAAGATATCACGTCGTTCCAATACTTGCTCAAAATTATGTTGCACCCATCAATATCCACGCCCATATTGCGCAGAATCATAACAGCTCTTCGTGCACAAGCAAGCTATATACTAGGTGCTCCGTAGCCAAGATGAGTGGCCAAATTCATGCACCATTTTGCCAACTCATACGCAATGTTAATTTTTGGTAGAATCAGAAAAATCCTGGCTCCATTCCCACCAATCGCAATAACTCCTCGGCACAGTGGCAACAGCCTGTCGACATGCTCTGGCGTCACATCGGCTTTGCGCCATAACAACGCTAGCGAGCGCACGTGGCTGCCTTCAGCCAGTGCCCAGAAAGGCTATGTTTCTGTGCGGCCGCCGATGGCACGCTCACGAGCAATCTCTGCTCAGCTTCTGCACTCCTACGTGTGCATGCCGCGCGTTAAGCAGACTGGAAATTCTTGAAAATCTTCTGGCATATTCTCAACTGCGCTCTGCTACCCATATCGGTACGCATGCAAATTGGCGCTCCTTGGGACTGTTGAGTGCCACATATGTCGCTGCTTTCTGATGTGCCTATTCCTCGCCCCTGACTACGCCTTTCAATAGCAGAAAAATGGAGCTATCCTCAAGCGTTCTTGCGTGTCCAAAAGCTCTGGTTTTCGTCTCCCTCGACCTCTTCACCAGCCTCAATATCGATCCCCATATCCTGTTAGTCCGACTCGTGCGCGACGATGCCCTCGATCGACCAATAGCAGTTGACCGCTGGATCTTTCGGTACAGTCACTGTCGCACGATGCTCTTTACCTCATCTACGCACGCTGATAATCTCGCTGGGCTCATTGCGTTAATAAGCGGCTCAAGCTGGGATCCCGGCATCGCTATGGGTGATGATATCAATCTTTTCCTGATCACCAGTTTCATTCCATCCACCGACTGCACACGCGTACCATGTCCACCCGCAAACGTGTACCAGCTGGGTCAGTCGCGGGAAGTGCGATGAGCACCTCCGTCAGTTTCGGTGCGACGGCCAGCTTCACGGAGCTGACACGTAATTTCTGACGCGCGCGGTCTCCATCTCTGGCACCTCTTGGCGGAATAGGTATTCAACAAAGCTCACCGCTACCTCGAGCTCACAATAGCTGCTGAACCGCGCTCCACGCTCAATATCCTTGATTCAGCACCTTTAATGCGGCTACCAGTTGCAATATTCACCAAATATTTGCTCACGTGTTGGCATATAGCCACAGTAGACTTCACTAAATCTCAACGCGCACACCGCCACGGTTATCGAGCTGCGCTGCTCCACCAGTTACGATAGTGCGCAAATCTTGTCTTCAGACTCTGCAAAATAACAGTACTCTGGCTGCTTCACGCGAAGACGCTGCAAAACCACCTGCTTGGCGGTTGCCGCAACACGGCCAGATATCGTTACCTCGTAGAGATTCAGCGCACGATCTCTCCTCGCAGTTGTGCATCAAGCATTAGCCCTGCACGCGGCGCAGTCAATTTCAGTTTGCAGTACTTTCTGGCTCTTCTACACGAGTTTTTCATCATGCGCCACTGCACCTGTCTATGAGTTTAGATCAGCCGCTGCGTTTCTGGTCGCACGCTCGCCATATTCCGACGCCAGGCGGCAGCAATTGCCTGCCCGATGCTTCAGGCTCGCAACATCCTCTGGCAGCCCTTTTTTGCAGCAATTGCAGAGATCGCTGCTGCCACGGCTGCTTTTCGCATCCTGGTGCTTATCCGTTTCCGCTCCTTTCGTATGCCAGAAAAGAGTCCGACCTCTTTGGCCGGCTTACACTATCTATCATCCTTACCGCACTAACACGCGTGCAGGGCCTAGATTTCCCACCGCGTTTCATGCTGCTGACGGGGAGTATCACGTGCAGCTTATGAAAGACAGCGAGAGCATCGCTTGTCGCCCAGCCGCAGCCACCCCACAAGAGTAGCGACGCGCACCCAGCCACCTGACGCGCTGCGTACTGGCGGCGGAAGGCCTTGTTCGGCGGCAACCAAATCACCTCGCATCAAGCATCAGCTCTCTGCTGGTTGGCCACCGCCCGTCAGCAGCAGGCAGGGTTAAGCGGGTCGTTCGCCAGTTCACGACGACGTTCTTTTGCGCTAATCTCCTGTGCGCTAGTCTGCCAGGCATTAGATGGTCGCCACCACATGATCAATCTGATCTCCGAGCGGCGGCCGTTTTTGCATCAACCGGCAGTTTTATCATGCGCGACCCGTCGCCTGGGTATGGATCTTGAAGCTGCCTTGCGACGCGTTGCGGCGCCCTTCGCTCGTTTGTCGAACCTGCGCATGAGAGTCGATCTCGTTGCAAAATAACATTGCCGCACATCGAACAACCACTGCTCCCATCAGTTCCCCCAACCATCTGAAAATTGTTGTCGGCTATAGCCAGTCTTTTGGCGCTCTTGCTCTTCTAACTGGCAATCAGCAAGGCCTCGACTACCGCCTTGCTGGTCGCTCGAAAGTTACCTCTTACGTGAGCGGCGCCGCTGCTCTAAAATGCGCAACACCCCACTCACCGCAATCATTGTGAGGCAAGCGCGATCGTCACTAAAACCGACGCCGCCGCGTGGCATCTAGGAAAAGCCTCTTTTCCTGCAGGGGCGACTTAACCATCAGTCGGAATTATACCACGAAGACGATACGATACGACTGGGAGAGTCAACCCACCAATTACGACATCACCCTCGACAGCTGAGCGAGAGGAGCGCACGCCTCACCTTGGCAAGCGTGGTGCTGGACGGTACGCTACGTCGGATGCACACGCCATTCCGTTGCATCGCCAAGGTGATCAACCGTGCGAAGCAGTAATTGACTGGCCAGCCAGCGCCAGTTAGCCACGCGGGCACGGCGAGTTCTGGCTCATAGTGCCAGATCTTGCTCCAGGTGAACATGCGCGATAAGCCATTACTTTTTCGGGACTATTTACCGATCGCCATGGCGGTCTGCATCCATGTCTATTACAAAGTCGACGGCCAACCACACAGAACTCCTAGCAACGCAATTTGAAAGTGCACCATGCCCGAGAGGTCTTCCCTGCGTGGATGAGCCCAGGGGCCAGTAAAACTATTCCGCCCTTCGCGTTAATTTCACCGAAACTGGTACGCTGTGCTTAATACGCCTGTTCAAAACCAGCAGGCTAAAGACTGGTAGAAACTTCATGCCTGCTGAACAAACGCCTCGCATGAGTAGCTACTTGTGGCTTTTGCCAACGGAGATCTACGCTGATGGTGACCTACAACAAACGGCGGCATCGAGTGTTGGCGTTTGGGCTACGAAGCGCACACTCCGCATGCTTCACGCTTTGACTTTTGTCACCAGACGCTGCGGTTCGGCTTATTGGCTCTTTGCCAGCGACTGCTGCGTGTGCGCGCGCAGTGAAATGTGACCGGCGTTGCCCCGCCTGTTTCAGTGGTGGCGCCATGGAAAAGCTAGTCTCATCACCTACCGTGAAAACAGCACCAGTTAGCTAACCCGTCTGGGGCCAGCTCGGCTCCTCGTCGCCAGCTGCCCGCTACGTTATCGCCCATGAGGCTCAGCTTCACCAGTGGTTTGGCAACCTTGTCACTATGCGCTGGTGGGGTGTTATGGCTCAATGAAAGTTTTGCCAACGTTGCGAATATATTGCCGTAGATGCGCTTTGGCCGCAGTGGCAAGAATCTGGCGTGATTTCAGTAGCCACTGAGAGTGTCGCTTGCGCTCTGACGTGATGCTCTACCAGGTGTGCTGAGCCTGTGTATGCGCCGATTCTCATCCAGACGAAATTAACACCCTATCTCGAGCGGAGCCATTGTCTACGCCAAAGGGGCACGACTCATGCGCATGCAGTGCAGCATGCTATCGGGAGTCGGCTTTTCCCGCTCTGCGCACGGCAGACCTACTCTTACCGAGCACGCCTATCGCAACGCACAGTGGTACGATCTCTGAAAGCCCTCAGCGACTCCCAGCGAGTCCGCAAGACGTTCAAAGCGCTTTATGCAAGCTTGGATTTCAAGCCCTGGATTTCCTTGTATAGCGCATCACCGAAGAAGAAGGCAGCACCCCTGCGTCTGAGTCTGTCTCCGCTTCTTCAACGACGGCGATTGACCGTGGCGACCAAACACTCTGGCCAATTCCACTGGGGCCGACTGACCAAATCTCTGCACGTGCTCACCACTAAACGAAAACCACGCTGCCAAGCACCGATCCGTCTGCTAAAGAGCGGCGACACAGCGCATTTTATTACTCAATATCCACACGGTTGTAGGCGTCAACTGTTGCAGTCGCAAAGTCAATTGCTGCCAAAGATGCTAATCACCCGGTTAGTCGTGTACACGAGCAGATTTTACTCGTTGGGGCCGGCCTCGTGCCTGCACCTGGAAGCTGTTCCGCTCATTCCAGGCAATGGCTACTGCGAGATCAACCAAGAGGCAAAGCTGACGCGGTGTGTGGGGTATGATATCGCACTGGCCATTAGTGAGGCTGCGCCGCATTATTTGAGAGGAGATGAGGCTGCCGAAAAGGCACACATTACAAAACCGAGATTACGCTAGCAGCTCTCAGTGCAGCCAGCTGCGCGACCAACTCGGCTGGGAGCCGCAAAGCCAATGAGAGACGAGGGATGTTGCCGAGGCTGCGAGCCACGATCACTCGATCTACAGCGTTATATTGCCGGAACACGAACCTGCACTCGCTACCAAAAGCTCACGGAGTCCTTCACGCGCAGTGCCGCTCACAGAACTCAACCCGAGCTACGCGGCAGCATCCTTGCTTTGCAGTTATTCCGCCATAACACGGCGGGTGGCGGCGACTGCTCAAACTCTATTGCAGCATTATCAGTCTGAGACCGATGGCGATATGCAGCAAGACGTCACTAGATGCACTAACCCGCCCACTAAAGATACGGCCACCGGAGGAGCATGCTTCGTCACGCAACGCAAGATAGTGCCGTCATCCGACCCACCAAGATGTGCTTGCCTTTTGGTTTGTCTACCTGCTGCGAAACCGCTGGCCCACGAGCTGATGCATGGCAGTGGCTGGTTGATGGTGGAGTTGGGTAGAAGACACCGCTGGTGGAGACATAAAGTCTTGAGTTTATTCCCGCGCTATGCGGGGAAATTGCCTCAGTACTACAGCAGAACTCTGGCGCTTACACCAAGTTCTTCACGCTTGAAGATGATCCTGCGCTTTGCACGCGCTATTGCTGCTGTCGGTAAAGGCTGATGTACCGCTCGCATGTTCCCGCAGATTGGCCGTGTGACCGTGCGCCGCTGCAACGAGTCATCTTGGCGACTGGATTCCCAAGCGGCATAGCCTCACATGCAGTGCACAGCGCCTATAGTAGCAACAAATTGCCTCCCAAATTAGGAGGCACTTTACATGCCATGCTGTAGCTACCACATAGCCCTAATTAATTTTCACTCATTAGTCTAGTGGCAACCCAAACATCAATAGTCAAGCCATCTAGATTACCACCACGCCAGCAGCTGCTAATCTCACTGCTGTAGCATTTTTACGTCATCGAACCCAGGCATAATGCAAGAATAACTCTGCAGCAAAGTGCCATCTGACGCTGCTTTTTACCGTAATTGCAGCGGGCCCATCACCCCATGTCGCCTGCTGGCGTATTTTACTTCGGTAAAATATAATATCCTCCCTGCTTCGATATAATATCGATCTCGCACCAACGTGTCTTCCAATTTTGCGTCACAATCGTAGCCCCTGCTGCACTAAATACTGAGCCACCAACCGCTCGCCAGCATCACCACGCACCCTGCTTGTGCTATCATCTGGTGCTGCGTTTTAGTATTGCTGGCTGCCCCACAATATGCCGCCGCTACCGGGGCAAAACTAGTCCGATGCTCTGGCATAATACCGTACTGACTGGCGTGTGCACGATGTTTTGCCGTGCCATAGCCAACATGCGTATCGAAACCCATACTCAGGGAAGCTGTGCCACCTTTTGCATATACTGTCTCTGGCAACCTTTGTAATGATGCTCGCGCGCACTGCGTCGACCAGATCGTCAGCCTCTTTAGCGTCGTAACATATGGCGCCTCACCGGTACCAGAGCAAAAATTAACGGTACCATCAATAATAATCACTATGTGGCGCTCTTTACGCGGGCTCACCGCCCGGCGAGTAGCCAACCGCGATGCGTCCGCAAGACCCTATGGTAATCGACCCTCCTCCGTAGCTTACCCAGCCTGTCTCCGCCGCAGTCGCCTTGGCGTATATCTCTGCGCCAACTGGCTGACGCTGAGCGCCAGCGCACTGTCAGCAAGCCCCTGAATAGCGTGTGGCCAGGCAAAATTACAGCACCCACGACCAGCGGACCAGCCCAGCAGCCACGACCTACTTCGTCAATGCCTAAAATCAGTTTTGCTACTCCCGCAAAATAGACTGGCCAGTAGTTCTTGCACCTCTTCCCACACACCACCAGTTTCGGTATCCTGCAAAAGAAACGCCATCACAAAAGACAAAGCACCATAATCTCAAAAAGTGGCACCTGTAGGGCGCAAAAAGCAGGCAATCCACCAAGCAGTCCATTTACCAGGATATCAATCCCCTCGTAGCTCATGAGCTACCGGTAAATGAATAAATTCTCCTAGGCTAGAATGCCCTGTAATCCCAATAATAAGAAAAGTAGATCATAATGGCAGCAAAAGCACACTCAAATAACAACCACACTGCGGCAGTGCCATTATCTTTTGTTAGTGCTTTATCCCCGCCATGCCATGACCTTTCTCCTACTTTACTCTATAGCGCTACCATTCTTTAGCTACACTATAAGCGCCTGTCAGATAAATCTAGACTAATTAACCGCCAATGTTACGGATACCGCATTATCGAACGGTGCGCCTGCGCTTCTTGTTGAGTGAATTTTTCACCGCAACAGCATCCTTATAGTGCCACATATACCATGTTAGCGGCTCGATACTCACGCGACTCAACCTCTGGATGCCCTGCCACTAGATACTAGAGGACCTGTTGCGTCGCAGTCGGCCGGCCAAGCTGCTTTTCTACCTGTTCAAGCGTGAGTTTTTCCGAGTACAATGCCTGAGGCAAAATACCGTTGCTCCCTACTGCCGCTTCCGATTTGACGCACCGTAACTTCCCTCGGTCTTCACCGTCGTATACCATGCTTCATGTACTTGGCCAGCCATCCAGATTAAAAGCCCCAACACCGTTACAGTGCCGATAACCCAAGCATGAAGTCCGAAAGTGCAAATGGTCTGCCCGGACGACGACGTATTAATGCGACACTAGCCAGTACGATTGCCGTGAGAGCAAAATGGCAGCCCTGATGCAAACAACCAGGCAGTCAATACACCAATAATACCGATAATCATCGCTGTGCGAGCAAAGTGGTCTTTCGATTCGCTCACACCAGGAAGATCTGTCTTTTTGAGTTGTCGCCAGTTGAAGCCATAGCCATCTGCTTTCTTCGTCAAGTACTACCCCTACAACTACGCATATATTTGGCTAGTGACGGATCGTTACGTAGCTGGTCTGAGTCAAACTTTGCAATAACACTATTATCCTGAAGCACCGGCCATAGTACAACCTATTAGCCTTTGTCGTACTCTCGGCGCGCCAGTTGGATATTGGTACACCTCTACTTTTCCGCCAGTCTTACTTGAAACACCGTTACGGATATGCAACGGCTCACCAGTTAGCGACTCACCTGGTCTTTTGGTCATACTCGTTCTGGATTTGCTCATAACGCTTCTTTTTCATTTTGGTTAGCTGTTTTCTGTGCATTAGCCGCTCTTCACGTTTACGAAGAATACTGTCATCGGCCCCACGCAGTGAATAACGGTCATCTGACTGTTCAGATTTCTGATAATTATTCGATCGATTTTCGATATCTTGACGAACATTATTCATAATAATTGCAAAAACAATAATCGCAATAATACTAATAATTATACCGAGGGCACACTAAAGATAGCTCCAGCTTAGCCACACCTTACCAGGGCGGCGCTTAACCAGCACAGTGTACTAATTACAACTGCAGCACAGTAACTGGAAGACTGGTACCATACTAACGAAGTGCGAGCATTAAGTCCCGCGATACCAAGCGACAGCCAGTGAATAGCCAATCCCTGGGCTTTTGACTATCTTTAGCCAAAGATGGCTTCTCCTCAGCTTTTTCTCTGCTGTAGTCGCCACTGACTCTTTCTTTATTGTTTCTGGCTCATGCGCTTTATCTGTCATGATGTGAATCTCCCTCTTTTTCTCTTATTGTTGACGCTCATCTGCGAATAAGTTCGTTGCGGCAGTATTCGAAAGTGCTTCAGCGTGGGCGCCGCCCATATCAAGCCATTCAGACGATGCATCGTCCACGCTAATGCATATGAATAGCCCATACAATTACAAATACTGCACTACTAATGGTGGCGATAGAACCCATTATACTGGCAGCAATACTACAGTGTTCACCCAGCGGATTGGAACCCGCAATGCAAAAGCTCAGTTACTGCCGGCAGCGCAAACAAGTCCAATACCGAACAGCCAAGCAAAATAAATCACCAACCCCTGCGAGTATCAGCGCAAGACAGGCAAAACACGCGGCTGTTAACAAGTCCACAACTGTTCGTTCTTCTGCTGCTGACTGTGCTGTCACTTTCCTCATCAGGTATAGTGTGTGTGCTCTGCTTTGCAGATTTCACCTTATGCTGTCCCTCGTCTTTCTTCCCTTTTGACGAGGCAACGTCCTTTGTGCAGATTGTTTCGCCGTGCTTTTCTTTTTCTTGCTCGCTTTTTGCCTTTTGAGGTGCGCTTCGTTTTTACGTTCCTTCACCGTAGTGTGTCTGGACCATCAACAATCACTGCCTCCACTGGGTTTAGCGGTGCTCGCTTCAAACTGCTGGAGCTTCCGATACGGATGCGGTTACTACTGGTTTCTGCTGCGCCGGGATGCAGCGGGCTTCTGTCTCATTTCAGCCATTCTAAAAACTCCTCCCGTTATGTTCTCCCCTATTTTACCTTACATCTATGTCGGCGCAAATAAGCAGCGTGATAACGCCGTGTCCGATGAGAGCACCAGCACTGTTAGCAGCCAGATCCCGCAGTATCGTCAGGGGTTATTGCTACTAAACCAATTTTTTACAACAGTAAAGCTCAAATAGTTCATTACTGACGCCTAACGTCGAGACTAATCCAAACATCACACATAACTCAAGCCATGGCGAAATAGACAATTGTAATGACCGACGAATGTATTGCCACGCAAGGCAGCAAGCACCCCACCACCAAGAAAATGTATCCACCCAACTAGTAGCCATACCGTCAATAAGCGGAGATGGTATGCCGCTATACAAAACAGTAGTGCGGCACCTAGCAGCTCACAACCGAGACTGTTTATGCTGCTCGGCTAGCGCCATTCCACCGCACCAGCCATGGCATCAAAAAGCAGCATCACCGGAACGACCATACTAACTAAAATAAATACAATACTTATCTGCTGGCATATCTTCACAGTATAGCAAACCAGCCTAGCAGGAAAAGATCTCACTATGCGTGCTAGTCAGAGCAATACGGCTCGATGACTAGGCACGTAGCGGGAGGTGGATACTGCTCTTTGGCCACACTATAATGATACTAGTCCTATCGACGTGCCACCACTCCAAGACAAAACAAAGACGGTGACTAGATCACCCAAAACATACAGCACCGATACCCATACCAGAACTACATACCGATATGCTTGATAGATATGCTCAGCCATCTGGTGAGACATCCGAGCCCCCTGCAGGGATATTGTCTAGATACGGTGATCGAACAAAGACCCATGCGATGAATTGAGCTTGAATGAAGGCCCATCCGATGGAAACCGACTGACCCCTTCCACATATTCTCGAATAATAGAAGTACAACTCCTACAAAAGAGCATAGCATTCGGACCAATGATAAAGAAGTAGTAATCAAAATACCTCAAAAACCCAGCTAGAAAACCAGGTTAACTGGTTCCACTGAATCCATCATCACTACCAGCCTCCTTTCGTATCATAACGGACGGCAGTGACACTTATAGTATACAATCCGAGCCAGAAAACTGCAAAGGCACAGCCTCTCTGTGCGAACTACCTCCTAAATAAAAAGGCCCGAAAATACGGACCTTTTTTATCACATACTGCGCTTTGTCGTATGTCTATTACTGCAGTGACTGCTCTGCCTTATATTCTGCGGCTGGTTTGTCTTTTTCACCAAGGTATTACCTTGAAGATAGGTAATAGGTGTCCGATCCAACAGTATAACTTCGTACTGTGTCGTACTCTTGACTGCCAACTTTAACACGCGCTGACATACCGCTTGTACCCATAGCTGTGTCAGCCTGAGCACGAGTAGAAGTGCCTGGAGTCAACCGAATATACTCTTCCCTGAGCTTTCTGCATCTTTTGCCTGCTTTTTCTTCTTGTTGCTGAAGAACCTTGGTGGTCGTAGCGACTACTCATGTCGTTGCATACTGCGCGAATGCTGTATTGCATTCGCCCCTAAATAACCAGAAAAATAAAGCAACACCCACAGTAACAAGTCCGAGAAGCGTACCGATAGCACCCTGGCATTGTTGCGCAATCGCCATACCCTCGGCCATAGAACTTCTTACGCAGCGCCATAATGCCAAGCACCAGTCCGGCGATACCAAGAATTAGACCAAGGATAGGAACCAAAAATAGTACAATACTAGCGACAAGCACCATGCCGGTGATTGTAATGCCTGCCTTCAATGTTCGCCGGTACAGACTGCTGCACAACGTGGACAGCTTCCGTCTCTTGGCTGCTCGTTTGTTGCTCAGGTTGAGTATGCTGCTGATTCTCGTTCATTTTGTAATGATTCTCCTTTTTGTTACTAAACTACAGATTATTTACCAGTCTGGCTTTTAGGCGCTGAACCTGTTCAGCAGAATACTCACTAGGTGTTTGCTTTTTACAGAGTATCACCCTTTCAAAATACAAATAATAGGTCTCTATGCTTCACTGTGTATCCACGAATCAGATCAGTACTGCTTATCGGTATACTTACGCTCAGACATGTACCTTTTTATCCAATATAGCCTCAGACTGAGCTTTGGTTGTAGATCCTGGCGTCAGCTTATTATATGCCTTAAGAAATTCATGCTCTTGTCTTGTATTTCCTTGCGTGATGTAAAGCATCTTGAAGTTATAAGTGAGCCTGCATTGCTATCATGCTTATACGCATTATTAGCTGCATTTTGTCCGAGAATAAGAATAACAGTAAAAACAACACCGCATTCTAGTCCGAGCATGGTACCTAAGGCACCAGTAATTATAGGCAGCAATCGCCATACCGCGGTTGTAGAACTCTTACGCATGGGAGAGATAATACTGCACCAAACTCCAGCGATACCAAGAATAGTCTGAGACCAAGGACCAAAAATAGTACGATACTAGCACTACCAAGCACCACCAGTGATTGTAAATGCCTTACCTCTAGTATCTACTGGTGCAGGTTGCTGCACCATGCGAACGGGCTCTGTCTGCTGAGTGCTCGCCTGCTGCCCAGGTTGAGTACGCTGCTGATTTTTGGTCCATCTTTGTAGTATTCTCCTTACTTACACATTTAAAAACTGTCGGCAACATATCGCATAACACAAAAACTGCCTACTTGCACAGATAAAGAGCCACCCATGATTACCTCTTAGTGGCTCTTTTCGTGATATATATACTGCGCTAGCTATAGTTACGCTTCAGCTGACTCTTTAGCTGGTGCCTCTGGTAGCTTGTTAACTGCTTCGCGATCGAATTTAACAGCCTTTAGGCTGCACTCACCACCACTGCGCTCTACGAGTAGCTGAGGGAAGTTGCGTCGAACCTTAGCGCGGCGCATAATCTCAACCTTTTCTACGAGTGGGGCTGGGGCAATAGGTGCTCAACACCAATACCACTGGTAATTTTACGAACTGTAATACGTGCGGTGTGGCTCTGCTTGTTGTCGGTACGAATTATGACACCTTCAAATACCTGCACACGCTCTTTGTTACCCCTTTAATACGCGGTGAACACGAACAGTATCGCCGCTACGAACATCCACTACAGCGTGCTTCTTCTAGTTCGTCATTTTACCTTCTGAATCAATGCAAAACCTCATCTCACTTTATTTTGGTTGATATTCTACAGTCAAGTAACACTATGCCACAAGAAGCCGCCTTTAAAAAGCATTTTCTAGATGACACGGTTTACTTCTTCTAGGCTTGTTTCTCCCTTAAGCGCAGCAAGCACCCCAGCCTGAAGCAACGTAACCATACCTCCTTCTTTTGCGGCTGCTTCAATTGCTTCCAGTGTGCACGTCAGACACATCACCTCGCAAGAATTGCTGAATCTCATCCGTCACCACCATCTGCTCCATGATAACGGTACGTCCTTTATAGCCAAATGGTGCATCTTCGCTCGACACCGGCCGATACAAGACCGCCTCATCCAGGTTTTGGTTTTATCGATGTGATCTGGCAAATCGGCGTAAGATATCTTTTATGCCGCGTTGCCGCTTTGTTTCTGGTTGTATGACGCTTTGCGTCGTGTGTCAGCAGGCGGCGCACCAGGCGCTGCGCAATCACCAAGCGAATAGCCGAACCTAAAATTGGGTTTACACCAATTAAATCAATCATACGACTAAACGCTGCGGCTCGACGTATTTGCGCGAAAGCTCGATAATACTAGGTGCCCGGTAATCGATGCCTGGATAGCAGTACGGGCTGTCTCCCTGGTCTCGAACTCTCACCCACCATCACAACATCTGGGTCCAAACGAAGCACACTGCAAAGTTTTCTGCGAAGCTGCCACCTCTAGTCGTATCAATCGATCTGTGTTACACCACCGATGCTATATTCCACGTCTTCAAGTCGTAATAATTTTACGCTCTACGTTATTTAACGCATTAAGCATGCTGTATATGTTGTTGATCACTACAGTTGGTCCCACCATAAGCACCGATACCACGGTAGAGATGACCTCGTCGATCCCGGCGCGTCACGCGGCAAGCGCTGAGCAAATCTAGTTGCAGGCTTTCATCGAGTTGAACAGACGCATCACAACGTCTTGGCCATCACACCGTTGGTACTGTCTCACACGCAAATTCAAAATATGCGATGCACCATCGGCACTTTCTTGCTGCATGTGGCCCAGACTGCGGTGTATTTGCAGCTAGATATTCTGCGGCAGCTTAATCGTCGCCATAATGACGCGATATCATCCTTGCGCAGATGGGCTACTTCGTGCAGTAGCCGTCAATACGCATACGAATCCGGATAGTATCTCGCTGATTTTCAACGTGACGTCTGCTCGAGCCGATCGTGGGCCTGGAGACACGAGATAATTAAAAGACATCATCACCCACGCCATCAAAAATTTCACTCAATCGCGCGCCACCATTTCACCAGTGAGGTTTCTCATCTGCTGCTACCCTCAATGTCGTCGTCGAGACTACTCGGCGGATCGGAACCGCAACATCATAGCCCTGTAGGCACTGTGTGAAATACGTGAGAAACAGCGTGCGCTGACCTTCTACGTCATGTACTTTTGCCCGGATTTCATCAATCACCGATCGTGCGTTGAACTAGTAACGCCGAATTGATACGCTCACTGCCACCGCCGCGAAGCAGCGGCACCATTCGCCACTGTTTCATTTCCTCTACTGTTAGCATATCGCGAATCAATGGAAGCGACTGCTCCACCTCTCGCATATCAATATATTGTGAGCCCGAGTACTTGGGCGCGTTTTTAGTATTGCCTGCTCGTCTTGCTCGCGGCGACTGAATCTGAATTTACCTCGTCCATTTGGTTCCTATAACACACAAGCATAAGCACGCAGCTATCACCAACGTGCTGCTACTGGAGCCTGATACGGCTAACGCTCATCCTGCATAATATCTGCTCCACCCCATAATGTCGGCGCTATATTTCGCACTGCAGAATGCCTTGGGGTGCATGAAAATTATTATTAGCGGCTATACACCCGTATCCTCACTACGAGGGTGATACTCGATTGCCGCATGATTGCCCTGCAAGCTCACATAGTCAAATCAGCAAAACAGCGCTGGGCGAGCGCAGTGTGCCGTTTACTGTCGTTGACCGTTTGAGTCGTGGCTGCGCTACATACCCAGGAGAGCCTGCAGCGTTAGAAATTGACGCCCGCAGCGTGCTAATAGCAACTTTTCAGCCGCCGCGGCGCTGGCATTGCTCCTTTGCGAAGAGGTGGCGGAGTCAGCCAGCAGCAATCGAACACCCGGGAAAGTCATCTGCTAGGAAATTCGAATGCGTGGCACAAAAGAATCACTCAATGTATCAATAGCTGCTGGCATTGCAATATATGAGCTTTCTAAAATAATACGCACTGTTCTCTATTATTTTTATCGAGAATTACAGCGTCCTGGCCAGGTACTTTTTGCGCCTCAACCAACTCTGGGCTACCGTCAACGCTTGAACTGCAATCGCATAGCAGATTTCTCTGCGCCAAAGCACAAGCACCACCGCAAGACTCCTGCGGGTGCGCAAGACAGTGATTTTTCAGACTTTCTAGCTGACTGATATTATCTGGATCAAGTATGCGTACGTATAGTGTTTGCGGCAGTGGAGCGCTTTTATCGCACGCATTGCGAGGCCCAGCTGTCATCTTCTTCGGCGGCTGACTTGGTTTTGCTGTGGCGGTAGCAGACCGAGGTGCTGCTGCTTTATATGCTGCTTAGCCGCACTACTCGCCTTTGACCACCCATGAGTGCGGCCCATGTCGATTCATAATTCTTGAGTTGTCATCAGTAATCTCAATAATCTTGCGCAATGACGCGCCAGCTTCATCACGTAAATTACCATCTCGATCACGTGCATTTACCCGGCCGTCCACTGAATAATCGTGTCTTGCTGCAACTTAGCACCAACTTGCTCAAAACAGATTGGGAAATACCACAATCTCCAGCTTCATGTACCTTGTCTTCAATTTTTACACAAGGCCATCTTGTGCCACTTTTGTCACAATCGTACTGTACTGTGTGATATAATACGCCGCCACGGTCACCGGGCGTCCGTAACTAGTAGGCGTATGCGCGATAACGGCACCGTTTGTTCCAAAATAGGTAGTGTAATTGACAAGTGGGTGAGATGATGCATATAGTCCCATTAGCTCCACGTTCCTAAAGCTTCAAATATTCTTTTTGGGTGCCCAGCGTCGTGCAGGTGCCAGCTTTCAGGTGCGACTCTACGCCAGCGCTCACCTCCTCAGCATACAAAAATATTTGTCTGGCCACTGGCTGCTTCTTTTCTGTATCTTTTGTGCAAATGCAGTAATTGTATCTAGGGTTGTTGATAACGTTTTCCTGTCTCTAGCTGCTGGTCAAACCCACCAGATTTAATCACGACCCCCAAGCCGATTAAACCGACTAGTACTAACGCTACGGGCAAATCGGATTGAATCCAAGTTTCTCGTCTGCGCCACAAAGTGTCTACCTCTCTTCACCGCGTGACACCACCCTTCACCGCCACCATACCGAAAACGAATCTTATTCTCATGCGGAACAACAGCAAATCGTCAAAGATCTATTAACATCCGGAGGTAGTACGTTAATACCCATGCGCTGGCATTCAGCAATTTCAATGTAGCCGCTCGGTATCATCCTGGTCGCAGTATAAGTGCCGCCATAAACGCATCTCGGATAGTGCGCCTTAAGATAGCCAGTCCAATACGCAATCAGTGCATAACACGCTGCATGGCTCTTGCCGCGCAATAGTTTTGCGAAACTCTTCATTGATCCCAGAATGCACTCATAATCCTGACAGTGGCGCTGCCTTGCCGTTAACCGTGCCCTTCAATAAATCAGGGCTTCACCTCATTAGGTCAATCTTCTTCTTTGCCAGCCAGCCTACGCGAGTATCAGCCCTGGCACGCCAGTAGCCGCACCATTCTCCATTAATCTGCATATGCGTCTCGTTTTCGCTACACCAAGATAACTATTACGTCAGCGAGTTCTGCATGCCAGGGTGAAGATAGGTGCGATCGGCTCTTCGCCATGCTTGCGGCGAATAAAGTTTACCGGATAAACCGGCATCGGACCTGCGATGTGCGCTACCATCGCGAAGGAATATTCTTCAAACACGCTTGGCTATTTGGCTGATCATTATCGCTTCTACGCCTGCAGAGATCTGGAAGCTGAAATACACCTGTAGTGGTATCCCTGCGCTGGAATAGCTTGTAGGTCTCTTCATCATCAAGTGGCAATGTCGTTAAATCAATCTCGCGTGTCATACACCTTACGAATAATACGCAGCGGCATTATTAATGATGGTTAAGTTGCTGAGGCCAAGAAAGTCCATCTTCAGAAGGCCCAGCTCTTTCCACTGGCCCTACTGGGAACCGCGTTGCCACCACTCCCTTTTTGTGCCATATCTCGCAGCGGCACATACTTCACCACGTGCCGTCTGCAATCACCACACCGGCGGCATGCACTACCGTGGCTACGCATCGTACCCTCAAGGCGCATAGCAAAATCATACAACCCTTTGGCCACAGGGATCGGTTTCTGCATTCCTTTTAGATCAGCATCGACCTTTCGACGCCACGCGCAAGCGAGTGTGATCGCCCTGACCAGGCGCTGGCACAAGCTTTGCTAGGCGACTCACTTTCATCCATGGAATTTGTAGCACACGCGCTACATCCTCGTACTGCCGGCACGAGCCGCCATAGTACCGTGCGCGCAATATTCGTCACATCGGCTCCGCCCATACTTCTGGGCACACATTCATTCACGTCACCACGGCGGGTGCTCCCGAATATCGATATCAATATCCGGCATACTCACGCGGTCTGGGTTCAAAAACGCTCAAACAGCAAAATCATACTCTTAAGCGGGATCGCTGTCGGTAATATTCAGCGTACGCACTAACCTGGAAACCAGCAGCACGCTGCTGTCGCCGGCCCAAACACGATCCTCCTGGCTGTACCCCAGTTAATCAAAAGTTCTTGCACGATCAAACGTGCAACCATTATAGCCCATACGACTTGCCACGCCGGAATTTCGTTATTCCAGCGAGAATCGCTGATCTTCAGTGAGTGAGCAGCCCGAATATCCGGTTTGCCTCGGCGATGTTCAGCTTTGGCTGATCTACGTTGGCGATAGCGCACCGCCATACCCAGTGGTACACCGCTTATCGAGATACACTTTTTCGTCCATGCCATCTGGCACGGGAAACTCGGAATCTGGGGTCGCCCAAGTTCGATCGTCACGCTGCAACGATCAGCACTCACCTCGTATTACGTACTGCATCAGGGTTCGTTTTGCCCCACCGTGCGATAACTTCGGATCAGCTCACGTGCAGCTCTCGAAATCTTTCAAGCTCATACGGCGCTCTCGTCGCTCAAAAAGGCACCAGTTCCTTTACACACAAGCAAAATCATGTGCATCCTGGTCGCTATGGTCAAGAGAGTGGCCATCACAGCGTGCTGCACGCTACGGAATATCAAGCTCCTGGCCCAATTGTTCCAAGTAGCTCTATTAATTTTCATCTGCACATCCCAGCGAGCAGGTGGGTTTTCCGGATGCCCGTGATCTTGCAGCTCCAAGCAGTATCGATCGCCAAATACACGCTTTATACCACTGAGCGACCCTCCTTTGCTCCCTGATAATCATCGATGCGCAGCTTCTCGCCCACTCTCCACTCGCACAGGCCGGATAACACAATTAACCCTTCGCCATATTGCTCTAATAGCTCGCGGTCGATACGTGGCTTATGTACATACCCTCTGTGGCTCGCCTTTAGTCGAGAGCATCATCAAATTACTACAGCCAGTATTATTCATTGCCAGCAAAATCAAATGGTACCGAGCCTTATCCTTGCTTGATCACGATCATGCCGTGAACGAGCCGTCATGATCAGGGCTTCCATGCCAAAAATGGCTTGCGCGGCCATTAGCCTGCGCAGTTTTGAGCATCTCAATTCCGTACCGCTCATAGTGCCGTGGTCGGTGATTGCTACTGCATTCATACCAAGGTCCTTAACCCCACCCACAAGATCAGGAATCTTAGTTGCTCTACCTAGTAGTGAGTGCGAGCGTGGATTACGCAGGTGTAGGTAATCTGCCGGCCCGGGCGCGTCGGTGCACCACGCGCAGAGGGCCCGCCCGATCAGCTGTGCAAGTCGCATCAGCTTTCTGTAGAGCAAGTTGACGACGCGCCTGCGGCGCCGCACCGCACGACGAGCAATGCCAGCCTGGCCAGCTGCGCGCCTCTCGCGGCTCAAACTCGAAACAACGTCATCAAAAACTGGGCACTACCATCAAGTAGCCAATTATATACGTCGCGTTCCCTTCTCGTATATACCCGCACGCCGCATTGCTACTATTCCTACTTCTGTCTGCGTTATCTTTCTTTGCTATCACCTGCTGCTCGGCGCTGGCTGCGGGCGAGCCCGCACGATTCTCAACAGCGCCAGGTAATATTCTTACCAAGCTGCACCATAGACTTCATCACAATTTCACCATGGCGCGTCTCGTACGGCCGTCTCCTGCACATGATGTGCCGTCTCGGTAACTCTTCTTACCTGCGCGAATTACCAGCACAATCAGCACCACAGGCTTACGAGTTTCACAGCCATACCGACAAGTATCCATGCAATAACCATCATAACGTCCTCCCTAATCTCTCGCTATAGCCGCTCGCGAATAAGCTTCTGGCAGAGCTGGCGGTTGGCTCTTACCTCGTGATCGCTTCTGCACAACCTGGCCAACGAGATATGGCCAATCGCCTTATCTTTACCATTTTTAATATCTTCAATTGACGCTGGCTGGCGGATTGCCAAAAACCGCCTCAACAACCTCAGCGATAAAATCGAGTGTCACTACTCTGAAGTAATCCTGACGGCTTGAGCAATCTCCTTTGGCGATAGCTCGTCGGTAGATAGTGTTACAAAAATCTCTTTAGCACCACCACTCGATACCGCGCCCCGTATCGTCATGGCTGCTAGCTCAGCAAGGCTCTCCGCGGTCGGTAGTCCACGCCCTAAAGTTCTGCGAGCTGATCATTATTCGCGAACCAGTAGGCAACTTTAAATCCACCTGATCGGCATCAAGCAGCTGTTGTATCACGCACGCTGCGCTACCTGTTGGTGTGCCAGCAATGAATCTACCGAACGGTCTCAACCTCAGCCCACTCCAAGCTTTTGCGATAATCTGCAGGTAGCTCTGGCACTTCAGCCCAAATTGCTGCTATTTCCTCATCACTCAAAGCGCACTGGTGAATGTCAGCATCTGGCATATAGCGATAGTCTTGCGCGTCCTCTTTGCTACGCTGCGAGAATGTCGCTTGTTTTTGCATCATCCCAGCCACGGGTCTCTTGGCGAACTTTCTCGCCCGCTTCTAATACGTCAATTTGTCGTTTTAAACTCGTACTCAGCCGCTCGTTCTACGCTACGGAATGAGTTCAAGTTTTTAATCTCTGTGCGAACGCCAAGCTCGCTAGCACCTTTAGCCACAGAAATATTGACATCAAAGCGCATATTGCCGTGATACAAATCGCCATAGGGTTACGCCAGCACCACCATACGTCGCTGCAATTCTGTCGCATACGCTCGGCTGCTTCAGCAGAATGAATGTCCGGCTCAGATAACAATTTCAATCAGCGGCGTACCAGCACGGTTAAGATCTACCAAACTATGGCCCGACTCATGTGTCAATTTACCCGCATCTTCCTCAAGATGCGTGGTGAATACGGACCGGCACCACTTCACCGTTATCAAGCGGTGCCTCGCAACGACGCCACTTAAGATAATCGGCTGGTACATCTGCGTGGTTTGCAACCATGCAAATCTGGGTAAAAATAATGTTTTGCGGTCGAATGAGCTCTCACGGGCCACATCAGCCCTCGAGCGCTTTTAGCGGCTCGCAACCGCAAGGTACACCGCCTCTTTGTTAAGTACTGGCAACATACCAGGTAGCTCATAATCAGCCGCTGTCACGCATGTATTTGGCTCTGCTTCACGAGCATCATTATTTTGCACTACTAAATGGCTTGGTAGCTGTTTTCTAGCTGCACATGACACTCAATTCAATCGTCATTTCATAATCATCATATTTCGCCATATCTCTCTCCTTACACCGCTCCTAGGTCTTGCATGCCACGGTAAAAACTTGTTAGCGCCGACTGCACCATTTGTGGCGCTAATTGCACTGTCGTCTCATGTGCGATACGGTTGCGCAGCTTGTGTGCCGCCCAAACACTATTCGCGTTACTCCATCGCTTTTGTGCATGCTTCATGCGCTCTCCATGGTTTTACCAGGAATACCCTTGTCGCGAAGCGCTCAGGTCTAATAGGCTATCTGCGCGCAGCACTGCCATCGGCAAGGCATCCCCACCTTATCGGCTAGGTGCCTGAATAGCCTGCCATTTTTCACGATATGCAGCCTTGTTAAGCGCCTTAGGTTTTTTACCAGGAAGAAATCCAACGACGTATAATAGTCCTCCAACTACAAGCAGCGCAACTGCAAGCGGCAGAATTGCATCAAACCCCATATCCATCAGCGCTCACCCTCGATAGCTTGCGCAAGCCCAAGTAGCTGCTGATCTGACTGCATTGGGCCAATGAGCTGTACGCCAATTGGTAGCCCGTCTTTTTGATGTTCCGGCTGGCACCGACACGCCAGGCAATCCCAGCTTAGACTCACCGGAATAGTCATCAAATCAGCCTGATAGATCGCACAGGATCAGGTGTTTTAGCGCCCAACTTAAAGGCTGGTGTTGGCGCCACAGGGCTCACCAGTACATCATACTGTTGAAACAGTGCATTAAATTCCTGAATTAAAAGCGCCCTAGCTTTTTGCGCCTTCATGTAATACGCATCAAAATACCCGCTCGATAGCACGTAACTACCCATCATAATGCGGCGTTTATTTTGCCCTCAAATCCTGATCTCGGCTATATCGATAGACATCCTCTAAAATTAGTAGCCTCCTGCGCGATTGCCATAGCGGATACCATCGTAGCGAGCCAAATTACTCGAAAACTTCAGCTGGAATAATGATGTAATACATACCTGGGGTGTATGCGAGCATCTTCAGTGAAACCTCTCCACTGTGTGTGGCCAGCCTCTTCTAGCTTCTGTGCATACTCACGCGTTACAGCAGCAACTTTATCTGTTCCTCGCCAAGTGTTTCCTCACGAATCAGGCCAATCTTTAGTGGCTTTGACTCTGGTAGTGTAGGCTGCCAGCAGCCAGCTGAAGCGTGGTCATATCTTTATCGTCCTGGCACAGCACTAACGCTCATTACCAAATCAACATCAGCCGGAGTGCGTGCAAAACAACCCACAGTATCAGTGCTGCTAAGAAACTATAGCTACGACGCCATACCGGCTCACAGCTCCACAGGGTTGGCTTAACGCCATGCACACCATCAAAATTAGCTGGCTGGCGGATCGACGCACCAGTGTCAAGCTGCCCGCGGTAAATGGCACAATATCCAACGCTACTGTTGCTACTGCGGAACCACCGCTGCTACCATCACAGCAACGCGGCTCAGTGTCAACTGCATTAGTTGTCGGTGCTGAATTTCTCGTGCAGCACTATTTCACCATGCGCAAAAGCATCAAGATTTACTTTACCAATACAGTCTGGTTCCTTCCGCCTCTAAGCGCCTGCAAACAGCCCAGCTTGCACTGGCGAGGTAAAGGTTTCTAATATCTGGCTTTGCCGCCGCCAGTTGGTGCACCAAATGCCATAAAATTATCCTTCAGCGCAGCGCGGGAACGTTCGCCAGGCGGCCAGTGCAGCTTTCCTTCGTCCACCAGGCGCGCTTTCGCTCAGCGCACGCTGCTCTGTAAGTAGTTAACAAACACATTACGCCCACGGCTAACCTTTAGCTCCCAGCGCCTCGCTCACTCGCCGCACAGCACTGCGGGCCATCCGTCATGTATTCATGTATTGCTGTTTTGCTCATAATTACAACACCTTTGGTACCTTTACTTGCTGCTCTGCTGTGTCTGGCGCCAGCTGTTGCAGCATCCTCGCGGCTAATATCTTGCTGCGGCTGGCCTGTCGCCAGTATTAGATCGCCCGCCGACGCGGAATACTGGCTTTCGCTTCCGCCGTATCCAGCCTCGTCTAACATTTCTACATAGCCCAAAAATCTGCTAAACCTTTGCTGCATAGCCACTTCTTCATCTTGAGAGCGCCCAGCGCACCCAGCGTGCTAAGTGAAGCACCTCATCCCGTGTGTGTAATTTTCGTCATAGTATTAGTATACCCTGCTGCACGCAAAATACCTAGTGCCCTGGGTCAAAGTCGCCGCACCTTTGTGAAGGAAACGTCTTTACGGTATAGTTAGAATGATCACTGGCTGGTTCATTATGGCGGTAGCGGGCTTGCCACGCAGCCACAAACCTCGCTACAGCAAAGAAAGCAGGTGGTTTCAATGATGAGCGCACCAATTGATATGTTGACGGTAGTAAGTAGGTATTTTTATGCTAGCTGTCCGTGCTGCAGATTACGCACGAATTCGGCCAAACTGTTGGCTGCATAGCAGCTAATGACAAAGAGCTGCTGCATACACACACAGCCGGACATTGGGCTCACACAGCCTCTTGACATAAACCAAGGCCCTGTGGCTGGGCCGTTGCTGTATTTATAGCTGGTGTATGCACTATTGCTGTGGACGGAACACATGATTCTGTCAATAACTTCAGCCAGTACTAAGGTTTTATAGTATATTTCTGGCTTATGATGGCTAACATGTCTCACATTGCTACGCTACGGAAGGTCATAGAGGAACACCATGAGTGCATCCGCCGCATCAGCAAGGCCTTAGACGGAATACAGGTAAGCTACTTAGGTCTATAAAGTCAAAACTTATTTTTCAACACCCCACTCACCCTTTCATCTCGCGCCCCAAGCGCTCTGGAGACGACCCAGGTTGGTGGGGTCTTGGTGTTATCTTTACGTTATACCACCTTTAGCGGTAGTAACCAAAGTGAGATCATTAGCTTGATTCATCATCCATAGCACCCGCCAGATGCTCACCGAAATGATGGATCCTCATGACGAGGTTTAAGAAGTTTATTACGAAGGTTATTAAAAGGACTCAGCAGGTTGTAAGGGCTTTAGTCTTATGGACCTCTAGACTTTCGGTAGATCTCGCCCGGCGGGCAGTCCTCATCGCAGCGTCATGGCTGTGGCGGTAGTTGGTACCATTATCGCAAATGTCGTAGGCTTTACAAAATGCTTCAAATGGGGGACTCCCTGCCAGCAACGATTGTTCTTGACGCCACTCTCTCTGTTGATTGTTGCCATTTGTATTTATATCTGCCTGCAGCGCAGAAAGAAACATAGCCACCGCGCCACACTGAGTCCGGAATTTCCAGGGTTCCACGCTGCTGTACACTTCAGTCTGACATACACACACTACTTACGCAGTGCCCTTTCCTTTTGCCAGTTTACTGCACGGTTTATAGGGCCACATTGCCTCACGAATTTCTGAACCGTATCACGCAGCTCGGCCGCTCGTTCAAACTCCAGATTGGCACCAGCGAGTTCCATTTGTGCAGCAGTTAAATCTTTTATTAGGTGTTTGTATTCTTCACGCGCGGCACGCTCTTTGATATCAAGCTGTCATCCTTAGTTTGTTTCTTGGCCGCCGGAATAATCGCCCGCAGTCCTTCACCTTCAATCTCTTTTGTAGCCAGCTGCGCGGCGTGATGCGGTGCTTCTTGTTATACGTATCTGAATGTCTCGGCGACGCGCTGTTTCATCAATAGCCCGACGCATTGAATCGGTGATACTGTTTCGCACACATCAGCACCGTGCCTTCCTCATGGCGAGCAGCACGGCCACTGTTTGCACCCAAGGCGCTCCTCACTCGCGCAAGAAGCCTCTTTACTCGCGTCCATAATTGCCATGCAGGCTAACTTCCGGCAACCCAACCCTTCTCGCAGCAGATTAACACCCACTAGCATCATCATAGGTGCCGAGGCGCAAATCACGCAAAAATATCACCCGCTCCAGCGTATCGATATCGTACCATGAATCTACGCTGTTTTAATACCCGCATCGATCAAACTATTGTGATAAGTCTTCCGCCATACGTTTCGTGAGCGTCGCTACGTCACATCGCCGCTGCCCTTTGGCCGGTGCGCTGGCTGAGCGCATTCATGTAGCGCAGGCTCGTCCACCCGCCCTTCTGCTTCGGCTTCCAGCGTAGCCAGTTAGGGTCTAATAGCCCGGTCGGACGAACAACCCGCGTGCACTGCGGCGGGGTTTGCGCTAATTCATATGGCGCCGGAGTGGCCGATACATACACAATAACATGGCATGGCGAGGTGCGCATTAAATTCTTCAAACGTTAGCGGCCGGTTATCTAGAAGCGCACTTGGCAGGCGGTAAAGCCATAGTCGACCAGCACTTGTTTGCGCACCGGTCGCCGTTGTACATTGCTCCGCACCTGCGGGAAGTAGTCGCGTGGCTCTCATCGATACTGAGTCATCATCTGGAAAAATAGTCGAGCAACGTTGCCGGCTGCACCACCAGGCTCGCGGGTTTGTAAGATAGCGCGAGTGGTTCTCGATCTAACGAACCCGGTCTCTTCAAGCCATTTCAAGATCAGGTTTTGTGCGCTGGGCAAGCTGCTGTGCTTCGCGTAATTTTGTCGTGATCTTCAAAATACTTCAGCCGAGCCGCAAACTCTTTGCGAATTCCTCAATTGCTCCGCCCACGCTTTTTGCTTTTGGCGTCACGTAGTGACCGCTGGAAAAATAGTAACCCTTGCGGCGCGCTTAAAAATCTCACCCGTCAACGGATTAATCTGCGTGATGCGGTCAATATCATCACCACTCCAACCCGATACGCAAAGTCTTCACCACAGCCGGGAAAATATCGCACATCACCGCGCACCCGGGAAACTGTACCCCCGCTGAAAATCAATATCATTACGCTGATATTGAATATCAGTCAGATGCCGCAGCAGCTTATCCTGCATGCCGCTGATCACCAACTTTTCAGCTGTACCCGGACATGTCCGCATAATCTTCCCGGCGAGCCACTACCATAAATTATACGGGCGCTCACGCTAACAATAATCGCAGTCCCGGCGAGTTAGTAGCGCCGAGCGTCGACGCGCATGGCGCAAACACGATCAGTCTCCATCGTTAATACGCGCGAGTCCTTTCTCGCACTATACGCGTCGCGTTGCTAGCCACGTACGCTTCCGGCTGATAGTAGTCAGTAGCTTTTACGAAAGAGTGCACCCTCATTATCGGGAAATGAACTCTTTAAACTCTGCAAACAAGCGTGCTAAGCATGTTTTATTGTGTGCCAGCACATGTTGGCATTGATACAGCGCTGCGCAATAATATTAGCCATCGTAAACGTGTTCGCCAGAACCAGTCACACCGTAGAAGTGTCTGCTGCGTTGACCCTTTGCTAAGCCAGCTCACCAGCGATTGAATAGTTGCTGGCTATTGATCACCCGTCGCTGATATTTTGATACTAAACGAACTCCACTCCATTACTCTTTTTATTGTACCAGGGGCTATAAATAAAAGAAAAGCCTCACAGGGCGATCCTCACGGAGGAGCAAAATTGCTCGGCCAACGTGAGTCACGCACCAGGGTTTGCTCTGAGTGTTTGAGACTTTACCGCCATTGCGATGGCCAGAACACGATATCGTCCCTATCTTTTTCACTCTGTACACACACAAATTATGTAGAAAGAAAAAGAGCAGTTAAACAATGGCTCTCTCAGTGAGCAATAATACAGCATGTGAACTCTTGGGACGCGCAAAACTGCATCAGCAATAGCGTAGCACATAAAACCGAACAGTGCGCCAGGACTGCTGCACCTATTGCACTGATAGCAAACGCACCAGCCAGAGACCAAAGTAGCTCTCAGATCCTACGCCTACTCCATATGATAGCGACTCCAGTGCATACCCAGAGTATACCCGCAGATCTCAACAGATGCAACGAAACCAAGAATAGCCAGCATATTTACTAGGTCCATCATTCAAACCACGTCCTTCCTAAGGTCGGCGTTTCATAGCCGAAGCTGGCTATTCGTGATGAATGACTGCAGCTAGTAGCGTTTCGCAAATGCTACCAGCCGGCCAGCCCGAAACCATCACTCTTGCCCACGCCCTGCTCGGCGCGTACGAACATGGACAATCGTTGGCGCTCGTACATAAAGTCTGGCGTATCGCATCTCAGCGCCTCTCTATAACTCGCTGCAACTAGCAGCTCGTCAGACTCGTTAGATACAGTTTTGCTTGCCAGGTGTCTCAAATATTTTCTAGTAGCTCTGGCACAAAATTCGCGAGGCCACCGCCCAATAGCACCGCACACACCTTGCGGTAAGGCCTTCTAGGCGCAGCCCGATGCTCGTGCAGGCTGCCCGCGCGGCCACCCACTGTAATGACGGCATCGCGCGCGCGAACCAGCGCACATCGCGGCCAAACACATGCGCCATGCCAGTAAAATTAATATAATCAAACCCTTTGTTGGTAGTCTATACACCATCACGCTGCTCACGTGCGGAACTGGCTGGCGAAAACACAACCGACAGGCCGCGTTCACTCGCAACGCTCACAGCGCCCATCGCGGCGTAGTGCGGCAAATCCAATCGTCGCGCAGTCGTGATAATATGCCCCGACCCAGTAATTTCGCCCGTCCAACGCGAAAAGCGAGTTCGTGCAGCTGCACCGTCTCACCACTGGCGGCCCCAGACGCACAAATCTGATAATCGCATTACTGGTCCGCCTCTTCCTGTGTCTCCTCTACTTCAGTATCGGCTACTGTTTTATCTGATTGCTCAGAAATAGAGGCTACTTATCTCGTTGTAATTGTGCGGCAACTCTTACAACAAGCGGCACATCATGGGTTCCGTATAACGCAGAATGCCGCGCCTTTAGCTGACTCAAAAGCGACAACACTAGCGGCAGTTTGCACTAGCCACCCACATGGCACGCTCCAGTGAAGCACCCTACGCCCACTGACGCAAGAAACCAGACCCAAAGCATCGCCAGTGCAGTACGATCAACAGCCCGGCTCACCGTCATACTGGCCTGCTGCAACGACCATTCCATTTTCCATCACTGCAACAGCTCCTCGTGGATCGTCAGTCACTATTGCGCACGGCACCAAGTTCAAGAGCCCTGACGCACTAGCTCGGCGGCTGTATCCCCCGAAACGATTTGCTGCATCTCTGCTTACTACAGCAGGTACATCCTACATGACTAAGTACATCTGCGCAGCTGCTCGGCCTTGCTCTAACTCACCCCTTGCCGTTATAAGAAAATCTTCATGTGCTGCTGCTTGGCTTTGCGCAACTAGTTTATTAAGCACCCGCATATTGCCAGCTAAGCTTTGTTAGGGGATAAACCAATCTGCCGCACCATATCGGGCGAAAACATCTCTTCACGGTAGTGAGTGCGCGCACCGCGATAGGTGACGATGGTACGTTCTCCAATTCGGCACCACGGAAGAAGCACCGAACACCAGTTTGATGCTTACTGCTATGCACAACATGCCGCGTATCAACACCCTCTTCATCGCTGTTGCAACACCGCTGCTCCGGCTAAATCATCGCCCACTACTCCATGAAAATGCCGCCTCTATCTCCTGACGAGAGCAAACGTAACTGCAGCATTCTTCTGCTCCACCGGTACTTGAGACGATGGCATCTCACATCGACTTTTAGCCCCTAACTTCAGTTCAACAGCATTCATCCGGTTGCTCACATACCGGTGCCTAAGTCACTCACTTTGGTATAAGAATATCCTGGCACCAGCTATACAGACAATGCGCGGCATTACGGGCGGCCTTTTCCGGCGCTGCCAAACGCCGCCATCTTCTCCTCAATGACCGCTTGCACTGCAGCATACACCTCTGGCATCAACGAGATGATGGCATTACTCTTCGTGGATGCTCACGGAGTACTTTTTCTAGCGTCAGTACGATAGGCATAGCGCAAATCACTGTTGATATTTATTTTTGCGCACACCAAGCTTTGCGGCATCTTTGAAAAGTGGAAGCGGCGCCCACTACCCCCGTGAAGCGAGATGGCACAGTCAACAGCCTGCGCGATTTGCCCAAGCAGTGCCAAATCCCAGCACCTTTGGCGCAGCGTAACGACCATGCAAACTACCAACCGCCGCCGCAATGTGTCAATACCCGTTGCCTCTACAAAAGCTTTTTGCCCCCTGCTGGTAGAGAACGTTTTGCGTACTTCATCGTAGTTTATAGCCTGGTTGTATACATTACTGGCACCATGAAAATAATGTGGCTCACTCTCCACCAACGCGCCTGTAAATGAGGCGTAGTGCACTACTTCCACGAGTCTTGGCGATGATTTCTGAATCACTGGCCTGGTGGTCCGCCTGAGATATATCAATATGGATAAATTCATAGCCAATGTCAATCGCCCGCTTGCACATATCAACACTCGGACTATGATCAAGGTTAAGATATAACTCTACATTGTATTCTTTTTGTAGTTATCTACCATCATGCGCACATTTTCAAGACCAAGCACCTGCGCCTCACGGCTACTAACTTCAGTAATAGCCGCGCGCTTGTGCTTTTTGCAGCCTTTGCTACTGCAACAAGCGTTTTCTTAGTGTACCAATATTAAATGCACCAACTGCAAATCTATCATGCTGAGGCGCGATGGTATAAATGCCGCGCTCGCGTCGTATTATGTCTAATATCATGTATCGTGTCGCCCCACTTTACCACCTCCTTTGGCGCATGATGCGTTTATGCCATCTACAATCTGGCTCCTTGCATTTGCTTTCATTACTAGCAAACATGAGCATATTATGCACGCGCGCATGCGCGCTCCGTTTCTCATCATGGTTACTCGCGGTAATACTGATGTGAGTGCGCTACAAAAATCAGCAATAATTGGCGTCATCTTTTCAGCGGTAAGATTATGTGCTGATAGCAGCTCTTATGCCGTGCCACTTTCGCCAAATGTATCATTAACTCCTAGCCTGTATAACGGCATCGGAATGCTCTGCTTCCACCAGAAGCTCATTGACTGCATCTACCGAAATCCACCAGCAATTAGCCCATCTTCTGCAGTAACAACGCGGCCACACTTACGCGCCGAGTAGGCAACAACATCACTATCCATCGGCTTGATAGTCGGCACATGCACCACCTCACAGGAAATGCCGCGCGTCTGCTAATTGCTGCGCCGCTATAAGTAGCTCATAGGTCATCGGTCCGGTTCCGAGTAGCGCTACGTCATACCCTTCGCGTAGCACGTAGGCCTTGCCAATTTCAAATGGCGTATCTTCGGTAGTAAACACGCTGCCGAAGGCTCCTGACTAATCCGCAAATATGTCGGCTGATCGGTGCGGGCTAACATGCGCGTCGCCTTCTCGGCCTCTATGCTATCTGCCGGTGCAATTACTGTCATATGGGCAAAACACACGCATAAGCGCAATATCTTCTAGAGCCTGGTGTGTAGCACCGTCCTGACTCCACGTTAAGACCAGCATGGGTGCCAACAATTTTTAACAGGCACATTGTTGAGGCATACTGTGGTGCGATTTGCTCCCAGTTACGCCCCTGGCTAAAGGCCGCGTACCCAACTGCAAACGGAACCCGCCCCATGTGCGCTAAGCCACTTGCCACGCCAAGCATATTTTGTTCAGCAATACCGACTTTCGATATACATCGCTCGCCAAACTGTTTGCTGATGCTGCCGCTTGTGTGCTACTACCCACATCAGCCGATACTACTACAATTTGCTCACTTTCTTCGCCTGCCTTAATAAGCCCACGGCTAAATCCACTGCGCAGCGTTTCCAGAGGGGCCTCGGCCAAATTAGGTGTTAACTCTCATATAGTCACTAATCATACGTGAGCCTCCTTGTTACCATCTGCTACTTGCTGCAGCGCCCGCCGCACATGTTCTTGTACAGGGTGAGGAATACCACCATGCCAGCGAGCATCGTATTCCATAAAATCAACTCCCTTACAGGAATTGTGCGCGCACAATCACGCATGGCCGGTTGCTAACTGCTTTTGCCCTCTGCACAGCTTGCTCAATTTCCACCACATCGTGCCCATTAATTTCTTGCACGTGCCAGCCAAAAGCTCTCCCACTTGGCTTTTTACATCTTCCAGTGGCATTATCTGCTCTGTGGTGCCACTCAGTTGTATATTATTACGATCAACAATTGCAATCAGTTGCGATAGTTTATATTTGCTGGCAAACATTGCGGCTTCCCATACTGGGCCTTCATTTAGCTCGCCATCCCCGAGCATAGCGTACACAAACTGGTGCCGACGGCCCTCTAGATATTGCAAATCATAAGCCATACCTGCAGCCTGCGACAACCCCTGAACCTAGCGGCCCAGATGTTGCCCTCAATACCTGGCAGTCGAGTTCGCTCTGGATGACCTTGCAGCCGTGATTGATATGATCGCAATGTCAGCAAATCGTCCGTGTCAAAGAAGCCCCGCCGAGCAAGTGCTGCACATACAATTGGTGCAGTGTGACCGTTACTAGCACAAAATAGTCACGCCCTTCCTAATCTGGCTGGCGCGCTTGAATGCGCATCACTTTAAAAATACAGCACGGCAATCAGCTCAGCCGATACCGAGCGGGCCGCCAACATGCCCCACTCACCGCCAGATGCCTCCAGCATACGCAATACATCTGTTCTTAATAGTGTTGCCACTTTCATTGAGTTCTTCGGCCGTCAATACCTTAGCCATTATTTGCTCCCTACTTACGCATTTATATTTATCGTCTCTTCCTTGTAGCTCAAGTTATTAAATCGAACTACGGCGGGCAGCCTCTAGAATAAGCCGCTGATATGTTTCATCTGGGTCTTCAGAAAAATGAATAATTTTTCCAACTACCGCTACTTGTACGCCGCCGTGACCAAATTATAAATATTCTGCAAATTAATGCCGCCATCCCAGCAATCTCTGCGTGTCCGTTTATTTTAGAATTAAGCGGATCTAGTGCATGTAGTTTACTTCACTGCCAAACTCCCCCAAGTTTACCGCTAAATATCATCACGTGGTCCGATTCTTTAATGAGGCTCTTCCACGCTTGATGGCACTGGTGCGGCGTTGCAATGCCACCGGCCCGGATACCTTCTGCTCGTAGCGTCCTCAGCGCACTGAGTACATCACCATCTGCTTCAGCATGAAAAATAACCAAATTTGGGCGTAGCTTTAATAACCACTCAATGTGCTCCTCTGGCCGACGCACCATCAGTCGTGGATGTCCGCCTTCATTGTTTCTGGCCACCACACCTGGTGTAGTGGCGCCGTGGCATGAGGCGTAAATTCCCGTCACTAACATCAATATGCACACGCTCTGCAAACGGTGCGATCCGCTGCATTTGCGCTTGATACTTCTTCTTCGTTTTCTGCTAATACGCTTGGTGCGATAACAACCATGTTGCCCCTCCCTTTCGTTTTGTGTGTTATGCTGTGTGGCCACAGCCATCGATGCCAAACTCATCAAGCTGCTGATTGCGGCGTTTATACTGTGGTGCATCCGGGGCCGGTGTCTCAAGCCAGGTATGTACAATAGCCTGCCAAATATCAGGATGATGCTGCAAAGCCGCGCCGGCAGGCAAAGTACGTTGCCTGTCATTGTCGCTGACGAGGCTAACCGCGCCTCAGTACTCGTCCCCAAACCGCACTGGTCCCGAATGACCCCGAAATCGATTGGCTGCCATCGCCATACCTGTGCCCCGCCACACGGTAGAATTGCTCGGGCATCGTGCGCTGCACCCGCTAACACTTTTTTTCTGCAGCTCGCTGCGCAAACCTGGAAAGTCATCGTCCGGGTCCAAGCACTCGTATTCCCCCACTTCTTCTACCGTATACCCCTGAGCTGCAAGATACTCCTGAGCTGCTCCTTTAAAGTAAAAAGCCACGATGGTCTGTCCCCACATAGATATTCTACAGTAAGTATAAAGCGAAATACACTACTTTTTGCAAAGTAGTTCACCCTGGCCCAGCACTTGCTCGCCGGTAACATACCTGCTAAAATATGGTTAATTTTTATAGTGTAGCAAGCCAACACGCTGTGCAGATATTGCACCAACCTTGCTCCCATAAAATGAGTTCATTGACAGTTCCGCGAGAAAGGATATTCTCGATGATTCTCATCACAGTGCTTGAGTTTTTGCTTCGGCCTATTAGTTCGGCGTCCGACATCCCCATGGTGCCGCCCTGGCGGCCAGCCGATGTTAAGCGAAACCCGATAGCCGAGCTCGACCGAGTCTACGAGTCAACGTCATCTAAAAATGCCTTCACCGCACTCTCTCGTAGTGTTGTGTCGGCAATACTGTTTGCAGTATGTTGCCTGATCGGCTAGAGGACTTACTCCTTCGCTACACAATCTATGTTGTCGCATTTATATTACTGCTGCTAGCTATCATCGTTGCGTTAGGCGCAGCGGCAATATACTATCTGTGCGTCACTTCGGGTCGTCGCGACATGGTAGAGTCAGCTTAAACAGACCTACCATCAAGCTGCGGGCTACCTCAAGCTAACGAGAGCGCGCACTAGTTCGCACTGCCACTATATAGGGCGGGATAACTACGCTTACGGGCCGTCTGGCCTATCACGAGTAATAGTTATCCTGCCTTATTTTTATATCAATACAGCAGGCTTGCCCACACTAAACTATATATTATAATGACAATATCTTTAGCAGCCCTATCCGCGGCGCAAAGATATTTTTGTACATTTCGACCTAAGAAAGCAGGATGATACCGGTGTCGGCATCGAAAATTCGCCACCCCCAGTTGACCGCTCAAGACAAAATGTTGCTGGGAGTCATCGCCCTCGGTCTCGATGGCGCTATATCTAATAGTGCTACAACCGTGTTGCGGAAATTATATGTAGTAATGCACCTGAGCCTGTTCCCTACGGAGAAAAAGAGCAAACATCAATTCCCTCTTCCTCCTTCTGCTGGCTGAACGGTAGAAACTTGTTTCCGAGCATGAATACGACGCAAAGTAATGCACAATCTCTAGTATCATTTCCTGCCTTAGCGCACAATGATACGATGGGCGCTCTGGCTAGAATACTATTTCGCCAGGGGTGCCCACTTTTCTATCTAGTACGACTTACCTAAACCTCACGGCACATGTTATACTAAAAAGTTAGTGCACATTTTCAGCACTAACCATCACGTTCGTACACTGAGCGAAAGAAGGATTATCATGAACCGCATACTATGCCGTGTTTTAAGTGCCGCGGTGCTATTTCTGCTGGCAGCTTCTGCGCTGGAGCTAGCATTACCGTGGCTGATCGCCTGGTATGAGCGAGGTCGCCACAATGGCTACCTACCCCTGTATGCGCTGGCTGGAGTCTATCCACATCATCCACAACGACTATCTGTAGTCGATTGTCATGAGATGACCAGCTAATCCCGCATGCTAACGCCCCATGGAATGCCCTTGTAGTAACCACTACAAAGCGGCACGCACCATGGGGCCTTTTTCAGTACGTTTACTCGCCACTGCTGCAATATCAGCCACAAGTTCTACCAGGCGATTGCTATACGCCCACTCGTTGTCGTACCACACCATAAGCTTTAATAGATTACCGCCAACCACTTTTGTTAGTGGCAGGTCTACAATGCCAGAATGCGGGTTACCGATAAAGTCCCGCGACACCAGCGGCTCTTCACTAACCCCTAAAATACCCTGGTAAAATGGCTCAGCTGCGGCAGCCTTAAATACCTCATTTACCTGCTCTTCAGTCACGTCGCGCGATAGTAGCACTGTAATATCACTCAGTGAAACAATAGGCGTTGGTACACGTACGCTCAATCCATCAAATTTACCAGCCAGCTGCGGCAGTGTTTTTCGTCACCGCAATAGCAGCGCCAGTCGTCGTTGGTACCATATTTTCTGCAGCATTACGACCCTCTCGCAAGTCTCGCTTAGGTGCATCCTGAAGCGCCTGGCTAGCGGTGTAGCTATGAATGGTTGTTAGCATCGATTTTTCTACGCCAAATTTCGCATCCAATATCGCCATCACCGCACCCAGACTATTGGTAGTGCAACTAGCATTAGACACTATAGCACTACTGCTGCCAATCTTCTCATCGTTTGTGCCAAGCACAATGGTATCAATGCCATCACTTTTTGTCGGACCACTAATCACAGCTCTGCGAGCACCAGCCAGCAGATGGCCACCCGCCCTTCCAGTGTCGTGAAGCGTCCTGTAGCCTCAACTACCACGTCAATCATCATTTCACGCCACGGCAACCGATTTGGACTCGTTTCAGCCAGTACCCGCACCGGCTCACCGTCAACAATAATGTGGTTCGTATCGTGCGTTACCTGGTGATGGTACTTTTCCATAATTACTATCGTATTGCAGTAGATACGCAAGCGTTTCGGCATCAGTTAAATCATTAACGGCAGCAATTTCAATATCATCACGCTCAAAGGCAATTTTAAACGCATTACGCCCAATCCGTCCAAACCCATTAATCGCAATTCGCTTTTTGCCATATTTGTTCCTTGCCCTCCACTTACTCGTTTAGATTATCTTGGCGACATATGCACCATAATTATTACCGATTTTATCATAGCACTACATCCAGCAGCAATAATACCACCTATATTTTTCTGGTGCAGACCATGATACACTATTTGCAGTATGACGCAACTATTACAACACCATCCATCTTGCACTGAGCCGTTCCTCGCGGCCGTTCAATTTGCCCTGCAGTATCATGCCGGACAATTGCGCAAAGACGGCAGCCCATTTTATAACGCACCCTATAGCCGTTGCGCAGCTACTTGTGCAGCTTGGCGCCGACGAGACAACTATCGTTGCAGGAATTTTACATGACACCGTGGAAGACACGTCGGCAACCTCGGCTGATATTACCTCTGGCTGGGGCATGAAGTAGCCTTTTTGGTCGACGCTGTCACAAAATTGCCGGCATCTCCTGAAACAAGCGATCCAGATACGTTCTTCCCAGAGGCAACCACGACTCACCAAAAGCTTGAGCAAGCCTGCAAAATAGACCCGCGTGCTGCCCTAGTAAAACTCGCCGACCGGCTACACAACTTACGTACTATTGCTGCTATGCCACTACACAAACAGCAAGAGAAAGCAGCAGAGACTATAGACTTCTACGTGCCACTTGCCCGTGAGTACGGCTACCAAGATATTGCAGAAAAATTAACAGCGCTAGCTGAGCCGCTCCTTGAGGGTAAATCTAGCGCTAGCTAACCGGCAGGCAACCGAACACTTTCCCCTTGGGGCGACCTCATGCTATAATGTACTGCATTCATGGAACACTTAACGCTTATTAGCTACAATTTATGGGAGAATCGCGCTGAAAGATGAGATCAGCGACCTCGTCTACGCACATCAGCCAGACATTCTTTGCCTGCAGGAGGCCATCACCGATCAGCTGCCGAGCACTATTGCCAATCTGTCCCTGGCTAGTGCGACCGACAATAACCGGCTTGGTCTCGCTCTGTATTACAATCATGATATTTTTGACCTAGAAAAATACCGGTAGTTTTGCGCTGAAAAATCGCTGCACGACCGTGTATTAAAGCCCCCGCCAGTGAGCGGGTATTAGCCGCACGGCTCGTTCTTCAGGAAAGTCAGCAGTCGCTCGTAGCGGCCTCCTTTCACGCCTCTCCACCTATCGGCACGTAATAAAATACGCCGCCAGCAAATTACTGCGGCTCACTGCATTTCATGCGGTCGCTTAATAGTTCACTACCCACCAAACAGCCGACAACTAAAAAGGTAAGTTACAGCCAGTGACAGCGCCCAAACAGCGCCCAGCGCCGACGACTGCAAACCATTATGGCCGGCGACTATAACTATCCGCTGTTTCAAAAAGCTCTCACGCATTCTTGACCGTGATGGCTACAGCCTACACCGCAGTGATCGCCACACGTATTCACGCTGGCTCAAAGGCCACTACGACTTTATTACCGCCTCACGTGCCATTTCGATAGCCAACGTCACGACACTGCGTAAAGGACAATCAGACCACCTTCCTATTTGTGCCACCTTCACGCTATAAACCGCTGCAAGATAAAGAAAAAGCCCCCGCCGTAACGGGGGCTTTTTGGAAAGCAGTTCTTCTGTCCTATAAAAAGCCACGCGTTCGGCGGGGGTTAAGGGAAAGAAAAACTAGGTTAGTGCACCACTAGTAGCAGTGTCGAAGAGCACTAATACTCACACCAAGCTGGCTCTGCTCGTACATCCTTTTCTAGGCAGGTTGCAGTATTCCAGTCTTTCATCCAAGCATTAAACTGCCCAGAGCCTTTCTTGCCTAGTTTATACCCACGGTGTGGGGCAAGAAAGACGAATAGCGCAATACCCGCTGCGAGCCTCATCATCTCAGCCTCATAAGACGTATCAGAAAATCTCGATATCAATGTTGTTCTTTTCCCATACATATGGTGATACGAAAAGACACGAACACCGTTCAAATATTCAGTCAGGTCAGAGCTATTACTTGCGACATACCCCCATAATTGGGTTGTAGTTATTATAATACTCATCTAACTTCTTAAATTCGACGGGATAAGTAAAGCGGTCTCCTAAACCGTCCGTAATAGTAATACTCCACTTGAGCGGAAGTTCGCCCGTCCAGTTCCACTTCTCGAGATAATCTGGGCGAACCTCGCAGAAGTATGTACTAGGGTACTTTCCAAAATTACAAACAGTATATTCAAGAAGACGCTTAATATACTTACTCATTTTTCTTTTCCCTTCTCAAGGTACGAACTATAAACGATTTGTTCATAGCGAAGCTGCAAACACTGTATTTGCAGCAGAACAGAAGAGTTTCTTCGTTGTTCTTAATTCTAGTATGCCAGGGGGGACGATTTGTAAAGACCGGGGGCTAGCCAAGCTAACAAAAGGCCGCTACTGCTAGCGGCCCTTCTGCGTGCTATAGCACATGTTGCAGTTCTGTTACGCCTGCTCTTGCCAACGCGCAATCGACTCTTTAATAACTGCGATAGCCTCATCCTTATCGCCAAACTTCTCTGCCTTGGTGGTGCCTGGCTTTTTGAGGTCTTTGTAGTGGTTAAAGTGGAACTCAATCTGCTTGAGTAGCTGCTCTGGTAAATCTGCCAGTGAGGTGATTGCGTTGCCAGTTTCACGGTCGTCAGCTGGCACGACAATAATCTTATCGTCAACTTCACCATCATCAACAAACTTCATCACACCCAAAAACTACGACCCTGCGCAACAATGCCGTGTGGCAGCGGCTGGCTGGTGATCATCAGTACGTCAAGCTCGTCACCGTCTTCATCAAGTGTCTGTGGGATAAAAGCCATAATTCGTTGGTTTTGCAAATACACTTGGCTCCAACACGGTCTAGCTCAAATGCTGCAAGTTGGCGGTTCCACTCAATCTTGTGGTTTGATCCAGCTGGAATCTCGACCACAACATTAACGACGCCCTGCTCGTAGTCACCGGGAGTATATGTTTTTATTAAAATCGGTCATAAGCCTCCTTTAGTCTAATGGTTTGTTTCATTATTATACCACCCTCTGCAAAAATGTGCTACACTGTAGCTAACCTTATGTTAATCATCGGACATCGTGGCGCTGCCGGGCATGCGCTTGAAAACACCATGCAATCACTCCAAGCTGGAGCTGATTTGTTAGTGGATGCGCTAGAATTTGACATTCGCCTAACCAAAGACCGGGTGCCCGTTTTATTGCACGATAGCACACTGCAACGCACCCATGGCCGTAAACAGGCCATTGCCGAGCTAACACTGGATGAGCTACGTAGCAACCCAGCTTTTTGATTCTGTGCCAACGCTGCAGCAAGTGCTCGACACCTTTTGGGGTAATACATTTTGTGGCTAGAGCTTAAATCACAAGATGGTGCCAAAGTAGTACTCCAGATCTTAAAAGAACAATACATCACCGAGCCTAGCGATTATAATCAATTCATCATTAGCTCATTCAAGATACGCGAACTACGCTACCTGCGTAAATACGATGCACATATTCACCTTGCGCTGCTACACAATCGCAACCCGTTTTCTTTTATTGCCTATTACCGGCAGCTGCAACTCAGCGCCCTGGGATTTAACCGGCTCTATATTCACCCGTTAGCATTATCGCTTGCAAAAAGCTAGGACTGTTTAGCTATGTGTATACCGTTAACCACAGGGCGAGTGCCCGCCGCATGCAACATGCCGGCATCGATGGTATCGTCACCAACTAGCCCAGAAAAATTTACCATGGAGCCATACCGCAACGATGACGAATGGCAATCACCGTAGTGAGCGCTGCATATAACCTATACACTGATAGGTTATATATATACTTAGCAATCACGCGATTACTGCTGCAGCTGTTCACGTGCTGAAATTGCAACCCGCGCACCATCACCAACTGCGGCCGCAATCTGCAAAACGCCATTAGAGCGAACATCACCACTTGCAAACACGCCAGGCACATTAGTGGCTAGATGTTCATCCACAGCAACAAAGCCATAATTATCAAGCTTCACCGGAGAGTTCTGCAGAAATGCCGTATTTGGCAAAAAGTCCGATGAATACAAAAGACACCATCAGATTCAATAATACGCTCCTGCTCAGACTGCTGCACGCGCATACCAGCAACGTGGCCATCCTGCACGTGTATTTGCTGTGGCGTAGCGCCAAGATGCACGAGTTATCTTGCCAGCCTCTACAAGCTTTTTGGAGTTCTTTTTGCAAATATTTCAGATGCTTTTAATTTCACTGCGCACAAGTATATCTATGGCTTGCAAATTTTGTGAGGAAAATTGCTTCTTGCACAGCTGAATTTCCGCCACCTACAACAATCAATCGTTTATCGCGATAAAACGCACCATCACAAGTTGCACAATAGTGCACGCCACGCCCCATATATTCAGCTTCACCAGGAATGCCCAGCTGCCGATACGAACTACCGGTCGCGATAATTACCTGCCGAGCTAAAACCGAACGCCCATCAACGAGTAGCTCAATGTTGCCGTCATCACGCACCTGCAAATCGTCACTACTTCACCATAGTCAAGCACTGCGCCGAAACGCTTAGCTTGCTGCTGCATTAATTTTGTAAGTTCCATACCAGAAATTCCGTCTGGAAACCCCAGGGTAGTTATCTGCACCCAGTCTGTCGTCGCAGCTAGCCCTCCAAAGCCAGCTTTCTCGTATATCGTTACCGAGATATCTTCGCGTGCTGCATATATCGCTCGCAGTCAACGCACTCGGACCGCTGCCAATAATAATAACTAGCGGCTTTATTGTATCGCTCATATCGTCTTGCCTTTCTTGCGTTATTACTGCTGGCCGGCTGCGTGCTGTAACTGCTTAAGCGCAGCTGGGACTGGCACCTCTTGTTCAGTTGGCTCACTAATAGCTAGTAACGATAAACTTCAATGGAGAGTTAGCTGGAATACCTTTTGCTCCTTGTCGCCATATGCCTTAGCTGCTGGAATAGTGATCTCACGAGCACCACCCTGCTTCATGCCCTTCAAGCCTTCAGTCATACCTTCGATGACGCCACCCTTGCGCAACAAATGGCTGCAGTGGATTCTTCAAGTTGCCCGTCTGGTCGAGCGAACCATCGAACACATTACCATCAGCGGTCCAGCCCAGGTAATATAGCGCCACGCCCTGCTGTGGGTTGACTTCTTCACCGTTGCCTTCTGCTAGGTCGCGTGTTGTTACCTCTGTTACTTCTTCTGCATCAAATGGCTTTACTTCTTTTTGCTTGTAATCAGCAAGTTGCTTGCTGTACTTTTCACTCAAGAATTTTTAACTGCCTCTTTGCAACTTTTTCTGAGCTTCATTAATCCGCGCAGCCTGGTCTTGTTGATTTTGCGCTGTAGAATCATTGCGCCAAAGCCCACAATAGTACCGAGCGATAGTAGTACGATAATAATCCAAATTCCGATTCGTTGTTTTTAGTGGTTGTACTTTTTGCCATATATTTCTCCTTTCTACTACCGCTCGATTACTGTATAGCAGCCTCGCATCGCACCTAGACTGCGATATCATATTTCTTAATTTCTTCTGATTGGCCGACGAACCGCCCATTTTGGAGATCGAGCAGCTGGTTATAAAGCACCACCACTTTTGCAAGTTCAGCCGGTGTACCAATTTCGTCCACTTGCCACGTTTGAGCGTAATAATCTTATCTACCTCTGCAATTGTACTTAATCGGTGGGCAATAATAAGTACCGTCCTACCCTGCATAAGCCGATCAGCGCCTCTGCACTGTTTGTTCACTGCGAGTGTCTAGCGCACTCGCGGCTTCACTGGATAAAATTGGTGCGGTCTTTAAAATAGCCCTTGCAATGGCAATTCGCTGCTTCTGGCCACCCGACAACTTTGTGCCCCGCTCACCAACTTTTGTATCAAACCCTTTTGGCAGCTCCATAGTAAATCTGTAGGCGTTCGCCTGTTTTGCGGCCGACTGTATTTTGCTCGTCGGTCGCCCAAGATCATAGGCAACATTTTCACGAATCGTACCACTAAATAGCGCTGCCTCTTGGAAGACTGTCGCAATCTGGTTGCGCAGCCGTGCGAGCGGCATATCACCATAGCGATGCCACCGATGATGATAGCGCCACATGGGGCTCGTAGAGCCGCACTTAAAAGGTTGGCCAACGTACTTTCTGCCGCCACCGCTAGCACCAACCAGCGCCACGCGACTACCGGCTGGTATCGTAAAACCGGACCGCTTGCAACACACGCTTGTCTTTAGCCTCATAGGCAAAGCTTACTATCGTATACAATATCTTTCCCTGCAACATCCACGTCTTTGCTGCCAGTATCAACATCTGGTTTTCGTGCGCATAACCTCTTCGTAATCTTTGGCTATTTGTGAGCTGCCTTCTGATAGCATATACGGTAAAAATTAATAAATTGCAGCGGCATACGCGTTTGCTGCACGAGCGTAAGCAGCAGCACCATATCCCCAATCGACATAGCACGCTGCGCCGTAGCGATAAACAGTATGGCGTATACAGCGGTGTATACCATCGCCTCGACAAGCAGTCCGCAGCGTGCTGTAAAGATACCAGCTGCCGCGACTGCTTATAGGTGATGCCAAACCATCTTACCAAACCGGCGCTGAAATGACGCATACTCACGCTGCTGTGAGTTAAAAGCTCTTACAACCCTCTTCATCTGGCCAATGACTTCAGCAAAACGACTATCTTGCCTTGTCGTACAGTGTATTGTGCTGCTTTTGAACTTCGTCCACTTTTTGCTTGACGTCTTCTAGGAAAATGTACGCCGGAATTTGTGTGCCAATAATCACTGCCACCCACGGGCCATACCACCACATGATGCAATCGATACACCAACCGTAATCAGCATTTGTAAAAATTGTCGCCAGCTGATTAATAAACTGTGAAATATCACTAATCGCGCGTGATAACCGATTGATACTTTACCAGTTTCAGTCTCATCATAATATGACTGCGGCAATGCCAGCAGATGCTGATAATATCGCTCTGATAATTACACGCAGCCGTGCAGCGAGGATGTCCCCCAGATAGCCATTAATGCTATTAAGCACTACAACAAGTAAACTCGAGCCACCAATAATAGCCAACAGTGGCCACAGCTGCGCTAGTTACCACCCTGGCCGCTCGCAATCGCTACAATGACATCTGTTGCGTATTTTGATAACAAACGGCGTGACTAGCAGCGATGCCGACACAACGAGCGATAATATTGCAATGCTAATAATAAACTGATAATCCGGTCGCATACCGAAAAATCTGCGCTATCTCTTTCATTACCCTCTTCTGAATACTCTTCTTGTGTTACACCCTGACCGATTCTATCGGTTCACAAAGGCTCATATCGTTTGCGCTATAGCATACCCATTAACCTGCAGGCTACGGCATATGCAACCTGCGGCTTCTTTTATTCAATGAGAAGAGCCCCTACTCTATGCTTGCGCCAAACTGCTTTGGAAACTGCGTCCGAAAACCTGCTCAAGTAAGGCCTCAATGTCTTTCTTGACTGGTGTTTTGTCGTGGTGCGTCAGTGTAATACGGAATGTCGTCGTTACATCAGCCGCATCATGGCTCGCCTGATAAATCGAAAGTGGCTCTATGGTTGCTGGTAGCCCACTACGTTTTGCAAAGCCCCATTGCCGCACTATATAGCTTGCTATACGACACATCTGCAGCAGCTTTAATTGAAATATCGCGCTGCGCCCACTGGTACTTGCTAAGCGGTGTGTACCCCTGGGCGTTTTCGTGCCAAACGCTCATAAGAGCCGAGATATCAATAGTTAGCGCCGCCACCGCATCTGAATCCTGGACCATTATCACGAGCTGCTGCAGTTAGCTCGCCAATGATGCCAATCTCAGTACCCTTTCTACCGCACAACTGCGCTGCGATCAGGAGCAAATACACCCTGCTGCCGCACCAGCGCTTTGTCCGCCTCACTACTCACCGCTTCGTAGGTTTGATTTTCAATGCCAATCACTGTAAGCAGCTCATCCATTTGTTGACGTGCATAATATATATGTACCATCTGGTTTTTCCGCGTCATCACCGCGCTGGCTAATTCACGCGGAGCCGGCACGCCCTTTTCGCCACGAGGGTACTGCTGGTTGTATACCCGCCAAACTCAAACAGTGTAAAGTCGGTACCTTCTTTACTATTTGGTCGAACTTTCTCAGCAGATTAGGTAATACGTTTGACGATAATACTGCAAATCTGGACTCAACGCATTACTAATCGTAAAGCTGTGCGCTGGATCTTGCCCAGCACGCTCTATGTGTTTTGATGCACGAAACTATAGTGACGAGCTCATTTTGCACCACTGCGCACAAAGCCTTGACGCAATAGTTGCTGCATCCGACGCAACCGATTAACTGGCGGTGGCAGATGCGGCGTGCGGTAGCGACGAGGCGCAAGTTGAATCCATACAGGCGTCCAACCTCTTCAACAATATCTTCTGGTATCGCTAGATCGGTGCGCCAAAATGCATCTACCATACGCTCGTCGCTACCAGCAACCGTCACTCAACATTACCTAAAATTTGCTTTTATGGCGACTTCGCGATAACCTAGCCCGCCGGCTGTTAATAATATCACCGCCAACAATTACTTGACGCGGCTGCTTGCCAACACGCGCGTCCGCACGTCACTCGTCATCGCGTCATATACTGGGCTGGCAATCACCGCACCAGCATCGGCAGCTAGTTGTAGAAGTACCGCAAAACATGTTCATTTTGTAGCGGCGATTGGCCTGTATACCTGTTAGTGCATCGGTAAATACGCCGTGTCGCATCGCGCTCTTGCGCAGCGCAAACATATCAAAGTAGCCACCTCAATCACGACCTGCGTTGTGTCATCGGTAACCGCTGTGTCTCTTTGCCGCCCATACCGGCAAGGCCCACTGGTTTTTCAGTATCAGCCATAACGATATCGTCAGCCGTTAACACAATATCCTTACCGTCTAGCAGCGTGAGTGATTCACCTTCTTGCGCTGAGGAGCCTACCAATGTATGCCCCGCTAGCTTGTCGTAATCATACGCATGCAGTGGCTGCGCGGTCATGAGCATCACGTAGTTGGTTAAATCATGATGTTGTTGATTGGCTCGCCACCGAGCGCAACAATCTGGCACTGCAGCCACAATGGGCTTGGCTCAACAGTCACCTTCTAGTGCCACTGCCATAACCTGAGAAGCACCATCGGTGTTACGCGAGCCAACGTGAGCGGCAAGCTGTGTGCTAAATCACACTGCAAAGCGCTACTATACCACTCTGGGCTCACAAAAGAACGGTTAAAATACCAGCAATTTCTACGGGCAACCCCAACCTGCCCAAATAAGTCTGGGCGGTGGGTAAACATCTTATTCTCAATATCAATAATAGTCGTATTCAGTCCAAACACTTCTGCAAACGACGCGCCAGGTACCAATGCCACAAACTTCCTGGCGAGATCATCTTCGGTAATCTCCACGATACCACCGTGGTCACTGCAAGTGCCAATTCGTCTGCTGCAGCCATCATGCCCTGGCTTAATACACCGCGCAGCTTGCGAGCACCAAGCACAAACGGATCGCCCCTCGACGATACTAGCCGGCACTGTTGATCCTGGTGGTAACCAAATAGCTCCACATACCAGCGTGCACATTTGGTGCACCACATACGACCTGCACGAGGCCATTTTCGTCACGAGGCACATCAAGAACTGACCTACCATCATCAATCTTCGTAATATGCAACCGGTCTGCATCTGGAGTGTTTCTCGCACTCAACAACTTTCACAATAGTCGCGCCTGGGTATCGATCCGCTAAGTTAATTACATCTTCGACGCCACCTAATTGGCTGTTAATCTTCGTCACTGCTGTCGATATTCGTAAGCGGGAACCCCACCAGCCGCCCATTACTGCTACATTTACTTTCATTACTATCTACCTATGGTTAATTGTTCTTTTTACTATGCAATTATACGCCGCTACGAAAATTGGCGCAAGAATTGTAGCCTTTGCCGCTGTGGAAAATTACGCACGTCTTCAATGCCATATTTTCATCATCATGCGGGTGGTCAATACCGAAAACCAAAAGCAAAGCCCGTGTATTTATGTGGGTTAATGCCGGCCTTTGCAGTAAAACATTAGGGATGAATCATGCCGCACCCAAGAAGCTCAATCCAGCCTTCACCCTGAACAAACCTTACACGAAGAGTCACGCCCATCGCAGAACGGACAGCTGAGCGCAAACTCAAAGCTTGCTCGGTAAACGGAAAGTAAAATGGATTACTACGCACGCGTAGCTCTTTTGTGATAATACTCTGCATTCTTGCAATGTCGCAACTCAAGTTACCAACGGTAATGCCGCGCCCATACACACCTCTATCTGGTAAAAAGTGGTGCTCGTGCCGAGCATCAACATCTCATTGCGGAACACCCTGTCTGGCACCACAACAGCAATCGGCTCATCTTAGGGCAAATTTTCTCGATACTGTTAGCACCCGGTACTGCATCGTACTTGTATGCGCAGGAGCCACAGTTGCCCGTCATCATCGCTCGTTTCCTATTAGAAAGGTGTCATACTCATCGCGTGCGGGTGACCTTCGGGAAAATTCAAACTCTCAAACATGTGGAACTGATCGTCAATCTCAACTGAATCCTCCACCGCAAAAGCCCATTCGCTCAAAAATCGCGCCAATTGTCGCAATCTCATGACGCAGTGGGTGTACAGTTCCCTGCGCCTGGTATCTAATAAACCCTGGCACCCACTATTACGGTCCATCGGAGCAGTTACATCAATTAGCGGCAATGCCGCTTCCGCACGCTGAGCCTCTGCCTCGGCAATTACTTCTTGAAGTTGCTGCTTTAGCTGATTAAGTTGCTTGCCAAACGCTGCTTTTTTCTCATTTGGCAATTCTGCCAATGCTTTTATATAGCCCTTAAGTAGCGGCGAACGCAATAGCCTCAGCCGGCTGCTCACTACTTCTAGCTTCTGTAAGCAATTGCTCTTTAACAGCAGCAATATCTGTGCCCTGCTGCTTCGCAGGCTCACCTGATCAACTCTGCCCGGAAACGCCTTGTTTAGGGCGTTTGCTTGGTTTGTTTATTGCGCTGCGCTTTATGCTTAGCCGCGTGCTTTTTATGATGTGACATACACTGCTCGTCCCCACACTCTTCTATCTAGTTAGTCTTTAGACTTATTGCTATACCCTATTGCCCCAATACTACCACCTTGCGACTACCGCTGCGCAATTCGTAGTAGGGTAAAGATAATACCGCCGATAAACAGCAGTAGCACGATCCCCAGCCCATGCTAACGTGGTGGCGCTTTGTTCCCTCAATATAGGCGCTTATCTTCCACGCCATCCACAGGATTGCGCCGCCACTTAAATCTTGCTGCTTCTGCTTTTCGCGTAACTCTGCGGTGATGCGCCTGCATCGCTGCGTTCATCAGTCTTTTTGAAATATATAATGCCATACACCATAGTATAACAAAGGTATGGTATAATTTCACTATTACTAGACTTTAAGTAAAATCATGAAAGGAGTTCGAGTAATGGCAACGAAGAAATCATCTGCCAAAGCGAAAAAGACACCACCAAGGTGCAACACGATTACCGCTTAAAAACCGAAAAAGCTAGCGAAAGAATCAGCGAAGTTAAGGCAGAAGCTAAAAAGATTAAAGCAGAAGCTAAACAGGTTGTAAAAATAGCGTCGCAAAACCTGCACGCAAAGTAAATTCAGTAGATGAGGCGTTCTCAAAGAAAGCCGGCTATGTTATCTTGGCCGAGTTAATTGAGTACCTTTATTCTTACAGCAGTCGCTGTATATGGTACATCGGCATTCTTGCTCCACTATATATCGGTATCACTCTTTACTTGTACTATTTATCGCCCCTAAACCGTATTTCAGGTGCACACGTTAACCCAGCGGTCACCTTTGGTTTGTGGGTGGCTCGTAAAGCGAGCGGCAAAACTAGTACCATTCTACTTTGTCGGCCAAATTTTGGTGTTATGCTTGCAGTGCTTGTATACATAATACCATCAGCGGCGGCAGCTATACCCTCGCGTTTAATCACATCGGTTCGTTCGATGCTTCAGTCTTTATTGTTGAGCCTCATTGCTACCGCAGTCCTACTTTAGGTATTACTGCTGTGGCCAGCCAGAAAAAATTTGGTAAAAGCCGCGCGGTCTCGGTATTGGCCTATCGCTATTCCTCGCTGTATTCGTTGGTAGCACGTTGCTCACGGCAGCTAAACAGTCTGTTGATCAGCAAAGCATTACCTCTGTTGACCCAGGTGCCTCGCATTATGCGCATCAACGGCGTGACTGCAAACCCCTGCTATTGCCCTGGCTGCAAAACAGAATCTACGAATGCCGACCTGCAAAGCCAAGGGCAATACATCACACTGAGGGCATGCGAAAACCAGAAAGCCGACTCGGCGTTGAAGTTATCGTTGCTACTCTGGCCAGTCGGTAGCCCTCGGTGCTGTGTCTCTTCCAGCTTAATTAAGCGCGGCAGCGACAGAAGAAAGCGCCTAAGAGCACGCGATAACATGAGCCTACTTTTCAGCACCCTTAACTGGGTGCTTTTACGTTTCACCTTTGCTGGCGGCAGACTCCGGGCGAAACTACTACGTAGTGAGCAGTGTTGCGGCTGCATGTGGTTGCTGAAAATTACACCCCATCTTCTGCAATCTCATCTAACACCCTCGAGCTCAGACTCGCAGTCCGGATCAGGTGCAGCCGAAGAAGAATGGTTGGCAGCCTCTTTTTGGCTGAGCTCAGGCGGACCCAAGAAAGAAAAACGATCAACAGCCCCCTCCTGTGGTTGACTAGGTGGCGGTAGAATACGCAAGAAGAGCGCCAAAGTAACTCGCAAAGACAGCAATATCCATCATTAGGGATCACATCCTTTTCGGTAGGAATCTATGGCCGGGTGCTATAGACAGCCTAGAATCAACTAATGATCTACCTTGGTTATAACCACGAACCTGCGTGTAAAGAGTAGCGCACACGTATAACAATGTGTGCGCAAATGTAGTTTCCGCCTCTTTTCTTTCAAGTAAACCCTTGGAAGGCGACTTCAGCGTGCGAGTGCCTCTGTAAAAGCGGTGGGACATCTTCTGCTACTCTATGCAGAGCGCCTTCGCGCACGGATGACAAGCAGGGCTATTGCGGCGGCCACACTCATCAAGCCGCCTCCAGCGAAGAGATATGCATCATCTCCTGTAGCCGCTAGGTCCCGGTTGTCGTCATCTTCCATTTCTTCTCGCCTTGGATGGTCAGTTTCTCTGGCGTATGGCGGTTGGTAATGGTGGTACCTTGGATGTCTGCCTGGTAGCCAGGGACTGGGTCTTCTTCGACGCGGTATTCAATGTCGCGGCCGTGGTCTTTTGAGAGGGAGGTCAGCGAAGCTGTACTTCCATTGGCTGGACCGTCGGTGTCTACCTGGCGGATGCAGGTGCCATTGGCGGTAAGTGGACAGTGACTTTGGCTGGACGGAGGCCGTCCAGTTGTCGCCCATCTTCCCATTTCTTCTCGCCTTGGATGGTCAGTTTCTCTGGCGTATGGCGGTTGGTAATGTGGTACCCTGATGTCTGCCTGGTAGCCAGGGACTGGGTCTTCTTCGACGCGGTATTCAATGTCGCGGCCGTGGTCTTTTAGGGTACAGGACGTTGTACTTCCATTTGACTGGACCGCGTCGGTGTCTACCTGGCGGATGCGGGTGCCATTGGCCAGTGAAAGTGGACAGTGACTTTGGCTGGACGGAGGCCGTCCGGTTGTCGTCATCTTCCCATTTCTTCTCGCCTTGGATGGTCAGTTTCTCTGGCGTATGGCGGTTGGTAGTGGTACCTTGATGTCTGCCTGGTAGCCAGGGACTGGGTCTTCTCGACGCGGTATTCAAATGTCGCGGCCGTGGTCTTTTAGGGAGGTCAGCGAAGCTGTACTTCCATTTGGCTGGACCGTCGGTGTCTACCTGGCGGATGCGGGTGCGCGATTGGCCAGTAAGTGGACAGTGACTTTCTGGCTGGACGGAGGCCGTCCCGGTTGTCGTCATCTTCCCACTTTCTTCTCGCTTGGATGGTCAGTTTCTCTGGCGTATGGCGGGTTGGTAATGGTGGTACCTGGATGTCTGCCTGGTAGCCAGGGACTGGGTCTTCTTCGACGCGGTATTCAATGTCGCGGCCGTGGTCTTTTTAGGGAGGTCAGCGAAGCTGTACTTCGACTGGCTGGACCGTCGGTGTCTACCTGGCGGATGCGGGTGCCGATGGCCCAGTGAAAGTGGACAGTGACTTTGGCTGGACGAGGCCGTCCCGGTTGTCGTCATCTTCCCATTTCTTCTCGCCTTGGATGGTCGGTTTTCTCTGGCGTATGGCGGTTGGTAATGGTGCGGTACCTTTGGATGTCTGCCTGGTAGCCAGGACTGGAGTCTCTTCGACGCGGTATTCAATGTCGCGGCCGTGGTCTTTTTGGGGAGGTCAGCGAAGCTGTACTTCCATTTGGCTGGACACGTCGGTGTCTACCTGGCGGATGCGGGTGCCATTGGCCAGTAAGTGGACAGTGACTTTGGCTGGACGGAGGCCGTCCGGTTGTCGTCATCTTCCCATTTCTTCTCGCCTTGGATGGTCCGGTTTTCTCTGGCGTGGCGGTTGGTAATGGTGGTACTTGGATGTCTGCCTGGTAGCCAGGGACTGGGTCTTCTCGACGCGGTATTCAATGTCGCGGCCGTGGTCTTTCTTTTAGGGAGGTCAGCGAGCTGTACTTCCATTGGCTGGACCGTCGGTGTCTACCTGGCGGATGCGGGTGCCATTGGCCAGTAGTGGACAGTGACTTTGGCTGGACAGGCCGTCCCGGTTGTCGTCATCTTCCATTTCTTCTCGCCTTGGATGGTCAGTTTCTCCGGCGTATGGCGGTTGGTAATGGTGGTACTACGGATGTCTGCCTGGTAGCCAGGGGACTGGGTCTTCTTCGACGCGGTATTCAATGTCGCGGCCGTGGTCTTTACAGGGAGGTCAGCGAAGCTGTACTTCATTTGGCTGGACCGTCGGTGTCTACCTGGCGGATGCGGGTGCCATTGGCCAGTAAGTGGACAGTGACTTTGGCTGGACAGGAGGCCGTCCCGGTTGTCGTCATCTCCCATTTCTTCTCGCCTTGGATGGTCAGTTTCTCTGGCGTATGGCGGTTGGTAATGGTGGTACCTTGGATGTCTGCCTGGTAGCTAGGGACTGGGTCTTCTTCGACGCGGTATTCAATGTCGCGGCCGTGGTCTTTGCCAGGGAGGTCAGCGAAGCTGTACTTCCCATTGGCTGGACCGTCGGTGTCTACCAGCGGATGCGGGTGCCATTGGCCAGTAAGTGGACAGTGACTTTGGCTGGACGGAGGCCGTCCCGGTTGTCGTCATCTTCCCATTTCTTCTCGCCTTGGATGGGTCAGTTTTCTCTGGCGTATGGCGGTTGGTAATGGTGGTACCTTGATGTCTGCCTGGTAGCCAGGGACTGGGTCTTCTTCGACGCGGTATTCAATGTCGCGGCTGTGGTCTTTTACAGGGAGGTCAGCGGCTGTACTTCCATTTGGCTGGACCGTCGGTGTCTACCTGGCGGATGCGGGTGCCGATGGCCAGTAAGTGGACAGTGACTTTGGCTGGACGGAGGCCGTCCGGTTGTCGTCATCTTCCCATTTCTTCCTCGCCTTGGATGAGTCGGTCTCTCTGGCGTATGGCGGTTGGTAATGGTGGTACCTTTGTGATGTCTGCCTGGTAGCCAGGGACTGGGTCTCTTCGACGCGGTATTCAATGTCGCGGCCGTGGTCTTTTTAGAGGTCAGCGAAGCTGTACTGCAGTGGCTGGACCGTCGGTGTCTACCTGGCGGATGCGGGTGCCATTGGCCAGTAAGTGGACGGATGACTTTGGCTGGACGGAGGCCGTCCCGGTTGTCGTCATCTTCCATTTCTTCTCGCCTTGATGGTCAGTTTCTCTGGCGTATGGCGGTTGGTAATGAGTGGTACCTTGGATGTCTGCCTGGTAGCCAGGGACTGGTTTCTTTCTTCGACGCGGTATTCAATGTCGCGGCCGTGGTCTTTTTAGGGAGGTCAGCGAAGCTGTACTTCCATTGGCTGGACCGTCGGTGTCTACCTGGCGGATGCGCGGGTGCCATTGGCCAGTAAGTGGACAGTGACTTTGGCTGGACAGGCCGTCCCGGTTGTCGTCATCTTCCCATTTCTTCTCGCCTTGGATGGTCGTTTCTCTGGCGTATGGCGGTTGGTAATTGGTACCTTGGATGTCTGCCTGACAGCCAGGGACTGGGTCTTCTTCGACGCGGTATTCAATGTCGCGGCCGTGGTCTTTTAGGGGAGGTCAGCGAAGCTGTACTTCCATTGGCTGGACCGTCGGTGTCTACCTGGCGGATGCGGGTGCCATTGGCCGGTAAGTGGACAGTGACTTTGGCTGGACGGAGGCCGTCCCGGTTGTCGTCATCTTCCCATTTCTTCTCGCCTTGGATGGTCAGTTTCTCTGGCGTATGGCGGTTGGTAATGGTGGTACCTTGGATGTCTGCCTGGTAGCCAGGGACTGGGTCTTCTTCGACGCGGTATTCAATGTCGCGGCCGTGGTCTTTTTTAGGGAGGTCAGCGAAGCTGTACTTCCATTTGGCTGGACCGTCGGTGTCTACCTGGCGGATGCGGGTGCCATTGGCCAGTAAGTGGACAGTGACTTTGGCTGGACGGAGGCCGTCCCGGTTGTCGTCATCTTCCCATTTTCTTCTCGCCTGATGGTCAGTTTCTCTGGCGTATGGCGGTTGGTAATGGTGGTACCTTGGATGTCTGCCTGGTAGCCAGGGACTGGGTCTTCTTCGACGGTATTCAATGTCGCGGCCGTGGTCTTTTAGGGAGGTCAGCGAGCTGTACTTCCCATTTGGCTGGACCGTCGGTGTCTACCTGGCGGATGCGGGTGCCATTGGCCAGTAAGTGGACGATGACTTTTGGCTGGAGGCCGCCGCTGTCGTCATCTTCCCATTTCTTCTCGCCTTGGATGGTCAGTTTCTCTGGCGTATGAGCGGTTGGTAATGGAGTGGTACCTTGGATGTCTGCCTGGTAGCCAGGGACTCGGGTCTTCTTCGACGCGGTATTCAATGTCGCGGCCGTGGTCTAGGGAGCACGCCAAAATCATCGCGCCACTTCCCTTCTGCTGTTGCCTTTGGGCGCTTTATCTACTACCATTAGCAAACAGCTTCAATGTTACCTCTTTCGGCCTCGCCATCGGCATCATTACCGTCATCCCACTCTTTGGTGCCACTAAAATCTACTGCCTCAGCGAGCTGATGAACGACATCATTCGAGCCGCCAAAACTTTGCCGTTGTTGTAGCTCACAAAGAATACGTTATGTGTTGTTGCTCCGGATAGCCCCCTATCAAGCTGCGGTGCAGCCATGAGGCAAAATCAACATTAACGACCTTATAACGCAACCTGCTTACCCGCCTTTGGCATTACCTTAACAGCAGTAACATTACCGTCGCTCGGGTAGGTAAGCGTCCATCTTGAGTCATCTTTCTCTTTAACAGGGTCATCACTTGGGTACATATCAGTGCGATAATACACATCGTAGTCCGCAGATACGTCTTTACCCGAAATACTAATTTTGCTGGACCAGTCATTTTTGGCGCTAAACTGAGAACCTTTTGCATCACCCTTGTGTGGCAACACATCATACAGTATAAGCCCGGTCAGCCCTGTAGTAGTAAAGTTACTTACCTTTTAAGCGGTATTCAGAATGTACCCTCTCCCTTCACGGCAAAGTTAGTACTTCGCCCTCTATCAGACCACACGCTCTGTTGGCCGTTGGCTCCACTACTTTGCTCCGTTGAACGAATCTGTTTTTGGCTGAACCTCTTGCGGTAGCACCGCTGCCATTTTAGCTGAAGAACGTAGTACTATATCATCTTCCGACCGTTGTCATGTGATATCCAAGGTGTCCTCAACCTTCTGATCAGAGAGGAGGTCTTCTGGAAATCCAGATGGATCATCATTCTCATAGGTAAAAGTAGGCTGTGTTGTCATTGTTGTCATCAAAAATCCTGTGCTTGCGTTGGAATAGAGCGCCGAGTAATACTCAAACGCACCTACCGCAGCAAGCTGAAGTTCACTAGGCAGTCGGCCAGAAGGAAACTCCCATATCATAGCCGTCCTACCAGTACCCTTGTGAGTTTTTAACAATCTCCTTCTTAACTGGTGTTGGGCTGTTTCTCGGCCAACCCATGCTTCTTTCTACTCGAAGGCTCAATCGGGTTTCCCCTAGGATCAACAACGGCCACAGTATTAGGCAAGATATCCACTATTTTCGGACTATCTGGGCTACACTCGCGCTCGCGACGCTTCGCCTAAGCGGAGCGTAATCGAGCAATCAAATCGCGTCCCTACTGTCGCATTAGCACCACCAGCACACTGTTTTACAAAAAGTCAGCTTTTTCACTACGCTTCACAAAATGTGCCCTGATCGCGTAGGTTATCACTAGTATATATTTTTGTGTCGGCTCACTCATAATAGTGGCCGATGCCCTTGCCTGGTTTGTCACTGGCTTATTCACTTCATACGGAACTGTAAATGGATTCCTAAAGCGTGTTCCAATGTTAAGTCTAGTGTATTACCAACGGGCAACTCATACCCATCTGGTAAATGAATCTCCACTTTTGTATATTTTGGAACTACATCAGGCGCCTCTTTCTGCTTTAAAGCACCATCCATAATACGCTTATCGGTATCTGCAAGACGGCGGTAGCTTCAGTGTTGACGAACTCTGCTGCCTGATTTTACCATCTTTAGGCCCCTTATCGTCGCCGTAGCTGCCGTCGGACCTGTAGGCTCCGCATCCATATACCTTCAACGACACGTAACCCAGTAGGGTATCGCTCAAAAGGTATAGCTAGTTGATGAAAGGAAAAGCCGCGCGGATCCATAGTCTCAACACTTTCTGTAAATACGATGTTTCGCGTGGATGCGGTGCGTTATTCCGCGCATGCAATGTCACGAATACTCGTAGTGCCATCGCATTATTATCGTGTACGATACCGCCTCGTATATTATCTGATGTATCCTTGGCAAAAAGATCACCATACCCTGCTTGAGATTTTTATGCGATATTTAACTGAGCTTTCATATACTGATACAGGCTCATTCGCGCCCCTGTTGATTGGCGTTAGCTCAATTTTAGCACTATTAGTATACTCCTTCTGGCGACCATTCTCGTGAGTCTGTATACCTGGGAAAGATAATTTTTGAAAACAACATTACGGTTAACAGCCGCCAGTGTCCTGTCTCTTTCACCTCGACTGTCATATGATTGTTTACATTCTTCGTGCTCATAGCTCACCGTACCGTCATGATTATCTACCCAGCCTGGATTTTGAGCAGGATCAAAATACTGCACGCACCAGTTGGCCTTTACTATTGGTATAGGTCGGTAGCGTGTCAGTTATTTTAGCCTTTTGCATCAACCGCAGCATAATTCCGACGGTTCTACTATGTAATAAAATGGTATGACCTCTTTTTGTATCATCCGCAACCCCTGCCATTAGTTACCGTACCGGCATACATTTCACGATTCTGAGGTCTCTCACTGCGTATAGTGCGCTTCTCAAACCTGTACTCACCATAGGTAGCTCGATAAGCTTTATCACGCGCCTCGGCCAAAAAGTTCACCACCGCCGTATATAGCCGGTATACCGGCTGCAAGGTTGCACCTTTTGGCGTAACACGATCTGCAAATGAGAACACATATGGGCTTGCTCGAACAGTAGCGTCAATACGCTTTAAAATTAATCCTGATGTATGTTTTGCCGTTCTCTTCTCTCGATGAACGACTAGCATATATTACCACCAATCGGCGCAGAAAACCCACTATCCCACTATCAATGAGATGATCCTGACCAAGTGTCACAGGCCATACATTACGTGTTCCCAGGCTAGCAGTGTTGGTGGCCTCGCCATAGCGCATAGTGGGCATTTTCCACTTCAAGATAAGCACCATCGTAGCCTACTCCTCTCGGCATTGATCCAGCATTAAGAGACGCCAGTCGTAATATTTTCAACTGGTTATATTCATCACGCTGCGGTGAATTGCGATCATCACGATATTAGCGTCAAGCGCCATTGCACGCGCAGACGGTACACCCTGCAAAAATCACTCAACCCCAACAAATAGTATCGTCCACACACTAGCGCGGACAGCTATACGTACCCCCTGCATCATATCCCCATATGCTTATTAACTAAATAACGCTACTAGCTCCCCTAGAAAAGGTTATGTATAATTCTTTCCTACATTATAACCTAGATATTTCCTGTGCGCAACCTACCGAACACTCGTCTGGCGCCTCAAGTGTATACTGCTGCACTCCGGGTGAATCAGCGGGATCACCAGTGACATGTACCACATCTTTTTATCAATTCGGCTAGCGCCTTGTGTGCGTCATTGTGGCGAGCCACACTAGTGCCGAAAGAGAACGGCCCAGCTTCTGCATTGCCTGTTCGTGCTGATTAATGTGTCGCCCTAGCTCTACAACTCGTTTCTGAATTTCCTTAGCCTGCTCTTCAATTTGTAAGCTACGTAGCCCCCTGCAATACTGTTTTGTAAATAGCCATAAGCTCGTTGGGCTTACCACAATAACCTTGCGGTCACGAAAGCATACTCAACTAGATCGCGCGCATCTGCCTGGCTGCCAACACTTCCGACGAAAGCAAATCAGCATGAGAGCGACTCACTGGGAATAAACACTTAAAAAGCAAACTCCATTGTCCCTCTTCTGGACGAATATATTTGCTCGTCTCGTCAATACGCCGCTTTAAATCACTCCACTAACTTTGAATTTACGGCGTTGTTCTTCATCTTCTGCGGCCACTAAGCGATTATAGTTTTCCAAACTAAACTTTACTATCCACTGGCAGTACCTTGCCCTTGTCTAGAAAAAGTGCAGCATCGACTATCGTGCCGTCGCTAAACGCATACTGCATCTGGTAATGATGTGGTGGCAATATGTTATCAAGCACGCTTTGCAGATAATACTGCCAAAATACGCCGCGCTGCTTTTGGGTTCTGTAGCACCGTTTGCAGCGTTTTCAGCTCTTCCGCAACATCACCACGCGGCGATTGGTCCATCCAGTCGCGATAGACGCTCTGTGATATCGCGCACAAGCTCATTACTCTGCCCCAGCTGTTTTTGCAAACTTTTGCTGCACAACCTGCTGGCTACCATCCAGCGCTGCGATAGCACCTGCTCAAACTCTTGCACCGCACGCGTTAACTGCGCAATATCACTCTTTTTAGATAGTCGGTGGCCTGCTGCTGTATACTATCACGCTGCCGGCCTTCACCGCGTAGCTGCATATAGACCATCACTACAGCGACTAGCGCCGCCGCACTACAGCAGCGACATATTCCATGTCGCTATTATAGCTACGGCCAGCTATGTCTATAGCGTGGCAATCTCGTAATAACAACAAAGGCCAAAGCCAGCACGAGCGCCAGCCAAGCCTTGTTTGGCCGTGTTGCCAAAAATATGCCGCGTACACAACTGGGTACAAAAGCACAGCTACAAGCGCCTTGGCAAGATCCGATGAATCCCCATGGTTGTAGCAAAGCACCAAAACCAGCCGCAATACTCACGAGTAATGGCCGCACAATATCTGAACGAATTAAAATAATGCTTCCTAACACAATAGCAAAAATAGTTGCGGTATGTGTACAGCGAACTCAGTCGTGGCACTAGTGCGATGCTATCGGTTGCCTGACAAAAGCGGTGTAAAGCACCCATAATGTAATCACTACCCCCTAGCCCAAGCCGCAATACCAGCAGCCAAACCTGCTGCAATCACGTACATCCACTGGCGTCGAGTTGTCGGAACACGGGCTGTCCTGTCTGCGTATTCTGCGTTGTCATGACTATTATTATACAGTTCTACTGCCGCCTGCACTGCGCGCCGAACCGTGCGTGCGTACCATAGTCCAGCCACTAGCCAGATGGCTGATATACCCGCACATAGCGCCGTAAACATCGGCAGCCCGAGCAGCACAATTGCTGGCATCGGTAGCGCCGTCACTGGGCCACCACCCATAAACGGCTCAAACATCGGCTGCTTATGCCCAAATCCTTCCACAGCACCACTGCGGTGGGTCAGTCATCTGGGCGAATAATAGACCCTGTCGCCGTCATCACCCTGGCCAAAACTAATAATGGCATTAATAAACCAGTGATCTGGGAATATATGCCGAGCGACCAGCAGTAGCATTTAGTAGTAGCCATGTTGTGCCAGACCAAATAGAACACCACAAATGCAGCAGCACTCGTGTGCAAAAACTCTAGCGACATAGTGCCAATAGCCGTTGCGATGAGCACCATCAATGCAAGTGAACTATATAGCGCCACAATTTCCCGAGAGATAACTAGCCCCAGGGCGCCTCCACGCATACTGCATAATCATCCCGCCAAAACATGCAGAGCGGAAAAATTGGTAGATAACCAATGATTGTGACACCGCCCTGACCCCACGTCGCCCGCTCGATCGACAATAGCCACTCGTGGAGCAGCCAGCCGAGAAAAACACCAGCCGCAATCAACACACCATGGTGAGCCAAACGCCACGGGTAATATGCTGCCGCACGCGAACCCCTTGTTGCCTAATCTCATGCAAAATGTGCAGTATATGCTTTTTGTCGCACCAACTGCGCAGTATCTTCATGAGCAAAACCACCCACGGCGCCGACCAATATTAATCACCACAACTCCAATAGCCAGTGCCGAGATTAAACTTGCTGTGGCCAACCCTACAGCAATATCTTGCCTTTGCTCAAACCCAAACTCCTGGAATACACGAGACAGCCCAGCCAGTGCCGTGCGCCCACCTTCAAAACTAATCTCCAGCGGCGAGCACTCCGAGGCAACCCAAATACTCGGTACGGCGTAACTGGCTACGATGCCACCCGAATCATATATTGCCCCTAAGCGATCGTCGTCCAAATGCTACCTGCGGAGCGCCAGCTTGCCCATTTCTGTAAATTTTAGCAGTGGCTTGCCCAAAAATAACTTGCAAACACAACATTAATCAATAGCGGTGGCATGCGAGACCACACTGTATACACCTCAGACGGCAGTATAGCATGGGTATATATTTTCCGGCTATCTCGGACCAGCAATAATAGTAGTAGCCCAGATGCTACCGCAGTTGGTAAAGAATAATTTTCGAAGTAACGGCAACCGCACCACCATAGAAGCCGACCAAAAGTGCCACGACATGAGTAACGCTACCCCCATTGCAATACGTGTATCATAGGCTCCAGTATGACAGCACGCGGCCAAGATAGCAAAAACTTCCCTAATAAAAATCCTCCATAGCTTGGAGGGATACTGTAATCTACTTGGCTCACTTTTACAAAGAAACAGTCTTGACTCTTGGTCACCTCTCTAATCCTCAACTTTGATCAAAAATATTTTGTCATTGAATCCACCACGCTTCTCTGCTTTTTCTGCACGAATATCTTCAAGCTGCTCGGTGTACAGCCATGGATATCGGCTAGACATAGATTACTTCCATAATATCAGCCAGCTCGTCGGTGTTTTTATCAGTCGTGCATATTCTCAACTTCTTTCATGCTAAGTTTATTAATAAAGCTCTTTTGCATATTCTTCATTGCTTAGTATTTTGTGAGTAGACTTCGTCCATTGTTTTTGATGATCTCAAGAATCTTATCTCGTACTAGTTTGTTGTAAACTGGCATATTACCTCCCTATAATTAATTACTTTTGACTATTTCCTTTATAGCCTTGATGAGCTTTTTACACTCTAGTATTATTGAACTCCAGGCTTACTCTTATTGTATCATTTGGCGATGTTCCGAGCCTTTCGAGCAAGTGGAGCACACTGAATACCCGCAGTCTTGTCATGCAAATTTCTAAAAAGACATATATCTCGTGGGAGTCGACCAGCAAGACTGATGAATGGACTATAGTTTATAATGAGCTTTAGAGTGTCTGGGGCACGTGGTGCATACCGTCACCTGAGCCCTGATGAAAACTACGTCTCGTCCCCGTTGTTACGCATATCGCGACGGGACTCTTCAATTTATAGGATAAAATCCTTGTAACTTGCCAAAGTCGCCTGTGCAATAGTCTGACTGGTTTGATGTAGGTGTTGCTTCACAAAGTAATACCCAAGTTTATACCCCGCCCAGCGCGGCTAAAACATCATCGCCGGTCTAGTGCGACCGCCAAGCCCTCCAAAATCATCCCATCAAACATAGTTTCGGCATATTCAGGCAATTTTTCTCAACGCAGCGAATGCGACATTTCGTGGCAAATCGTTTCGAAAATAAAATCCTCGCTAATCCCGTGCTGGCTTTTATCAACAGAAATCATAATCAAGCGCGAATGAAGCGTTTTGCCAGCGATTCCGTCCTCGGCGATAGTTGGCAGCATAAACGAAGGCGTAGTGATAATTACATCAACTTCGTAATCAAACTGCGCGAACTCGCTCGAAACAAAAGCCTCGGCTTGTTGCGCTGTATTTTTGAATATGGCAATTTCGGCATCGGTGAAAGTTTGGTTGGCGTTAGCGATGTGTAGGTGGAGTTTGCTCATGGTTTTACTATACTGCAATAACATAAGTATTACTCATAGGGGCAACGCTATTTATTAAGTGCAATATTTAAATGGAAATCACTAAAATCTCAACAAAATCGCCCATTCGGGCGACAATTTTGAGTTTAATCTCTAAAATGGCTGGGCTGGAGGGATTCCGAACCCCGAATGCCAGGACCAAAACCTGGTGCTTACCACTTGGCGACAGCCCACTACTAACGCCTAGTATACTACATCTGCCCGGCAGGTACAACTATTTACTGCTAGTAAATAGCCGCTGCAGCTAATTATACAAAAAGCTCTTGCTTTTTACAGCTGCGCTACTCTAAGATCAGGTGATGTCAAAACAAACAAACCATATCATCACACCTGCGTTTTCCTTCTGCCGCTATTGGCTCTTGTAACCGCCACAACTACCAAAAATACACAGCACACTGCATTGACGCTGTGTATTTTTATTTCGCTGCCGGCGACACGTTATTCAACTGCACAGGTAATCCCACTAAGCAAATACTGAATTGCTTCCGGCTGCAATAGCGCGCCAACCATTAGCGCCCCACTACTGTCGTTTGCCAAAGAAAACATATCATCATACGTCAGCCACATACTACGTTCATTCTGATAATCTTGCTGCAACACCACAAAATACGCTCACGAAACTCTACAGAATCACGTAAATTCTTCATCAACCATTCCAGCTGATGCGTCAAACGTTCGCTATTCGGGCAAGAATCGCGCGAAAATCGCGGCGACACACTATACGAAACGGTTGTGCGCACCGCTGTCGCCGCCGGTTACCAGATAGATCGTAACTTATATAATTGCGTCGCACCGCCTGCAAACAAGCTAGCCCAACAAGCTCTACTACAGCAGCAATGCAAGCACCCTGCTGAACCTGGCCACCCATAAGCGGACATGATATTGTAAACCGCTTGGTCGTGTAAGCATCGGATCTCTGCTGCCGGTAGCTAATGCCTGGCCGCTGCGTATTGCATCAGCAGCGCTATGCTCTTGCCTCCTCAATACGAACGTGCAGCGGCCGCATTGGTGCAGCATGAACTGCATAGACTGCTTGAAAAACTCCATGCCAATATACTCTATATTCTGCAATAGCTCTACACCGCACTCTTCAGCTGCAGCTTGCACAACTCGCCGATCAATCGGGCCACGTTGCAGCCAATCTAAATCAACTATCCGACGTTTGCGCTGCATTTTGATAGCAATAAGCTCCACCATACACACCCGGCCATACGTTCGGCCCCTGTAGTCATAGTCAAGCCCTTACCAAAGATCGCGACTCGCCAGCCCTATCAGCATACGCCGAATAAGTGCGTGCTCATACACATGCGCCACAATGCCATCTGTGGCGACCTTAAAAAGCTAATTTATGCATCGCGAGGCTGCCAGATTAATCTTCCGCCTCAATCGAGTGCTCATCTGCCACTGCAGCAATAGCAGCATGATTACCATAGGGTACCTCTGGAACACGTAGCCCACGATATTCAGCCGAGCCGCGTGTATTGCGGAAACTCTAATGTCTCTCCCCTGGCTAAAACTCTCTATTTCTGCCGAAGACTCACCACCCAGCACACCGGGCAATAGTCGCACGACGCTATCAATAATCGTCATGGCTGGCAGCTCACCACCAGTAAGCACATAATCTCACGCGCACCTGTCGATCAACCAGGGTTAGACGCTCATCATAGCCTTCATAGCGTCCACATACAAAAATATAGCACACGTCTCATCACGGCCCACTGCTGCGCAAGGCTGTTTCCAGCGGACGCCACGAGGTCATTAGCACTACCGCGCAGAAGGGTCTCGCCGCTGGCGTGTTCTGTTGCTGCAAACAGCGGCTCGGGCTTCAATAGCATACCATCACCACCGCCATAGGGTGTCATCACTTGTCGCCGCGCCCCAGTCAAAGTGCCGCAAATCTATTGTCTCTAGTGCCACCACGTCGTCTTTTGCGCCTCCAAAGCATCGAGCTTTCAAATACGCCGATCATCATCTCAGGAAATAAGGTAATTACTTGGAACCGCTCGCTATTATAGCACTCAACCTGTAGCTTGCTTTCCACCAAAAACCACCTGTAATTTTGAGGGTGGCTTTTGAACATCAAAATAAGGCTCTCAGCAACATGTGTTACTGCTCGCATAGAGCTTTTGTTCTAGCGCATAAGTTTTGTGCTTGAACTAATCGTTATTATATATCAAGATCGTCGAACTCTTCAAGTTCTTTTCGTGACTTTGCAACGTAATCTCGTGCATTTTCCACAGTTTCAGGGCCGAATTTTGCACAGGGTTTTACCACCATGCTGATGCCCTCTTCGCCACCTTCATTATTTGCAATCTTTTAGATTATAGCGCATCATACTTTGCGCCCAATGCACGTAACAGTGTGCAAACTTTGTGCAGTAGCACCGCGCTTTCCAATAACGCGACCAAGATCCTCTGGATGTACCGTCAGTAGTAATAACACACCTTTTTCATCGATGCTGCGATCAATCTGAACATCTTCAGGGTAGTTTACCAGTATTTAACTACATATTCACGAATTTCTGATCAATTGTTGCCATGTTCCCCCTAGCTGATCTAATAGAGTTTCATTATACTCGCCTGCTCGTATAAAGCTACTACTTTATGCACCAGGCTATTTTCATCAGTGACAGAAAACCACCCTGCGTGAGGGTGGAGATAAGCCCTGAGCCTCAGCTTTCTCTCTCATCTTTTGGTTGGTCTCAGGTGCAGCTCTGGAGATTTAACGCCGCGCTTTTTCTCAGCTGGGTTGCTTTACCCACTTTGGGAAGAACAACGCCGCTACCTCGCAAAAGCTTAACCACACGTGTGGGCCTGGCTGCGCACCACGGCCGAGGTACTTGCATTGTCATTACTTCTCGTTTGGCTAGTTGCTTCTTTTGGTGTGTGGGTTGTGAAGCGTGCCGGCGTAAGCGACTACGCGGCCACTGCTTGGTGGCGCTGCGCTTCCTGAACAGCGATTCGATAAACTGCATCCCTTGCGGCCCAGACGTTGCAAAACGGATCATATGCGAGCATATCAGTGTAATTCCTTTTCCTAATACAATTGTGGTGTATGTAGATACTACTAGCTAGTATACCTATTTTACTGGGAGCGGTCGTGTTTGCAATCTCCGCCCCACCTCACCGCTGCTGATAGCGAGCGATGGCGGCTCAAGTGCGCTGACTGCTGCGCATGTTGCTTGTTTGGGCCAAATGCCTTTGCCCATCTGGCGATCGCCACACAAAACACCCAGTAGTGTAAACACTTTGTCGTGGTCTGGACCCGAACTCACCTAGCACGCGATATATACCGGAGTAAACCCATCCACTCGCTGCTGGGATATCTCTTGAAGACGAGACTGTGATCACGCCACGAGCCAGTTCGTAAAATATCATCTAACTTGCTAATAATGTGCCGATGAATAAATGCTTTAGCATCGTCATAGCCTCGCTCTCTAAGTAGATTGCACCGATGACGGCCCCAAACGCATCTCGCTACAAAATCTGCTGGCGTGCTCGTTCTACCATTCTTTTCGCCACGACTCATGCGGACAAGTGGTGCATACCCCACTTTATCTCCAGCCTCACCGATGCTCTCAGTGCGAATAAGAGCTGCTCGCCAGCTTGTCAAAATACCTTCTGGCTCATCATATTTTGCAAAAGATATTCTCGGTCACAACCAGTGCGCCTAGCACCGCATCGCCAAGAAAACTCCAAACGTTCGTTGTGCTCACTCACACTTGCGATGTCTATTGACATAGCTGTGGGTGTGTCAACGCCGTTACCAGCAGTTCAACCCGAGTAAACTCATAGCTCTAGGTACCTGCCGTGCCCAATTCTGGTATGGTTCTGCTTGGTATTGCCTGTCATCGTGCTAATTATACCCTCTCGTCGAATGCGCTTCATTGCAACTGGCATTACACTTACCAACATCTTCATACTTATCTTATCTAATGCATCAGCAATGAAACCAGCGGATATCACCTTATCCAGTCTTCTTTTCGATAGCTTCCGTTTGAGCATAGCCCGCACCAAATAAATCTGAGTGGTCATTAACACGAGCCTGTCGATGCGGCGGTAGCGAAAGTGGATTTTGCCAAGCCACCCTAGCGATTCCGTCGCATGCAGTCCAGCCTCTTCGCTAATCTCCAGTAGTCTGCTGCGCAGTTTCACCATCTTCAATACACCTGGGAATAGTCCACCTTTCTTGGCATCCTGAATCAGTAAAACTTACTGCCCTGCCGAATTGCGACGAAAATACCCTACCTGGCAGTGGGCTCCTGCACCCACTCTTTCCACGGATCAGTTGTTTTCGCTTGAAATATTTTTTTTATCTTTATCACAGATGGCGTCGCCATGGTTCGTGTCTCCCACAAGCGTGCGATATGCGTACCAAGCACCCATCTACAAATTTGCTTGAGTTATCAGAACCAAACGATTTTGCAAGTTCAACTGCCCGTTTATCACCACTTTTGGCGGCACCGGAGTCGCCGCAATACAGCAACTATAACGCAAGGCGGGCAAGATCGCATGATCTACGCGAGCAATTTGCTGGATTGGCCATCTCTGGTGCAAGTGGCTGTAGTTTAGTATCAATCTCCGCTACATGTTGCTGTGTACCGCATAATGAGGCCCCACAAATGAGAGCTGTCTTTATTTCGCTGCATACTGCCGCAAGTTTGCGCAAAATTCCTTCAAGTTGCACAGAAGGGTCTTCCACTGCGCGGAAATCAAATCATACAAGCTTTGCAGTAAATGATTGTCCCAATGACGATTTGATGCCATATCGTTTAATTCTCTTGCTATTTTTACATTAAGGAGTTAAAAACTACCCTATAGAACAGGCATTATAGCGCGGTTACTTATCGCCGCAGCTGCCTTTATTCGCAGTACCTCAGCCATGTTTTTCCAGATTCGTCCACGCTTGGTGGTATATACCTTCACCGGTGATGTTTTGTTAACCTTGCGCGCCAAACTGAAGTACAAGATATTATGGCGAAGACCAGTTTTACGTGGCTGTCTGCTTTTTGCTGCCCCACAAGACTCCTCTTTATCTATCTACTATTATTACTTTTACACTTGGTGCTATTTCTACCGCACTTTTTGCAAACCTCAAGACACTTATATTGTGCAACAAAATTCACAATACGCCGGGCTAGGAACGTAAATCTCCTTTGCGGATACCACCGGCGCGATAAACCGCCCGATCACGTTCATCGGATTTAGCTGCTGCCAGCACCTCCTCGGCAGTCGCATCTACCGGTAGCGATAGCTAGCGCAATTTACTGTCCACCTGCACGCGATCGTCATCGTCTGCAGCGAGTACACGCTCATCCCAAGTTGGCCATGGGGTCATCGATAGGGCTGTTGCCGCCATGTTGTTCCCACAGTTCAGCGCCTGCGTGCGGCGCAAACGCTGCAATAGCTGTACAATCGAGGTTAATGATTGCTGCCATACCCGAGAAACTTTTGTATTTTTAGCTTATATGCAGCATTAGTCCACTCCATTAGCGGCAATCGTCGTGTTAAACGACAGACTATCAATGCTACCGGTCACTTTTTAATCGTCTGCTGCGTTTCGCTGCAAGCTCAGCATCAGTCGTGAGCCTCTGCTCTGGTGGCAGCTATATATATTCCTGAGCCAACGTCCACACACGACTGAAGGAAGCGATACACACCAGCGATACCATTTGGATCCCACGCCGAATCGTCATCAATTGGACCCATAAAGAGCAGTAGGTATTGCTTTTAGTGCATCAGCACCATATCCCCACACAACCCTAGTGGATCAATAACGTTACCCCTTACTTTTACTCATCTTGGTGCCATCTGCCGCATTAACATAGCTGTGATAGGCCAGTTTTTGTACCGGCTCATCGAAAGAAACAAGGCCCATATCATAAAAACTCGTCCAAAATCGGATAATAGGGTGCGCCACTGCGTGATCTCCACCCACATAGAGATCAAGCGGCATCCAAGCGTCTGGCCTTATCTTTAGCAAATGGCTGCTCGGCATTATGCGGATCAGTGTAGCGGAACAAATACCAATCTACTGCACGCAACCCGTCCATCGTATCAGTCTCGCGGCAGGAGCTGGACCACCACACGTTGGACACGATGAAGCCACCCACGATTCTCACTTGCAAGCACCGACCGGCCATCACCTTTGGCTTATACTCATCAACAACCGGCAATACCACTGGCAATTGGTCAGCAGGTACCGCCACTGCACCGTGCTCTGGACAGTGCACACCGGAATCGAGCACCCCATTAGCGCTGACGAAATTAACCAATCCCGCATCTTATACATCAAAAGCGTGGCTGAGCCACCTGTTTTTCTTCTTCAACAGTCAACAAATAGCCTGTCAGCCTCTTTGAATCCATCCCGCCAAAGTGACCACTGTTCTTAATGTGCCCACACCACTATAGGCTCCTGTGGCTTTTCGGAGCGCCCTCATCACTTCAATAATTGGCAGTGTATGCCGGAAGTAAATACATAATCACGCTCATCATGGGCCGGCACCGCCATTACCGGCACCGGTGCCATACCCACCGAGTACATAATCTGCCACCCAAATTGCGCACCAGCTCGCCAGTAGCTGGATTGTGTGCGTACGCCCAGCAAAATGCCGCTCTACCCTTCTCGTGTCAGCCATGCGCTCAACATCAGACTTACGCAGCCGCCGCAACATACTCTTCTACTAATTCCTTCGATCACTCTTTGAAGCAAATCGTAGTCGCGGTTCATGCCTGGTGCCAGCACCAAAGAATGCCGCACCAAAAATTGTATCATCTGGACGAGTTGAGAAGACTGTAACAGCCGCCGCAGACTGCTCACCCGGATAGCCGCCGCCGCGCTGCATCGTTCAGCTGAAATGTAATCCGCGCCCAACGAGCGGCTAATCCAATTGCGCTGCGCTGTTTTAATGTGTTGTGGCCAATCAATCCGATCAAGCCTTCCAGCAGTCGAATGGCATATTCTGGTGATACGGAAAACCATACTGCTTCATACGTCGCTTTTCAACCAAACTACCACAGCGCCAACAGTACACCTCTACTTGCTCATTTCAGGCACCGTCTTTGTCAATTGACACCACCACTGGCTGCTCTCTTCTGGTATGCCAATCCTCTCTCTCGAAAAAACTGAGTAAAAATCCACTGGGTCCATTTGTAATATTCCGGATCTGACGTAATCTCACGAGACCAATCACTGACCCCATGCGCTGCATCTGATGCTTGAAATTAGCAATATTTTGGCGAGAAGTTTCTTGTGGTGCCTGCCCTGTTTTAATAGCAAAATTCTCTGCCGGCAAACCAAAGGCATCCCAACCGAGCGGGTTAAGTACAGTTTTACCTTTTGTGCGCGCTGATAGAGCAGCGGCATCAACAATCGCATGCTCAAAAGCATGACCTGTGTGCATCCCTTAATGCCGCTTGGGTATGGAAACATCGGTGAAATATAATATTTTGGTTATGTAGGTAGTAGCTACCGTGTACGGGTTGAGACCAGCCCAGCGCCGTTGCCATTTTGGTTCTATATCTGATGGATTATAACGCTTCATAACCGCCCTTTTAGTATACTTTCGCGTCTCGGTGCAGTGGCAGGCGTTAGGTAACTACTATTTTACCGAAAGAGAACTGAAGTATTCATCTTTATGGTGCAGGTCGCTGCTTGACTGACGAATTAAACGCCGCGCAATGGCTAATGAATGCAAAGTGATTTTTAGCGCTCTTCAACATAACTAGTATCTGCAACGGAATTGTAAAGCACCACCGTATCTTTTTCGAGTAATGAGGCACAAAAGCCCCGCACCACCGATTCAAACGAACGCACCTGGCCACCGCGACCGTGCAATTGCGCTATATACTGGCTCGGTAGCTTCAATCACCACCCACGCAAGTTCCACTGGCATACATTTCGGCGACAGCCTTGTATAGCTGTTCGCGCTCATCACGCTCGATACGATATTTCCAAGTACCACAATTTTCTTAGAGACTGGTAGAATACAGCGCACGCAAACTCGTCGTCATTGTATTTTCTATACGTAGCAATTCTCGGTATTATCAATAATCCACGACTGGCGCTGACCTCAGTATATTGCCATGGCCAGGCAGTGGCACAACATGCTGAATATCTTCCTGCATATCGCTATGACACCCCTTGTGCCGCTAGCCCAACAGACAATGCTGCCGCAACAACGGGTGCAATGCTGTCCGCCAACGGGCAATACCATTTGCTGAGTAGGGAGCATGATCGCCAGGATACAAAATATCCTCTGTACCCCTGACCAAGCTGAACTGTCTGCGGCACGAAGCTATAATCGGTACCCTGCCTGGTCCCCATAGGTTGCGGAAGCGACGATGCGTTAGCCTCTGCATATCGTGAGTCGATGTCACTACAATTTAGCAGCCCATACTTCATAGCACAAGATTAAGTTCAGCAGCAAATGTACCATCACCAGAAAACCTGCTTTTTTTGATATCCACAGTCGTCACGATACAGAAATTCCACCTGAACGACACTAGACAGCCACCCGCAAAACCCAATTATCGGCATACATTCTGAATAATTAGCTGCGTTGCTGCGACGATTTCAGCTGAGCCGCACGCACCTTTGCATCAACAAGCAGTCGCCAAAACCGGCGCTCGAAGTGGCAAGCCCATCTTGAATGCCCATAATCTGGAGCAATAGTCCGATTCGATCACGAGGTGCAGCACCAGGTATCATAGTTGTACTATACTGCTGCGCTAGCACTGTTTCCATTAGCGTACTTTACACCGTGGCGTCCACGACCACCACGACAAGCATAACATCGCACTTTCTGGTGCTCGGCCATAAACCGGCGTACAATTTTTTTTCTAATCGACGAAGAAAGAATATTTTCTGAAACATTATCTCTAGCATAACCGACTTATACTGTCTTGTAAGCAAAAACACCCAGCCGGGCCAGCAGTTTCTTATGTTTGTAGCCGCTACGCCCACCCTGGGGCAATGAGTTTTTAAGACGTGTTTGTTTTATACGGCTGGAACGTGGCACCTCGCTTGCGTAACCAGCGCTTATGGTTTTAGTATATCGCTGGCGATTACCGTCGTCAATGTATTGCACCCGCGCATAAACGGCGATGTCAGCCAATCCCGGCTCCAGCCTGCTTCAGCCATTGATAAACCCATACCCGTTCATAAGCCAAATAGTCACCACAACGATAATACACTAGTAAAAAGACAGTTCCACGGATAATCCATGTTGCAAAGTCGCCACTTCTCCCAGGCAGCGTAACCTTTTTAGCGATTACAGGCTTCTGCCCAAACGAACTCGTTCGCCAGAATAGCTTGCGCCAATAAACACCACCGCCCAGCCAGGACCGGGGTACGGTATCATAATAATGCCCGCTACAAGCACAATAACAACCTACTACGATAAGACTAATGCGCTTGGTGCTGCCGCACTGTGCAATCGCCAAGTTCCGCGCTGAAGGGCTCGACAGGTGGCTAACTCCCAAATCAGGTCGCCGCCGATGGAGATGGTAGCCCACCAGATGAATAACGCTTGTGTTGTAAGCAGTTTCGCAGTTGCCGTCATGTATTGATTAGCCACTGGTAACAACTCCTCTTCCGTTATAACCTGCACGCTGAAGTACGCTTCAGTTTAGCCTTTGCTGGCGCCCACGCGCCTCCTACCACCAAAAAATCCGTTGTTTTTGTAATGGTCTTCTGAAATTCACCACCAGCTTTACACTGCTCATACCTCATCGCGACTACCGTGCTGCAATGTTCCAGTGATAATAAAATTTTTGCCTGCTAACAGCCCTTTGTTTGACTCTTTGCTGCGTTTGCTGCGGTCGAACGCCAAATGCCTCAAACTTATTCCAGGGCAAACCGCTGCGAGTTAGATCTGCAACCAGCTACAAATACCGCGGCAACTACCCCGCCAATACCCGGTATTTCGGCAGCCTTCCTCGCTCGCTTGCCGTAACGCTGCAAAGTCACCAAAGTGCATAATATCACGAGCAGTAATACTTCCAACGTGCAGCTGTCGAGCTCGGAACAAAAACCGCTCAGCTCGCGGTTGGCGCGCCACATCAATCGCTCGAACCGCTTACGCGCAGATTGCTCCCCGTAGCGCCTAGCTTAGCTACACTATCGGCCCGCAAGGTAAAATATATTCGCTGCGTCCTGGCAAAGTCCAGCCTCCACGAGCGCCGCTACCTACGGGCCCTACGCCTCTATGTCAAGCGCAGCTTTTGATGCAAAGTGCTCAATCGCCCGCTGCACTAGTGTGCTTGATGGCGTAATTCTCCGCTCCGATACACCGCTTCACCAGGCAGTCGCTGAAGCGGTAATATTTGGATGTTGCCGCGCAAGTTCTGCTTCATAATTAAACGATGCCGTGCCCTCTGGGCGCAAAAGAGAATCACCTCTTTCACTTGTGGAATAACATTCCAGCTTTGAGTATACCACCACACCGTATCACCATTCTGCTGGAATCAACGCAAAACCGTGTTCTGTACTGTCGTGCCTGCCAATTGCACTGCATCAAACACTGCTACCGTGTTGCCCCTGCGGCCCAACGACAAAAATAATATCCCGCACCACCGCAGTTAGCTGCCTTAGCTGATATTTATAGGCGATTGCCGCACGGCTGCTTACCAACAACACCAGCCTTTCGTAAACCTGCCGCCGATTTACTTTAATAACCAACCCGTTCAGAGTTAACGGCAATGGCTGCGCTCATCTGACCAATGCTCAATATAGAATCAGAATTTCGTCACGTCTGATGCACTGCTGCTTGCTGATTACAACTGTCCCTAGTAACCGAAGTAGATGGTATGCCTGTGCAATGTATCTGGTTTTGAAGCATCGCTGCGTGGCTGCAAATCATAAGCTCGAAATTAACGAAGAGCAGCGGCTACTTTTGATTTTAACTGCTATACAGTTCCTGCAGCCAAATTACGCGGATTAGCAAACAGACTTTGTTGCTGTCGCTGCCGGATTTAACGTAGTAAAGTCGGCTGTATCAATATCATCTCACCCGCACTTCAGTGCGGCCCTCATGTACCCATTGTGTCTTCCAGCTCGTGCAATGTTAGTGGCACGTTACGAATCAATTCGCATCAATGTTATGAGTAACTGCCTTCACCCCTGATAGCTATCACCATATGTCATCATGCAAGCAAGTTCGTCTTCATAAACCAGCGAACAGGCTAGCCCATCCATTTTAATATCAGTGAAAAATCCACTGGCCGAGGTGCCGCTAGCTCGCACATTTTTGCACCCAAGCTACAACTTCTTGTATTAAAACACATCGTTATATTCAGCATACGGCTACTTATGCCGGACGCTTGCGAAATCCACCTTTAATTCATTTCAACGCTGCGTCGGGCTGCTGCCAATGTAATAATTTCTGGAACATCAGCCCAGCTGCTTAAGCTCTGCGAAAAGATCTCGTCATACACCGCATCATCAACAGTTGGCGCATCTAGTGTGTGATACTCATAACTACTGGTTAACGTGCGTCGCAGCTGCTGGGCACGCGCTGCGCCCGAGAAACCAGATCATCTTTGTGGCTGGTGGGTCAGCTGTCGCTCACAATCTTACGGTATAAAGCAACAGGTGTACACTACGTGCTGTTGAAGCGCGGCACCAGATAGAAACGTAGCATGTATATAGACGAAACGGCACATACTGCAAAAATCAAACATACTACGCAACCAGTTAAACAGCAGAATGACTGGGCATGTGCGCGACCACCCAAGCAAGGACCACCGCGATCATAGACCAAATATACGTAGCGCACCGCAGCCGACGCGATGTCACCAGGTCTGCAAGACACAGCTCGCAACGGATAAAATATCAGGCAGTGTGGATGATTACATACAGGCCATAAACTGTTTGAGTTATCCAGTATAGCGATAATATTACAAAGCAACCCAGCCGCAACACAGAAGAAAGCCGGAATAATTACATTATCAAAAACCTCCACCGGTCATAATAATAATTGCCGCAGTCACACCAAGCGCAATTCGTGTATCAATTGCACCAAAGCAATGAGCTGTAAAATCATCAGTACCACCGGACCAATTGTAGATCGGAAAACAGCATCACGCACTTCGCAGGTCGATTCGGTGCGCCAGTGAATGCCGCCGAATAAACCACAGCACACTAAGCCATGCCAAGAATAGCATCGAGCCCACGCCAAGCAGAAAGCGGACACCTCGCTTGGCGAAAAGCTTATCCTTCTGCAAAGTTCGAGGTAAACAATGCTAGGAAGCTATAGCCAGCAGCTAAAATTGCCCATTATCAGTATTTTGTGCGGTCCGGCAGCCTTACGAATATTTTCATAGCTGGCGATCTACATGCGCCCGTCGCGTTGATAACGTCGCAAACACAGTAGCGTTAAAAGTAGTAGCGGGCGGCGATACTGCCACAGCAGCTTAATGACTTCCCGTGTAAAATCAATATACCCAGGCAGTTCCATTGACCGCTTGTAGTCGTATTTAGACGTCGGCTTAAACGAGCGTGGTGCGGGCGCGACTCAAAATCACGCACGCTGGCGCTACAGCGAGAAAACGCCCCGCTGCAGCCCGAGGAGTTTTCATGGTTGTTTTTGGTCTCTGAGTCATATCTATACTACCTGGCGCCATTAAAACTTACCTATGTTACTTCGTAGCCGCTTAATGCGATCACCAAGCGGTGGATGAAAGTGCTAAACATTCGAGCGAAACAATCCGTCTTCCTTGAACGGATTAGCCAAAAACATACTACTAGTAATGTGCTCTGCTGTCTACTGGATTTGCCAACCAAGCGGATTTTCTATGCACTAGCTATGCCCCTCTGAGTCACGCGTTAATAGCGCACCGCTGGCATCGAAGAACATTCACGTTGTCGACCAATCGCCAGCTGTATCAACGCAGCAGCGAGTGGCGCAAGCATCACAAGCACCACGCCAATGACGTATGCCCAGATTGGCGTACACATCACGGTCACGCAGCAAAGTTTAGTGCCAAATCAGAAATCACTCCCACAACGCCACCAAACCAACCGAGATCATCGTAACCCGAATATCATAATTTCGTACGTGGCTCATTTCGTGTGCCATCACAGCGGTCAGCTCCCGTTTATCAAGCACTCAAGTAGACCAGTTGTGATACCTGGCTAAACCGCATGCTTTGGGTCACGGCCCGTTGCAAATGCATTTGGCGCAGGATCATCAATTGTCACTTTGGCATTGGTACCAGCGGTAATTTGCAAGATTTTCAACGACTGATAGTATTCTGGGCTTGGTCTGTACTCGCGCGCCCATAAGGCTCAATGCAACCCGAGAAGCACAAATACTGAACAAGCGCGTACAAAAGTGCAGCAATCATACTCCCTAGGTAATTTTTATATTGCTCTTAAAAAATAAGGCGGTGCTCACCAGCCAAGCAAGGCCAGCAATAAAATTAAATACCGCCATAATAATGACGGTATTACGCTTATTCGCGTCGTGACAGCGCTATACACTAGAACTGCACCCCTAACTGGTTGCTCATCACTAGCGCGGTCTTCAACCTAAGAACTCTCGCTTAGTAAACTTGAACATACCCGCAAAAATATTGTTTAGAACTGATCGATCTTCGTGTTGTAGTCACGAACGCCACCATTGTAAAAACGGCGTGAACCTTGAATTTGTCTTCAGTGTCAATTCAGCTCGCGCTGCAGCTCGAAGGGTTTCCGCGAGTTTCAACCTGCAGTTTTCAGCAACGGCAAACAAGCCTTTTAGTGTGTCTTTGCAAACTGGTTTTCAGCCTTAGTAGGTCAGCTACGCCCCAGTGTTTAGCATCATCTCACGCGCTTTTTACCACATTCTCAAACAGTTGAATTCGACTCATGTGCTGCATATCCCTTAACAGTATTAATAAGGTTTGGGATAAGGTCTACCGACGCTCAACTGGTACGGTAATGTCGCTCCAAGCCTCATCAACGCGCGGTTGCGCATTGTCACGAGGCCATTGTACGTAGCCACCAGATAGATAACTAGAATCGCAATGGCCAATATAATCCAAAGTATCATATATCTTCTCCTATTTGCTGCATAAAAGTTACCCCTTTACTATAACATATCCACTCTGATAGTAGTCCAGTGCAGCACCAGGCCAGGTACTGCACCAGAATATGATACATTAGTTTAGTTGATACCGCTTATGCACGCTGTCGAAGAAGCGCGATACCAATACCACCAACCCGCCGCGTTGCAGTTACCAACAGCCAAGGCGCAATGGGTCACTAGTGTCGGTTAGCGCTGCAGCTGGCTTTGCTGCTCTTTTGATTTTGCATGCAATAGCCTGCTGGCTCTAGCTTAGTTGCAGTTTCTGCTGCTTTAGTTCGCTCTTTGGCGTCATCTTTTTATCGGTTTCGGTGTTATTTTTAGGATAAGCTGCCTGTTTTGGTTCTGATCAGTATTGTTTTTGCCCTTTTTCCAGTTTGATTGTTTTTAAGGTTTGATTAGCTGGTTATCCTGCTGTTTGGTCGTCCTTAGGTGCTTCGTCTGTCATAGTAACCTCGGTAGTTATATTGCCTTCTGGTCGACAAAGTACTTATCAGGTAATGCTGTGTAACCAGAAAAGCACCTTCTGCTCACCAGTGCCTAGCTTATCCTGCTCGGTTGCTGTGTGCACCAATGTGTATTGCGCGTGTTTCAATTCCTTTCTTTTATTGGAGTCGCTTTTTTGCTGTATAAGGTGTTGCACCATTGTCACTATCGCGCAGACATATGACTGCCTGGCCCTTACAGCTAAATTCTACGTTCACCCTTACCTTCGTAGCCAGCAATACATTAAGCTGGTTCTCTGGTAGTTCTACATCACCATTGTTAGTAATGTTACAATAGTGTAGGTATATGTTTCACCAATCTTGTAGTTACTTCACAACAGATGAAGTCATCCCTAGCTTTACTATCTTTGCTGTTGGCGTGCCCTGACCCGCCTCCTGGCGTGCAGTTGCACTGGCGCCAAGTGCCACACAACCGTAGCCAGCGGCACCAAAAGTCGTCGCTGCTTTTACATTATGTAATTTCTTTGTTTTGTGTATATCAGTTGGTTATTTACGAGCTTGTGCGCGCTTATGTAGTAGCAAAAGGCTGCTCAAATCGAAGCATCTAACAAGCTGCAACGATACCACCAGCAATGAGCAAAATGTTCCTGCCAGTATCAGCTAGCGTTTGCGCTGGCTGTGCAGCTTGGATCGTTAGCCTTGTTAGCTGCTGTTGTATCAGCCTGTGGGTTATTTACAGCCTCAACGGCTACCTTTTCAGGCCTCTGCGGCGTTCTTCCTTGTCAGCCTTGTCAGCTTCTTTTTCATCTTTTGTCTTTATCTGCTGGCTGTGCCACCCGGCTGCGGTGCAGCTGGGTTGTTACGTATCTGCTGGCTTATTGTCTTTAACTCATCAGCTGCAGCTGCTGCCACCTGTGGCAAGCTCTGCCTCATCATTATCTTCATTCACCTGCTCGTACTTATCCAGGATGCACCTGGTGCACGAACACCATTCTCTGTCGCAAGAGCAATATCGTGCATAACTTTTTGTTCAGCTCCTGCTGACAGATTTTTACGCTGCACCCTCAATACTAAAACTCGCGTGACTCGTTAGGCTTTACCATCTTGCTGCCATCAGCGCCATATATGCGAAGAAGACACCATCTCCATCCGTTTTGTCATTTGCGGTAGTATCCCCTGGGGTGGAGCGTCGCAAGCGCCGATCCAGTATCGTCGTCTGCTGCTGGGAACGCAATCTGGTTCTCGGCATCCACTTTGCCAACGTTGGTTACTTTTACCTTTGTAAGCGGAGTTTATCGCTCAACCTGGTGATTTTGGTTTTATCAACACTAGCCTCCAATCTTCAGGTCGACCTCGCTTACCTTGCTGCTCTGCATGAGCCTAGTCCGCAACCAGCCAGCGGCGAACTGAAGCGCCAAAACAGCGCTCATGCTACTGTTGCTCTGTGTTTCGCGTAATTCCCCTTAATTTTGTCGTTGCCGTTACTATACCACACACACAAAGGTTGTGCTGCAAGCGCGTGGTTACACGCTCGCCGCCGCCTATTTATGGCGGCCCAGACTATGCATCATCCACTGTTTCCACCCGCGATCGCGCTATCCAGCATCATCGAGGCTCACCCATCTTCAAAGCGAGATCAGGCACCAGAACGGTGCGAGCGACGAGCCAGTAATAACGCACCAAAGCCAACCACAACGTAACAAATCAGCACCCATAGGTGGCGCATAACATCATCCTCCAAAGTAAATCGCCTGGCGTCGTCACCAAATCCAGCCCCTGTTGGCAATAGCGGAGCCATTGAGATCGCCACAAACCTTGGCCGGTGAGAGCTCTATTGGCATCACGCCGACAGAAGCCGTGTGTACTCGAATCACGATAGGCGACTACTAGTGCCGTTCCAAAATACCCATGAGCGACACCAGTGCACTAGCGAACAACGAGACGCCCAAATATGTCAGTGCAGTAATACCAGCTAACTGGCCAAAATGGTCTGGCGCGAATGCCCCTCGGTAAGGTAGGTTGCGAGTCGGCGGTGGTCAAGCTTGTTAATCTGCGAATCAATGCCAACCCAGTGACCGAAGCAGCGTCACTGTGAACGAAACTCCATCTTAGAACGCACTAAATTCAAAGTCCCACTCATGCTGTCAAAATAGCCGCCAACACGCGAGGAATGCAACATACATAAACAGTCCTATTCCACTCTTGATCACCCTCTGAAAGTGGTGCGATGTGCTGATATAGGCGCGCCTTATATAAGCGTTAGCTTGAGCCGCTAGGTCGATAGTCCGCTGCTACCCGCCAGCTCGACCCGCAACCTCTGATATGATTCATCAGCGGGCTCTGGCCAGCGATATGGCTTCCACCTGAGTCGCACCGCTCGCTGACCGCTGGCGGTCGCTGAAGCGCGTACTGCTTTCGCGTGAAAGGCGGGTGTATAAACTAGTCAAAAAGCTTCGTGCCGACGTAACGATCCTGCGCCACATCATTGTCAGATTCTACGCTCACCGCGCTATGCCCCACTACTGTATCTTCTCGAGTGTGTTGTGCAATACCGCCAACGGCACTCTGGATTTGCCCTGCACAGCTCGTGGCAGCTTGTCGGCCTTTGGCGCACGAAAAGCCAAGTACATACACTATAAGCAGCAGCAGCTGCAAATGTAATCGCCCCTTGTCACGTCAATGCACTAATTATCGCACTCGCTCGTTTACTCTTCTCTCCTGGCGTGGCCTGCTACATGCGTGAGTGCCCACATTCCCTTATTCATACCTACATGGCTTTAACACCTTACCATGAATAGTACACTACTTACGCTTCACCACAAAATTTTGTACGCACTAACTCTACCATGCGCTGGCTAATCTGTCTGCCACCCCCATGTTTGCAGCATGTCGCCGAAGTAGCATCAAAGTGTGCGTACGTGTAAATGTGGTCATCTGTAATCAATCGTGTGTGGTTTTATATCAGCCAATTCTGCGTATGCCCTCAGCCGATAGTGCATCCGGCCAACCCTGCTTTGATCCGCACCTGGTAGCCAATCGGCTCCCAAAATAGCACGCGACCACCGGTTTCCTGTACCGAATTTCTCTTGATGCAGGGCCTGGGGCCCACCGTCTCCATCCAGCCTCAACATGGCCACCCGGCAAATTAATCTTCCATGGCCTTTCTAACTCTACTAGCACCGCCTCGCCACGATAATTTGCTGCACGCACTTGTGGTGCCATGGATGCTGTGGTAGCTGGCCCTGTGTTGCAATGCGTGCCGCAGATGGCGGCGCACGTGTCCACTCAGGGCCGTCGTCATAGTACGTAATTTCGGTCGAATATTTTCATCGTCATCGCTCCGGTATCTCTTGGTATCAATCACTTCTTCGCCGACTTCATCAACTTCGTACCGCGCAAAACCCTCTGCCGGTCGTAATGCAAACTTGGCGGGCTAAGAAGAGTCTTGGCTTGTAGAAACCAAAAATCGCAAAAGGCGATAGTTTGACGTTTTCTCTCAAATGAGCGCAGGCGGGAACTGCGAACCCGCACGCCGGTTTGCGGGCAAGTGATTTTAAGTCCTCGTGCGTCTACCAATTCCACCACTCGCGCGCAGCTGTGGGCACGTACGAGAGCTCTTAGAACCTCGTCTCAAAGGTTTTTGCAGACCTCTGCGCCAACCGCTGCTCAACGCGCCGTCACCTTTAGTGTACATGGTTCTCACTTGTTTTGCCACAAGCGCGTTTTGCTCATCCAGCCGTTACGCCATCTCTTACTGCTTCTATTACGGCGGCAAGAGTCGCCATAATAAACGCAGAACATCGCGCACGTAGTACGACGGGTCCCATCTACGCAATCGCGGCTGCCAATGAGTATGCACCACTGAGGTAACTCATCCATATAACTACGTCAAGATTGTCTCGGATCCACTTCTTACTCATCTAAAATCTCCTGCTCTATACACGCTTTGTTAGCGCAGTTACATCATCAATTACGGTAATATATTGCTCTGCATCTACTGTGCGAAGCTCTTTATCGCGCTCGGCGAACCACCGCACTATACAGTTTTAGCTTTGGCTCTGTGCCACCCATAGGGACGCTCAGTGACCCGGCTTGGCTTGAGAATCACCGTTTCAAAACACGAGTACGTTGCCAGCGGGCCAGAGTCAATGCATCATCCTCGCCAGTGGTGATATCACGATCGAGCAAGCGTTGTATAGTCGCTGACTGCGCCATACCTCGTAACCAGCTAGCGATGTCGGATGATTCCCGCAGCCTTGCCATAATGGTTTGCATCTCGCTGCAGCTTTCATCCGCACCCGGCAACTGTACGTTTGCCAAAGCGTTGTCCTAGTACATGCCGTGTTCATCAAACAGCTCAAGTAGTCTATCGTATAGTGTTTACCTGCAGATGTGTAGCTGACGCAGCATATTCTGCCAACATTGAGTGCACCAGCAGCGCGTCTTATCTCCGAGCATACGTGCGCTGTCAGTAGGCATGTAGCTCTCTTCTGCCGCCAAGCACACCCTCATCAGTCCCTCTTTTGCGGCGAATCAAGTCGCTAATGAACTTAAACCCAACCAGCATATTGAGTGTACAAAGTGCCGCGCCGTACGCCTGAGCCACCCACGGCGAGCAACTCCGGTTGTAACAATCTCGTCTTGGCGAGGTAGTGCTGGCGACGATAGCTCTCCAGCCGAGCTGTAACCGCCGCAATGCAGAGTCAGCCGCAAAGCGCTGCAGACTGGTCGCCATCTCAGCCGAACTCGCTTTGCCGCGCTGGTCGTCTCCAGTCACTCCAAATGCGATCAGCGTCTGGGCCGTTAGTGGCGGTAATATCTGCGCTTTTGGCTAGCATCTGCTCTACAGCCATCTGGTTATTTGCACCAGATTCTTCTGGGTTGGCCCTTTACCACCTAGGAACAGCTGGGAAAATGACCATCCGGGCGTCTACCATGTGAAGCAACTGCTGAGATGATTAACAAACCCAGCATGCCGCAATGCCGGCAATACGCCCGTCTGCGCTCCGTGCAATGGAGAGTAGATGATCGCTAAAGTCACGGTCTTGGCCAAGCGCTCGGTAGTAACTGCTCGGTAATATGCAGCATCGACTGCTTCGCGATCAGCTGAATACGCCCTGACCTCTGCGCTTCCTGGTAATCCATCGTGGCAATAGTTGCTATATTAGCAGCCCCATCCAGCACACGCGTCATGTGGTGCTACCAGCCTGGCTGGGCAATGCCCAATACGCTTTAAAGCCGTTATCTGCTGGTGGATTGCTGATCGCACTAATCCACAATACCGGCCGCTGCACCCCAAATGCCGTACAGCAAAACCCAGCTTCAGGTGTCGCCGAAAACCTTCAAACAAATAGACCTTTGTAAACCATCTTCGCAGCAATATACGGTAGCCGTGCACTTGGCTTAAGTTCTTCCGAGCTTAGCGAGTATCACTCTGCACTGTAATACCCCTGCTCGGCAGCCTGATCGTTAGCTCCCGCAACATACCGGCAAAGCGCCGCCTGCGCACTCTCACCAATAGTCACTTTGTTGATACGATTTGAGCTAACTCCGGTTGTGCCACGTCTACCACCGGTGCCGAATCCACCCACTCTAAAGCAAAGTGTCTCTCCAGTTCTCTCCACTGCTCATCAAGAATCATTTGCCGCACTGTATCTGCATACATGGCATACTTCGGCTCAGTCAACCCACACATTAATGTTCGCTGGTGCCTCGGGCGACACCTGCCATCCACTCGCCCACAGTGGTATCTGTTGCCCTTATAGCCTCCAAGTCTACTTGAGCGCTGGCTGATGAGATTAGTATATATCATATGGCGCTACATGTCGTGCTACGGGCTTTATGCATGCGTGCATATAGCCACAAAATCAGTAAAAACACCTACATTCGTGGGTGCGTAACGCTACCATCTTAGTTTTGAGCTTTCGCCGGGCTTGATGACCGTGCAGACTCACCGCATCATATGCAAACAGGTGTCGTATCGGCATGCTGCACAATAGTATTATGATAGCGAGTAATATTATCCACAAATAAAAATCAGTACGCGGCATAGTCCTCTGAACAGGAAAGTTTCTACATTACATGTAACGAAATTACGGAGAGTTGTGTTCCTGAAAGAACGATCGAGTTAGATGAAACCCAGAGACGGCGGCAATTAGCAATACGTAACTTCC